>LFFM01000239.1_pt1 | contig 37102 bp, 34 predicted proteins | sample 643131 | NCBI WGS metagenome assembly LFFM01 (sample SAMN03777445, study PRJNA286221) | soda lake metagenome | biome: soda lake; feature: Kulunda steppe; material: water; isolation source: sample Tc-Br brine of Tanatar trona crystallizer | place: Russia: Kulunda steppe | collected 2011-07
AAGAACCGTTCAGAAGGTGAATGGGCCAACGCGGATTTGAACCGCGAACCTCCCGGTTATCAGCCGAGCGCTCAACCTGATTGAGCTATTGGCCCGCGAACGCATATTCGAGTAGTTGGTTTGTGTGTTTAAGCGTTTCCTTCTGCTGGAACCCTGTCAGAGGGTGACGCCCTCCTGCGATCTCGGCGGCTATCGATCGGAGGACTCGTCGGAATCGTCGAACTCCACGTCGTAGGAGTCGTCACCGAGGTCGTAAACGTCGTCACCGGTGTCGGACTGCCGATTCGCGTCGAAGGGATCGGTACTGGCGTCCGGGTCGCCGCCGATGTCGAACGGGGTACCACCCTGTTCCTCTCCGGCATCGTTGGGGAAGCCGAACGTATAGACGTTGCCTGTGGCGAAGCCGCCGGTCTGCTTGTCGATGTAGGGGACGATGACGAACTTCTTGACCACGGCTCTGATGGCGATCCGTGTCGGCGGGATCACGAGCAGGAAGCCGATGAGGTCAGTCACGAGTCCGGGAGTGAGCAGGAAGGCTCCCGCAGCGATCAGGAACCCACCGTCGATCAACTCGTTGGTCGGGACGTCGCCGGCTCGAAGCGAACGCTGGAGTTTCCGGATCGTCCGTTTCCCCTCGGCGTGAACCGCGAGAGTGCCGATCAGTGCAGTCAGGACGACCAGCAGGACGATCTCGAGCCCGCCGATCCAGCTGACCCAGAAGATGCCCAGCCCGACCAGCAACACCGAGTCGAGGATCGGGATGAGCATCAGCAGGGCCAGAATCCGCTTGAACATACGAGCCGATAGCGGCTCCGCGGTGAAAACGCTTAACACTCCAGCGTGGTCCCGAAGCCCTTACCACTGCGGCGGCATAGCGGGCCACATGGACGAACACGCAGCCCGGACCAACGTTGAGTGGCACGAGTGGGGGCCGGAGCCGTTCGATATTGCCGACCGGACGGGCAAGCCAATCCTGCTGTCGCTGTCGGCGACGTGGTGCTCGTGGTGTCACGAGATGGATCGTGAGACCTACAGCGAGCCCCGTATCGCCGCGAATCTCAACGATGGCTTCGTTCCGGTGCGCGTCGATGTCGACCGACATCCACGGGTCCGGGAGCGATACAACATGGGCGGGTTTCCCTCGACTGTATTTTTGACGCCCACGGGAGAGCTGCTGACCGGATCCGGCTATCTCGGTCCCGACGGGATGCGGCAGGTAATCACGAGTGTTCGGAAGATGTGGGACGCAAAGGGGAGTGCAGCAGGACGAGTCCCCCGGGCAGTCGACGGCGACCAGCCGCCAGCCGGTGAACTGAGCGACGAGATCGAACGCCACCTCCTCGGCGCTCTTCACGAGACCTACGACGAGCGGTCCGGTGGGTGGGGAACCGAAGCGAAGTTTCCGATGCCACGAACCGTCGAGTTCGCACTCAAGCGCGAGCGCGAGCAGGCCGAGCGAACCCTGAGTGCGATCAGTGCGAACCTGTTCGACGAATATGCTGGCGGGTTCTACCGATATGCCGCCGAGGGCAGCTGGGGCGATCCGCACTACGAGAAGCTACTGGACACGAACGCCGCGCTGGTCCGGGCGTTCTCGCACGCATATCTCTACACCGGCCGGGACGAATTTCGTTCGCCTGCAGAGCGCACCATCGACTATCTGACGACGACGCTGTGGACCGGATCGGCGTTCGCCGGGAGCCAGTCCGCTGGCGACGGCGCGGGCTACTACACGCTGGAGCCGACCGAGCGCGAGGACGCGGCTGCCCCCCCAGTCGATACGACCGTTTTTGCTGACCGGAACGCGCTGGCGGTCGACGCATTGCTAACCTATCACGCTTACACTGACGAGGAGCGGGCGCGTCAGTACGCCAAGCGGGCGCTCGACTACCACAGGGAGACGCTGATCGACGAGGGCGAAGTGTGTCATTACACGGACGGCGACGAGGAGGGCGAGCGACTCCTGCTGGCCGATCACGCCCACACCCTCACCGCACTGCTGACGGCACACGAAGTGCTCGGTGCCGAGACGGTCGAGGTGGCGCGTTCGGTCGCCGACGCGGCTATCGAGGAACTGTTCGTGGAGTCGTCGTTCCGTGATGGTCCCCCAGCAGGCCTGGGTCTGCTCGACAGACCACTTCGGCCGCTCGATGGTAACGTCGAGATGGCCGATGCGGTGCTTGACCTATCGGTCGTCACGGGCGAGGATAGCTACCGCGAGGTTGCAGAGGAGACAGTCGAAGCGTTTGCTGGGGCGTACGATCGGTTCGGGCCGCAGGTGGCCGGGTTCGGCTCGGTCACCACCCGGCTGCTGAACGATACACTATCGATCCGGGTCGACGGACCCGCCGGGTCCGATCTCCACCGCGCTGCGCTTCGTATCGGCGATCACGAGAAAATCGTCCTACCGGATGCAGCTGCGGTCGACCGCGGCACTGCGGTCGTCCAACGTGGTGACCGGACGACCAAACCCGCCTCGGACCCGGACGAACTCGAACAGCGCGTCAAGACGCTATCGACGTCGTAGGGGCCAACGGGTCGAGTGGCGGGTCTTCAAACGGTCGGTGCGTTTATACTATTAGAGCGTTTCTTCAGTGGTATGGCAAGTCTCAGGGATCTCGGTTTATCGGAGTACGAAGCTCGTGCGTACCGGTCGCTGCTGAACACGGGCCCGACAACTGCAAAAGAGTTGTCACGGGCGAGTGATGTACCGATGGGCCGGATCTACGACGTTCTCAACAGCATCGAACAGTACAACCTCGTTCGAACACAGACTGCGAGTCGGCCGAAAAAATACGTCGCCGTCGAGCCCTCGACGGCCCTCGATCGCCTGCTAGACGACAAGAAACGCGAACTCGAGGAGAAAGCCGACCAGTACGAGGAGATCGTCGACGACCTGTCGACCGAGCTTCACGCCGCCGAGCCGGTCGAAGAGCAGTTCTGGACCGCCGCGGTCGGACCCGAGGAGACCGCGGACTTGCTGGTCGAGCGACTCTCGGCGGCCGACGATCGGATCGTCGTCGTCGCCTCCGATCAGACGTCGCTGTTCAATCAGGGCGATATCGGTGATCTCGTCTCCAAGCAGCTCGAAGCCGCGATCGATCGGGGCGTCGAAATCAACGTGCTGATGACGCCCGGGCTGGTGGATTCTCTGCCCGAGAGCGTCGGGGAGCGCCACCGCGAGACACTGTCGCCCCACCCGGACTACGAAGTGCGGGTCAGCGACGCCGTGACCGGGACGTTCAACATAATCGACGATGTCGAGGTCTGTATCCAGGTTCCACACCCGCTTGCGGCAAACGACACCTTCGGTATGATCGACCTGAAAGACCCCGAGTTCGCGACCAATATCAACGAGGAGTTCCTGCCGAAGTGGCACGACGCCGAGGTGCTTTCCCTCTAGTTGTCCGTGTTCTCCTCACAGCCGCTCGGAGCGGGATCGAGCAAAACGTTCAGCTCATCTCCTTCGCGAACACGGGTAAAGAGTCCGTAACACGGTGAGTTCTCCCGGGTCAGATCCACCTGCCGCCACTCGTCTTGTCCGTCGAGACGGACGGAGACGACGTACGATCCCGGGACGGTGTCCCAGTTGCGCTCGACGCGTCGGGTTTCGCCCGCGTCGAGCGAAAGGTCGGACCAGTGGATCAGTTCGCCGTCGTCTTCGACGATGACGTGTGCCGTCCGGCTCTCGTCGGTTCCGTTCTCGACATCGATATAGTACAGTGCGGGAGTCGAGCCGGCATCCTCCTCGTCGGTGGTATCGGTATCGTCGTCCGCGCTGTCCTCGGGCTCCTCGAAGCCGTCGTCGCCGTTCCCCTCGTCTCCGGGTTGATCGGTCGGTTCCTCCTCACCGTTCTCGGGATCGTCGTCCCCGAGACAGCCGGCGAGGACCGCACCGGTTCCCGCTGCGCTCGCACCGAGCAGTTTCCGTCGCGTAATCGGTGTCATCGTCCGGGACGAATCGGCCGACCACAAAATAGCTTCCGTCAGACGCTGCTAGTTCTGCACTTCCGAGCGCAACTGTCCCATCTCGACGTGGCGTTCGGCGTGGGCGTTGTGCTGGTGGATGGACTCGTCGTTGGACTGGCGCATTGAGACGACCGCGTCATCTGCGAGGTCGGGGAACTCCTCGACGACACCCTCGGCCATCGCACGGACGCAGTCCTCGACGAACTTGGCGTCGGCGTGGGACTCGTAGGTCATGTGGTCCTCGTCCGGTCGTTTTGCCATGTTGTAGATCCGGCCGCTCATCGAGTCGCGGGCAACCTCGATCAGATCGCGGAGGTCGACTTCCGGCGCGCCGGTGCTTTCGATAGTGACTTTGGCGTGGCCCCGCTGGGAGTGGCCCGGCTGTGGAACAGAGTCGAGAAACTCCTCGACGGCGTCGGCGTCGACATCGAGCTCTTCGAGTTTGTCACGGGCACGTGTCTCGGACATCCCCTGCGAGCAGGGACAGACCGTCATCCCGGTGACGTCGACCCCGATCATCTCGCGGGTTCCCTCATCGGTTGCCGTCGCGCTGGCGGTGATATCGACGGTGCTCTGGGTCTCCTTGTCCGAAGCCGGCGTCTGCTCGCGCTGGACCAGCTCGGCTTCCATCGAGACAGTGACCTCACTCGTGTATTCGTGTTTCTCGATCAGTCGTTCCGCAGCGTCGCCACAGACATCCTCGACACGGTAAACCTCTTCACGGGTGGCGGCTTCGAGCGTCTCGTCGATGACCTCCATGTTCCGGCTCATGTCCGCACCTTTCCGCCAGGAGGGCAGGTCGACGAACACCTCGAATTCGGCCATCAGTACGATCGGGCGCTTGTCCGGGCGGGCGACTTTGACGAGTTTCTCGACATCCGTAACGCCGACCTGACTCAGGCCGACGGTGACATCCGGGCGGGTAGCCTGGACGTCCGGCAGTTGTTCACTCATTGAGCGGAGGTCAGGGTGGAGCGTGATTAGGCCTTTCGAAAGGAGCACTTCTACGACAGGAATGCGGGGACGACAGGCCGTCACTCCAGTTTCTTCAGGGCCTCGAAATAATCGGCGCTGCCTCCGGCGAGACGGACTGGAGCCCCAGCAGTTTCGACGGTGACGGTGGTTGGCGGCTCCAGTCGTTTTCGTGTCCGGCCGTCGCTCACCACGAAGGCGTCGTCGGCGTCCGAGACAGTCACGGACACCGTACTGTCGGCCTCGACGACGAGCGGGGGCATCGAATCAGTCGGACACATCTCGGTGACGACGATCCCGTCGAGTCCAGGATGAACGAGCGGCCCCCCCTCACTGAGGTTGTACGCCGTGCTTCCGGTTGGCGTCGACACCAGTACACCGTCGGCGTGGCCGGTCGTGTACACGTCGCCGTCGATCCGGACCTCGAAATCAGCACCCATCCCGTGGCCGCGCTGTGGGCCCTGGAACACGATCTCGTTGATCGCCGGTTCGAGCGACCAGTCCCCGTTTTCGGCCTGTAACCGTGGCAACTCACGCGACGCTACACGACCGTCCGACCGAAGCCGTTCGACTTCGGCGGTGACCGCTTCGATAGCGTCGGCGGGAGCGACCGCGTTCAGAAAGCCGACTTCGCCGAGGTTGACACCGATAATTGGCGTCGAAGCGGCACCGCGGGCCGCATACAGGAAGGTCCCGTCCCCGCCGATCGAGACGACGAGGTCGCACGTAGCCATTTCCCTTACGTCGACGCCGGGACGGTCGAGCGTGTCGCCGGTCGCCGCATCGACCGATACTGTGAGATCGTCAGCCGTGAACATCTCGACGAGGTCCCGCGCGAGCTCGGCTGCCCGCGCGTTCCCCCGCTGGGCGACGATCCCGAGGTGCATAGCATCCGATTGCGGGTGGGGAGTGAAAAACTACTCGTTGGGACATCACACAAATTATTATACCCCGTCGTTCCCTAGCCGATTACACGAATCTATCATGGTCGCCCGACTCGATGATCCCGACACCGTAGCCTCTCAGTTGTTCACGTAATATGGTCGATAGCAAACAGATCGAACGTACGAAAGAAATCCAGCAGCGCACCGGGCGGACGTTCCACGTCGCGACCCGTTTTCTCCCCGAGCGTGCGCGCCATCCAACGTACGTACTGTACGCGTTCTTTCGCATCGCGGATGAAGTAGTAGACGACGCCGGAGAAACGCCGCCGGACGAACAGGCAGAGCAGTTGGAATCGTTCCGCAGGCAGGCGCTTGGCGAGGAGCCCCCCGAGGGACCGGTACTCGACGCGTTTCGCGATATTGCGGTCGAGTACGAGATCTCCGAACGCGAGATCAACGACTTCATCGACGCGATGAAGACGGATATCCACAAGAGCCGGTATGAAACATACGACCAGCTCGAGGAGTATATGCGCGGCTCGGCAGCGGCGGTCGGTGTAATGATGACCGAGATTATGGACCTCGACCAGCCCGACGTGGCACTGCCACACGCCGTTGCGCTCGGCGAGGCGTTTCAGCTTACAAACTTCCTCCGGGATGTCCGCGAGGATGTCGTCGACCGGGACCGCATCTATCTCCCCATCGAGACGCTCGAGGAGTACGATGCGTCGGTTAGCGATGTCGAAAATCTGGAGTTCACGCCAGAAATCGGACGGGCGATTCAGGCGGAGCTGGCCCGGACGGAACGGCTGTATCACGAGGGCGTTGCCGGCATCAAGTACTTGCCGGAGGACTGTCAGTTCCCCGTCCTGCTGTCGGCGGTGCTGTACGCGGACCACCACCGGTTGATCCGTGATCTCGGCTTCGATACGGTCTCGAACGAACCGGAGTTGAGTATGACACGAAAGCTCTGGCTGGCCGCCAAGACCCGCTGGCACTGGCAGTGGAACCGGGATCCGGACGCCGTCTTCCAGCGGGTCAGTACGATCACGGAGACGGACACGCCACAGCACGATCCCGATCGGCCGGATACGACACCAGCGCAGTAGCTACTTTTCGATCGGGAAATGGGCGGGGGTCGTCGTCAGGCCCGCAAAGTCGAACCAGTCCGCGCGGAACAGCGTCACCAGCAGTGCCGCGGCGAGCGCGACCGGGATAGGGTTGCCAAAGTAGAGGTTGACCAGTCCCCACAACAGTCCGAAGCTGATCAGATCGTCGAGGACGTACTCGCAGCGCTCGAGCCGTCGAGAGAGGGCGTCGTGGTCGAACGTTACAGTGAGAATCCCAACCGCGACCGTCCCCGAGATCATCCAGCCGATGTAGTTCTGGACTGGCACGTCGTAGTACGCCCCGCCGGCGTCCCAGCCCCAGAAGCCGAGCGCGACTGCACCGGGATCGAGCACGAGGTCCATTGTGATAACGACCCCGAGGACGGAGAGAAACCGAATCGGGAGCGACTGCATGCGCTCGCCGAGCACTAGCGCACAGAGCAGGTAGCTGTTGAGCAAGATTGGGAAATAAAAGACCGGCAGTGCAACTGGAACGGCATCGAACAGCATCGGTCCGAGATCGATCAGATACTCGAATTCACCGTATGGAAAGCCCGTGTAGACGCCGACGAGTTCGATGCCCCAGCTAAAAAGGACGAGGACGCCGAGCCCTGCGGCGACCCGCCGGTCGACCAGCGGGGCGAGCCCGCCGATCAGTGGCAGCCGCATCACCAGCACCGCGCCGAGCAACAGGAGTGGATTGAACGCGAGCCAGTGAGGGATCACGCCTTCTGCCGCACCGATCAGGAGTACGGTCCCGACAAGCGGGAACGTGATCGCGATCGTCACGCGGTTGTTTCGGATCAGCGTATCCAACCGGTCTTCGAGGACGCGTCGATCCATTAGTTCCCTCTCCGGATTCCCGATACATCAACGAACCGCTTTGTCGTCGTTCAGAACGGTGGTGCGATCTGCCAGAGCTTGCCCATCGTCAGCACCGCGCCGACGATCGTGTTGATCGTCGGATACCACCAGTATGCGCGGTCGACAGGTACGGAGGAGAGGCCGATCCCGGCGACGAGCATGGGATAGACGGCGAACACGACACCGAGGCGTGGGTCGAGCAGTCCGAAGGCCACCGCAGCCAGCCCCCAGACCACAGTACAGTACGCGTAGGTCGCCCGCTCCCCCAGGAGCGTTGCAGTCGTCCGGATTCCGGCCCGTCGGTCCGGATCGATATCCGGAATCGCCGAGAACGTGTGCATCGCCATCGCCCAGCACCACGCGCCAGCGACGGCGAGAAGCGGCGGTTGCGCCCCTGCAACTGTGGCGTAGGCTGCCATCGCGGGAACGACGTAGAGCCCGTTCGAGAGCGAATCGAGCACAGGGGTCGTCTTGAACCTGGCTGGCGGCGCGCTGTACTCCGCACCGAGTAGCACAAACAACCCGATCCAGAGCCACGCCGCCCGGGGCAGCAGCAGGGCGATCGGGATCGCCAGCGCCCCACAGACAGTAACAGCGTAGACGACGAACCGTTGGCCCTCCCAGCGCGCCTCCCGCCCCCCGTCGTCTTTTTTTGGGTTTTCGGCGTCGATCTCGGCGTCGTATACGTCGTTGATGCCGTACAGGAACACGTTCGCCGGCACGAGAAAGTACGCGAAAAGAACCAGCAAGACCGGCTCGGCGAGGTCGGCGAGCGTGGCTGCGCCGTAGACGGCTCCGACCGCGACCGGCCCGGCGAGATACAGCCAGAAGCGCGGTCGCGAGAGCACGAACAGGTAGCGCAGCCGCTCGCCTGCGGTCTCCTGGCTCGCCGCACCGCCGGTCGTCGTGGTCGGAATCACGTCCGAAGCTACCGGTTTCGTATCACTTAGTCGCGTCGCCGTAATCTTCGATGAGCTTTGTCGCCGCGTGTTCACCGCTGATCAGACACATCGGAACCCCGATACCGGGGTTGGTGTACGAGCCCGCGAAATAGAGCCCATCGACCTCGCTGGACCGGTGGTTCGGGCGGAACAGCGCCGTCTGGGTGAGGGTGTGGGCCATCCCCAGGGCAGTGCCATCGTAGCTGTTGTACCGCCCGGCGAAATCGGAGACCGAAAAGATCTCCTCGACGACGATCCGGTCTCTGAGTTCGGTGCCGGTGTTCGCGGCGATGTCGTCGAGCACGAGCTCGCGATACCACTCGCGGGTCTCCTCGTCGTCGTCCAGACCCGGTGCGATGGGGACCAGCGCAAAGAGGTTGCTGTGGCCCTCCGGCGCGACAGTGTCGTCGGTCTTCGAGGGCACACAGAGGTAGTAGGCTGGGTCGTCAGGCCACGCTGGCTCCTCGAAGATCTGCTCGAAATGTTCGTCCCAGTTTGTCGGCAACACCAGCGTGTGGTGTTCCAGCTCAGGAACGTCCCCTTCGACGCCAAGATACATGAGGAACGCGGAGGGAGCGTATGTCTTCGATTCCCAGTACTCCTCGGTATACTGGCGCTTTTGCGGCGGCAGCAACTCCTGCTCGGTGTAGGGCATGTCCGCGTCGCTGAGGACGTAATCGACTTCGTGGCCGCCGGTCTCGGTCTCGACGCGGAAGCCGCCCGCTCGTCCCTTGATCTCGGTCACCGCCTCACCGGTCCGGTACTCGACACCGAGCTCCTCGCCCAGCTGTACCATCCCATCGACGACCCCGCCGATTCCCCCCTCGGGATACCAGACGCCGAGGTTGAAATCGACGTGGCTCATCAGGTTGTAGAGGGCGGGTGTGTTCGTCGGCGAGCCGCCCAGAAAGACCAGCGTGTACTGGACGACCTGCTGGAGCTTCGAGTGCTCGAAGTAGTTCTCGACGTGGTCCTGCATCGACCCGATCAACGAGAGCCCGCGAGCGTTTCGCAGTACGTCGACGTCGAGCCAGTCCCGAAGCCGGCTCCGATCGGTGTAGACGAAATCGTCCATCCCGATCCGATAGTTCTCGCTAGACTGATCGAGATACCGCTCTAGGGCCTCCCCAGCACCCGGTTCGTACGACTCGAACAGTTGCTTGTTCGTTTCGAGCTCCGGCACGAGATCGATGACTTCGCCAGTCTCGCGCTCGCTACGCGTCGGGACCTCCTCGACGGCGGTCGCACCCGGCAGTGATCCCTCGCCGTCCTCTTTGAAGAAGATCCGGTAGTGTGGATCGAGCCGTTCGAGCTCGTAAAACTCGGCCGGATCACGATCGAAGTGGCCGAAAAAACGCTCGAACGCGTCCGGCATCAGATACCACGATGGTCCCATGTCGAACCGAAAGCCGTCCCGCTCTAACCGGCTCGCGCGGCCACCAACTTGCTCGTTCTTCTCGAAGACGGTGACATCTGCCCCGGCATCCGCAAGGTAACAGGCGGCCGAGAGGCCGCCGAAGCCGCTGCCGACGATGGCGACCGACTGCCCCGATAACGATTGCATAGTTGTCAGTCGGGCCGAGTGAACCTAAATGCCACGCAGTCGGGCACCGCCGAGCCGGCTCTTCACTCCAGCTCCGGTGGTTCGTCGTCGGTTCGGCCGGCCAGTTCGAGTTCGATCTCTAACTCCGGCTCAGTTCCCCCCTCGAACTCGATTTCCAGGCTCACCGGCTCGCCGAACCGGAACGGTAGCTCCCAGTCGTCGCCACTCACCGAGATCTCGTCGTCCGAACGGAGTTGTTCGGCCAGATCGCCAAGGAACTCACCCGCGTCCTCGGCATCGAGGTAGTACTCCTCCTCGAAGTATCCCTCGGTGATCGTCTCTATCTCCGTCTCGTCGGTGTCGGTGTCCACCTCGACGTCCTCGGTCGACTCCTCGTGGTCGTCAGTCTCCATTTTGGCGTCCTCGGTCGACTCCTCGTGGTCGTCGGACGATTCCGGGCCATGCTCCGCGGGAGTGTCTGTCATGGCTTACGTTTCGAGGTTGTCACTCGGCTCCCAAAACGTTTGACCTCGTCGTGGAGGCCCCGTGGGGTCTCCGCCAACAGCCTCATATCCGTCCGTTCCGTGCTAGAAGTAGACATGGAACTGAACGTACAGGGCGGGGCCCCGGCGGCACCGTTTCTCGGGGCACAGGACCTGTTCGAAACCGAACACGATCTCGATCGCCCGGTCGAGGTGTACGTCCGGGAGAGTCCGGACGAACGGACCTGGACCGGCCACCACGAGGACCACCACGTACTGAACATCTCCGCACAGGCGGCGACCAGTACGATGGCTCGGGAACTCGCCCTCCACGAGCTTTCACATATGCTTCGCCACGAGGAGGGCCACGCCTCACACGTCCAGTCGACCGAGGAGATCCTGTTTCTCGCCCTCGCCGGGAAAACGGTCGAGCGACGCACGCTCACTCACTGCTACCAGATTGCCAACCACATGAAGGATATCTACGCCGACGATATCACGCTCTCGGTGGGCCCAGCCGACAAGCTCGTCGCCTTCTTCGAGTCGAAACTCGCTGGTGCTCTTGCGGACCAGCCCGCAACCGTTCCCGCCCGGAACATGGAGTTCGATGGGCAGCCCGAACCTGCTCGACGACTCACTGCCGCTTCGGATCCCGAGGTGACCGTCGTCAACGCCGCCTTCGCGCTCGCCTTGCTGGAGCGTCATAACCTCCTCGCACCGGACCACCGCCTCTACGACCTTGCCGAGGCGGCCACGCGAGACGCGCCCGCCATCGATCTCGACGGGTTCAAACGTCGGTTCAAGCAGCTACAGGACGATCCGGACCCAAGCGACTACCGAAAACATCTCGTCGACGCCACACGGGCGTACGTGGCGGGGACTGAGCAGGCGGCCGACTGAGCCTTGCCAGTAGCGAGCAGGAAAATCGAAGAAATCGAGAGTAGAGTTACCGCGCAGCGGCGGCGACGCGTTCTTTCTCCTCTTTCTGGGAGACAGCGTAGGTGTTGACGTCGTCGTTGGCGGCACCGATCAGCTGGCTCGCGAGCGCCTCCTCGACGTCGGTCGTCGTCTTGAACGAGGAGCCGTAGACACCCTCGGCGATGAACTTTAGCGCCTGATCGACGCGGCGCTGCGGTGCGACGTCGACGGCTTTCGGGACGGAGATACCACCGTACTTCAGGCGGACGGTCTCCTCCCGCGGTGCGGCGTTCTCGATGGCCTGCACGAGCACCTGAATCGGGTTTTCTTCGGTGCGCTCGTGGACGATTTCGAATGCGTCCCGCGTGATGTTAAGCGCCTGCTGTTTCTTGCCGGTGTTCTCGTCGGTCTGCATCAGTCGGTTGATGAGCCGCTCGACGATCGAGATTTCGGACTTCTGGAACTGCTTGCCGGCGTGACGTCCCATCGTGTGGGCGACCGGCGTCACCGTGATGTAGCGCTCGGTGGAGGGGTCGGAGTAGCTGATCCCCGTGACCTCGTACTCGCCGAACAGCTTGGCGACTGCGCTGTCCTCGTCGGTGCCTGCGGGTTTGTCGGGTTCGGGCTGGTCTTCTGCCGCCATCGTTATCGCACCGGTTTCTCCGCGTTTCCGCGAACGAGTTCGATCATCGAGACGCCGTTGACCTTCTCGACTTTGTAGTTGACCCCCGAGAGGTCACCCATCGCACGACCCTTCGCACCGCCGATCCCGGCGATAGTGACTTCGTCGTGCTCGTCGATGAAGCTGATTGCGCCGTCGCCCGGACAGAACGCAGTGACTTGCTTGCCGTTCTTGATCAGCTGGACCCGGACGCATTTCCGGATCGCGGAGTTGGGCTGTTTCGCCTCGATGCCCACTTTCTCCAGTACGATACCTCGACCCTGGGGTGCACCCTCCAGCGGGTCGGACTTCTCCCCGAGACCGCGTTCGCGTCGCGCGTACTCCGAGTCGGACCACCGCGCACTCTGGCGGTCCTTCTTGATCTTCCGCGCGGCGTACTTGCCGTTTGCCATAGTACCACCGACTACCTGACGGAGCCACTTAAGCATCCCCTTTCGAAGCCGGAGTTACGGCGTGAGGTGCCTCGACAGGGGTGAATAAAGGAATCTGAAGGCGTTTCGTCGTCGTAGCAGTTCGCGGCGGGCGTGAAAACGAGTCGACTCCGTGCTCAGGTGAGCTGGATATCTTCGATATCGAAGTGTCGCTCCGCCAGCAGGCGGGCGGCCTCGATGTTCGCGCCGCCTTCGCCGATGGCGACGCCAGTGTCTTCGTCAGCGACTTCGGCGTAGGCGACCAGCCCGTCGTTCTCACTGATCGTCACGTTGTACACCGCCGCGGGGGCGAGTGCGTTCGCCACGAACGCCTCGGCGGTCGGGGCGTCTTCGACGAGCTTGACGTCCTTGCCGATTCGGGCTTCCGCCTTCCGAACCGTCTCCCCGCCGGGGCCGATCGCCTGTGCCATGTCGCCGGTCGCCACGAGGATCAGTACGCGCTCGTCCTCGACGACACAGTCTCTGGCTTCCGCGCCGGTCGCGTCCTCGAACGCGACCAGATACTGGCGTGCGGCGTCCGACAGGGTGACCGTCATCAGTCCGAACTCGTCGAGGCGTCCGGGCCCAGCGATCCCATCCGGAGGTCGACGTCGCCTGTCCCGAGCTTGATCGGCTTGCCGACGATAACGTTCTCGGTAACGCCATCGAGATCGTCGACCTCGCCGTGGATCGCAGCGTCGAGCAGGTGGTTGACCGTTACCTCGAACGCTGCACGGGCGAGCACGCTGTCCTTGTTCCCCGAGATCCCGTGACGGCCGATCGACTCGATCGTCCCCGGATTCGTCATGATGTCTGCAACCAGCATGAGGTGCCGGACGTTCACGTCGTCGAGGCCCTGCTCTTCGAGCGTGTCCATCGTCTCGTTGATGATAGATTCGCGGGCGGCCTCGACGCCGAGATTCCGGTACACTTCGTGGATGTTGTTCGTCGTTACCCGCGAGGCGTCGACGCCCTCGATCGCGAGCGCGTCGCCGAAGGCCGACCCCTCGGTGTAGAGGACGAACTCCTCGCCCTTTTCGGTTTCTTCCTTGCGGATGACCACGCGGGATATCTCCTCGATCCCCTTGAACGTGATCTCGCGGAGCTCCTCGACCAACTGGAGCAGGTCGCGATAGCTAGGCTCTTCCGGGCCGAACTGGATGACTGGACCGTCCTGAACCGTCTCCACGCCGAGATTTGCCTCGATCGTGGCGGCGACTTCCTCCGGTTCGATCATCCGCTCTTCGAGGGTATCCTCGTTGAGATCGATCCGGACGCGCATGTCCGCGACGTTCGTCGAGACGTCACCGAGCGCGAGGATCTTCGTCGCTTCGAGGTTCCAGACGACCTCGTGGGCCTTTTCGCGGTCGTCGGCGTACTCGTCTTCCAGATGAACTGTCATCGTCGGCGTGTCCGGCTCCTTCCGTGCGTCGACAAGTTCGATCAGTCGCGGGAGTCCCTGTGTCACGTCGATCTCCGCGACTCCGGCGTAATGGAAGGTGTTCATCGTGTTGTGTGTCACGACACCCTCTGCGGTCGTGAACGTCTCCAGCCCTTCCACGGAGAAGTCGTACACGTATTCGTGCTCGCTGGTGACCGTTTCGATCGATTCGATGCGATCCCAGACAACATCGCCTTCGACTGCCTGTTTTAGTTCGCTCAGGGCATCGTCAGTGACGCCGCTTTCTTCGGCTTCCTGAACGAGTCGTTCGAGCCGAGTGCGACCGATACGCTGCCGCTTCGAGGCCGCGTTGATCTGTCGGCTCGGAATTCCGGCCTCGGATGCCATTGTTCTGAGCGTATTGCCGAAGTTCGGGATCTGGTCCGTCGCGTCCGGACCATTACTGTCGATATCGTCGACAAGTGTTTCGAGCTCCTCACCGCGCTGGCCGGTCATACCGATCGTATCGGCAAAGGTTGGGACGTGCTTTTTCGGCACTCGTAGCGTTCGCGATCCGTCCTGCTCTGCGAGTGTCGAGTAGATGCCCAGACGACCAAGCAACAGGCTGACCCCGGCAGTGAGCCGGTCACTGGTGGAGCTGGATCGAATCGCACTTGCACTCACGTTCCCATCGCCACTGAAGTACCCGTTCAGTAATCCCGTTACGAACGCCTGATCTGCACCGAACGCGAAGCCGGGAACGATCTTTTCGCCGTTCTCAGTACCCGTCGCACGCAGGACATCTGCGAGCACCGTCCCGTTGAGTCGGATGTCGTATCCGCACGCGTATCCGCTGTCGTTTTCGTACTCGTTTGTCGAAAGGTCAAATCGATCGGCGAACGACCGTACCCGGTCCTGGAACGCCTCGTCGACGTTCGAGACCGAGACATAGTGATCGGTTATCGACCCTTCAGCCAGCCACGCACCGATGAAGAACCCGGTCTCCTCGTCGAGCGGGAACTGTTCGGGCAAGCCGACAGTTCCACCGACTGGATAGACTGCGTTCGCGTCGATTTCGTCGGCTTCGAGTGCAGCGCGCTTGTTCCGGAGCTGGTCTTCTCCAGCGGGAATCGATTCGACGCCGCCGTCAGTTAACGTTGATGTGTACCAGTATTCGGCGGCTGGTAGGTACTCTCGAAGATCGACTGTCTCTGTTCCATCTGCATCGAACTCGGACACAACCGGAAGCCAGTCTCCCTCGTCGAGTTCGTCACCAGAGACGGGTACGACATCGTTGTCACGTCGAGTTACAAACGAGTGCGCTTTCGTCGCGCGGATCGTCCGACCCGATTCGAGCTCGAATTCCAGGAGTTCGTCCGGCGTCTCGTGTCGACTGACCTCTTCGACCGACTTCCAGCGCACCTTCTCGTCTTTACTTAGACTTAGTGTTTCGAGGGCGTCCGGAGCCAATGCGACCTCATGGTCGTCGAGCGTACGCGAGTCGTGCGATTCGACGATCGAATCGACAAGCGAGCCGATCTCGACGATATCGGTCTCTCCGTCACGTCGAACGACAACACGCTCGTCGTGAGGGACACTCATCTGAGTACCGGGTTCCCCGATCGACTGGGCGCTGACGGTCCCGACGGGGTCGAGCGGGTCGATCCGCGTGTCGAGATAGCGGTTCTCGACGGCGGTGACGATATCGTCAGCCTGCTCGATCGTCAGGTCACGCGCTTCGAGGGTCTCGTAGACCTCGTTTTTGAGACGGCGTGGCAGATCGGTGTCCTCGACGATCGCCTCCTCGTCGGCGCTGACGTCGAACTCTTCGTATTCAGTCATCGTCCACCTCCGTGGCTGCGGGTTCGGGCTCCGGTGGCGGTGACTGGACACGCCGGGCGTCTGCGTGTTCGGAAAGGTTCGTCGGCGGCTCCTCGCGGCCCATGAACTGCTCTTTTTCCGTCTCGTCGGCGAACTCGGCCTCGACGATCCGATCCGCGATGGATTCAACGTCGATCTCGTGGTCCTCGTGTGAGGAGACCTGCACCGGGCTGGTGCCGTCCTCGCCGAACTCGAACTGGACGACCGTGTCCGACGTGTCCCGGACCGTGCCGTCGTACTGCGTTTCGAGTTCCGAAAGGGCGTTGATCAGCCGCCGCTGCAGGTAGCCGGACTTGGAGGTCCGGACTGCGGTGTCGACCAGTCCCTCGCGGCCGCCCATCGCGTGGAAGAAGAACTCCCGCGGGTTCAGCCCCTCGGTGTAGGAGTGCTCGACGAAGCCGTGGGCGTCCGCCGAGAGGTCGTTCGGTTTGTAGTGACTGAGCGTGCGGTCCTCGTAGCCGCGGTTGATCCGCTCGCCCCGAACTGCCTGCTGGCCGACACAGCCGGCCATCTGGGTCAGGTTCAGCATCGACCCTCGCGCGCCGGATTCGGCCATGACGACGGCCGGGTTGTCGTCGTCGAAGTGCTCCTCGGCGATGTCGCCGGCGTTGTCACGCGCCTTGCCCAGCGTCTGCATGATCTTCATCTCGAGGGTCTCGTGGACCGTCCGGCCGGGCAGCGATTCGAGTTCGCCGGCCTCGTAGGTCTCGATGAGCTCCTCGACCCGGTCGTAGGCGTCGTCGATCGTCTCGCTGATCCGCTCGCGGGCCTCCAGCGAGACCGTCTCGTCGTCGATGGCGATCGAGAAGCCAAAGTGCATGATCGAGCGCATCGCGAGGGCGGCGACCTCGTTGATCAGCTGTCGGGCTCGCGTCGTCCCGTGGACCTTGGTGACGGTATCGACGATCTCGCCGCCGAAGGCTCCGACGCCGTCCTCGTCGATCGTTCCCTCGAGTAGCTGGCCGTTCTCGATCACAACGTCGTCGCCCGCCGAAGACGTGAACTCGAGGTTCAGGTCGTCGGGGAGCAGCTCCGAGAACAGCTGGCGGCCGGTCCAGTACGGCTCGCCGTTCTCGGTGCCCGCTTCTTCCGGCAGCTCGTCAACGTGGGTGGCACGCAGCAAGTCGAGCGCCTGCGTCTCGTTGAACTGCGGGTTCTCGTTGGTCAGCAGGTAGGTACCGGAGATGTGGTCCTGAATCGCGCCGATGATGTTCTCACCGAAGCGGGGGCTCAGGATCTGCTCTTGGACGCGCATCAGGACACGAGCCTCCGCTCGTGCTTCCTCGTTTTGCAGCGCGTGCATGTTCATCTCGTCGCCGTCGAAGTCAGCGTTGTACGGCGGACAGACCACGGTGTTGAGTCGGAACGTCTTGTACGGCATGACGACGACCTCGTGGGCCATGATCGACATCCGGTGGAGCGACGGCTGCCGGTTGAAGATGATGATGTCGCCATCGATCAGGTGTCGATTGACCTCCCAGCCGGCCTGGACCTTCTCCGCGAGCTCCTCGCAGTTCTTCTCGGTGACTTTGAGTCGGCGACCGTCGGGTCGTTTGACGTAGTTCGCACCGGGGTGGCCCTCGGGGCCGTTCGAGACGTACTGGCGGGCCTGTCCGAGGTTGCGCTCGGTGACGTTCATCGTCTGGGTCATCTCGTTGGCCACGTGTTCGGGGACGCCGACCTCGTTGAGGCTGAGCGTCGGATCCGGCGAGATGACGGTTCGGGCCGAGAAGTTCACGCGCTTCCCGGAGAGCGATCCGCGGAAGCGACCTTCCTTGCCCTTGAGTCGCTGGGAGAGCGTCTTCAGCGGGCGGCCGGAACGGTGGCGTGCCGGCGGCGTCCCACTGATCTCGTTGTCCATGAACGTGGTGACGTGGTACTGCAGCAGCTCCCAGAGGTCCTCGATGATCAGCTGTGGCGCACCCGCCTCGCGGTTCTCCATGAACCGCTGGTTGATACGGATGATATCGACCAGCTTGTGGGTGAGGTCGTCCTCGCTACGCTGACCGTTGTCAAGCGTAATCGAGGGGCGTGCGGTCACCGGCGGCACCGGCAGGACGGTGAGAATCATCCATTCCGGGCGCGAACGCTCGGAGTTGATCCCCAGCACCTCGATGTCCTCGTCCGGGATGGCCTCGAACCAGTCCCGGATATCGCTGGGCATCAGCTTGTTCATGTCCTCTTCTGTCAGGTCGATGTCGAGGGCTTTCTCGATGGCCTTGCGATCCTCCTCACGCGGGCGGAACTCGCCGCCGAGGATGTTGTTGATCGAGCGGTCGCTATCATCCTCGGCCGTGAGGTCGATCCCGGTCTCGGCTGCCAGTTCCTGAGGCGGCATCGGCTCCCGGTCTTCCTCCTCGTCGCCCTGCATCGCGGCGGAGATCAGCTGTGCGTACTCGCTGGTGAGCACCTGCTGGACCTCGTAATAGGTCGTCGGCTTCTCGTGGTTGATGTCGTACTGCTGTTCGCCACAGTGCGGGCAGACATCCTTTTTGCGGGCCTGTCTGATCCCGGCTTTGGTGACATCGTTGACATCGTTGCTCAACTCCTTGGTGGTCTCGAGTTCGTCACGGAACTCCTCTTTTTCCTCCTCAGTGAGGAGCAGCTTCGAGCATTCCCGACAGGTTCCACGCAGGAGTCGCCGGATAAGCTTCGTGAAGCCGACGTGGATGACCGGCGCGGCCAGTTCGATGTGGCCGAAGTGTCCGGGACACGAGCCCGAGTGCTGCCCACAGGTCGGACACTCCAGTCCTGGATCGATCACGCCGAGACGTGGATCCATCAGCCCCATGTCGATGGGGAAGCCGTCGTCGTCGTAGGTGTCCGCCGTGATCACTTTCGTGACGGACATATCGCGGTACGTCTCCGGGTCCATAAGCCCGAACTCGATGCCGTCGAGCTCTTTCGGTGTTTCCATGTTCATGTTATACTGCGTCCTCCAGGTTGAGCCGTGGTCGAATGCCAAGCGCCATCATCTCGTCGAGCAGCAGTTTGAACGCGTAGCTGATCTCGATTTTGTGGATGTCGCTTTCGTCTCCCGTGAGCTGGTCGTACACGCGATTCTGGTTGACGTCGTTGACAGCGACCATCCCCGTCTCCGCGGAGATGTACACCTCCTCACGGTCGGATTCGTCCAGCAGGCGTTCCTTGAGCGTCATGGCCGCGCCGTGGCCGATGAAGACGTCCCGCTCCATCTCCCCGATACGAAGTCCGCCCTCGCGGGCGCGCCCCTCGGTCGGCTGTCGGGTCAGCACCTGCACCGGCCCGCGCGAGCGGGCGTGCAGCTTGTTCGAGACCATGTGGTAGAGCTTCTGATAGAAGATCGTGCCGACGAAGATTTCGGCCTCGATTTTCTCGCCGGAGACGCCCGAATACATGGTTTCTTTGCCCGAGGACTGGAAGCCGTGCTCTTCGAGTTTGTCACGGAGGTCGCCCTCGTCCTCGCCGGTAAACGGCGTCCCGTCGACACGTCGGCCCTCCATCGAGCCGACCTTGCCGCCGATCATCTCCAGGATGTGTCCGACGGTCATCCGCGAGGGTAGGGCGTGCGGGTTCAACACGAGGTCCGGCACGACGCCCTCCTCGGTGAAGGGCATGTCCTCCTGTGGCGCGAGGTGACCCACAACTCCCTTCTGACCGTGGCGGCTCGCGAACTTGTCGCCGAGTTCGGGGATCCGTTCGTCCCGAACCGAGACTTTCGAGAGCTTCGAGCCGTCCTCGCCTTCCATCAGGGTGACCGTGTCGACGACACCGTCCTCGCCCGAGCGCATGGTGACGCTGGTTTCGCGGCGTTTCTGCGGGCTGAGTCCTCCCATGTCGTCCGGTTCTTCGAGGAACCGGGGCGGACTGGTCTTGCCGAGCAGCACCGAGTTCTCGTCGACGCGCGTCTCCGGATTGACGAGGCCGTCCTCGTCGAGATGGGTGTACGCGTCCTCGCCGCGTGCACCGCGGACGTCGTCGTCAGGGATCTCGAAGCGGTCCTCCTGACCGCCCGGATAGCGCCGCTCCTCGCCCTCGTAGGTCCGGAAGAAGTGCGAGCGGGCGAGCGCGCGCTCGACCGATCCCTTGTTCATGACGAGCGCGTCCTCGATGTTGAACCCTTCGTACGACATGACAGCGACGACGAAGTTCTGTGCCGCCGGTCGGTCGTCGTAACCGATCTGTTCGGTGGTCTGGGTCTTAACCATCGACAGCTGTGGGTAATGCAGTAGATGCTGGCGCGTGTCCGGACGGATTCGGTAGTTCGCGGAGGGAAGTCCCAGCGACTGCTTGATCATCCCCGCACCCATCGTAATCCGCGGGCTGGCGTTGTGCTCGGGGTAGGGAATCATCCCTGCACCGATCCCGAAGATCAGCTGTGGGTCGATCTCCATGTGGGTGTGGTCCTCGTCCAGATCGTCCTCGTCGACGGCCACGTAGATGTCCTCTTCTTCCTCGGCGTCGATAAACTCGACGTAGCCCATCTCGACGAGATCCTCGAACTCTAGCTCGCCCGCTTCGAGCGCATCGATCTCCTCGTCGGAGATAAGTGTCTCACCGTCGTTGACGACGAGCAGTGGGCGGCGGGCACGCCCGGCGTCAGCGTTGACGATCACTTCCCGCGTGCGCTGATCGACCGAGACGTTGACCATCTCGCTGACCTCGCCGCGACGGCGTGCCTCCCGGATCTGTTCTGCGAGCTGGTTCGGTTCGGGATGTGTCCCGACCAGACTCCCGTTGACGTACACTTTCGCTTCGCGTTCTTGCTGTTGGCTCATATCAGTCACCCTCCACTCGTCGGTCGACGCCCTCGATGCCGGGGATCCCCTCGACACCCATAGAGGCGAGTTCGCGTTTCAGCTCCTGTTCGTCCTCGACGTTCTGTGATAGCTCCATCGCCTGGGCGAAGTTCTTCACCAGGCCACAGTTCGGTCCTTCCGGCGTCTCAGAAGGACAGATACGACCCCACTGGGTCGCGTGCAGGTCCCGCGCCTCGAAGTGTGGCTGACTGCGCGAGAGCGGCGAGCGCAGGCGGCGAAGGTGGCTGAGCACACCCATGAAGTCGGTCCGATCGACCAGCTGGGAGACGCCCGAGCGGCCGCCGACCCAGTTCCCGGTCGCGATCGGATGTTCGAGCCGCTCGGTCAGGACGTCCGAACGGACGACCGTATTGACGGAGAGCTGGCGGTTTCGCATGTTGGCGCGTTCGAGCTGGTACTTCACGTCCCGTGCGAGCTTGTTCAGCGCGGTCCGGAACAGGTCTTTCATCAGATCGCCGCTGACCTTCAGCCGCTTGTTCGCGTAGTGGTCCTTGTCGTCGGATTCGCGGCGTTCCAGCGCCAGCTCGAAGCAGGCCTCGGCCATCCGACAGAGGTAGTACGCCTTGTTAATCCGGACGTCCTCTTCTTCGACGCCTTCCTCGTGGAGATGCGGCAGGAGATAGCGGTCGATGACGTAGTTGGCCCGTTTGAGCTGGTAGTTCTTGCCCTGCCCGGAGGCAACGCGTTCGCCGAGGGTCTCGATGGCTTCCTCGGTCGTCTGGACCTCGGCAGCCTCCAAGTTTTCGAGCATGAACTTCACGATCTCCGGGTCGTCGGAGACGCGGTGGACGATCTCCTCGTCGGATTCGAGCCCGAGTGCACGGACGAGCGTAACGAAGTTGACGCTCCCCGAGACCGACGGGAAGGATACTTCGAGCAGGCCGTCACGAGTGCGCTCGGTAAGAACGAGTGCGCGGTAGCCACGGCGCTGGCTGAACGTTTTGGCGACCTGAATCTCGTCGCCGTACTTGGTGTCGTACTCCGCGAGGATCTTGTTCGGCGCGAGGTCCTCGCTTGTCATCAGTACGCGCTCGGAGCCGTTGACGATGAAGTAGCCGCCGGGGTCGGCGGGGTCTTCGCCGATCTCGATCAGCTCCTCGTCGCTGAAGCCGGCGATGTTACACTTCTCGGAGCCGACCATGATCGGCATCCGGCCGACTTTCGTCTCGGTGCTGTCGACCACGCGCTGTTCGCCCTCTTCGGGATCGCCCTTGACGATCTCCATCTCCATGAAGACCGGTGCGGAGTAGGTGATGTTGCGCAGTCGTGCCTCCTGTGGGTAGAGCAGCTCTTCGCTGCCGTCTGCCTCCCGCACTCGGGGCGTCACGACGCGGACGTCACCGAGTTCGACGTGGACGGGCTCTTCGCCTTCCTTGTCGCCGATGTCGGTGTCGATCGTCTCCTTCTCGTCGACGACCTGTTGCATCCCTCGGGTGAGGAAGGAGTTGAAAGACCGATAGTGGTGTTCTGCGAGCCGTTCCTTTCCGAAATACTCCCGCGAGATCGTCCGTCTGTCCTGTGTATCCATTATTCGACCACCATTCGATAGGTCACCGCCCGGTCGGTCGTCCGTGAATCACGGACGATCTTGATAACGTCGCCGACCTCGGCGCCGTCCGGTAGTGCTGGGTCTGCCCGTTTGATTTTCGGCAGGTCTGTGCGTCCGATGTCGTACTCCTCGAGCAGGTCGTCGAGTTCGGCCTCGTCGACCATTAAGTGCTCGGGGACGAGTTCGTGTTGGCTTACGTCTACCATGTGTTGTGGGTCTGACCGGAGAGAGAAACTGCTATCACGAGATACTACAGGCCCATACCGACGCGAGGCTATTAAGACTTACCAAGTACGTTGAGAAATGCGACTATCGAACCCAAAAGGAGCGGGCAATGGCGCGTCAACGGGTGCGAATCTGTCGACTGTCAGTACTGACCGCTACGCAATCGACCTTTATAGCGTTTGTGGCGTCGTCACACGGCTGTCCCCGGCTGCCATGCCGCCCTCGTTTGGAAAGTCTTAAGAATGCTACCCGGCAACGGTAGAATGCGTTCGTAAGCCCGGGTGGTGTAGTGGCCTATCATATGACCCTGTCACGGTCGTGACGCGGGTTCAAATCCCGCCTCGGGCGCTTTCTGCTGACGCAAACCGGCAAGCGTAGCGAGCCGCTGCGTCAGCGAAACGCCAACAGCAGGGATTTGAACCCTGGCAGTCGCGCGCAGCGAAGCGAGCACGTCTGCCCCCGGTTCAAATCCCGCCTCGGGCGCTTCTGCGAGGAACGAAGCTGACGAGCGAAGCGATTACAGGTGGATTTGAATCACGCAAGACGAGCGAAGCGAGTCTTGCCACGGGTTCAAATCCCGATCGACTCCGTCGATCGTAGTTCGCGAATGCAGAGCATTCGCTCACTCCCGAGCGACGGTGTCGCTCGATGTTTGCTTCGCTTCGCTCAGCAAACTCCCGCCTCGGGCGCTTCCTGTGATCTTCGTTCTGCTGAGGAGACGTGCCGGGCCAACGAACTCTCCAGACGCGACCCCGTCTAGACGCCGACACCGCTGTCCGCGTCCGGCAGTTCGTATTTCTCGCTCTCGATATCCAGCTCCTCCAGCGCGGCTTCGAGGTGGCGCTCCTCGGCGTACTCCGCGCCATCGTCGACGCGCAGGCGCTGGGCGGTCGCCAGCACCTCCCCGCGGCGGTCATCGGGAACCGAGAACTTGTCGGTGGCGAGTTCGAGGGTCAGGCCGTTGTGGTCGCGCGTATACAGTGAATGGAAGATTCCCCGGTCGAACTCGTTGTAGCCGTGGCCGGTGGCTTCGAGCGCCTCGCGCGTCTCGACGAAGCGCTCGGGCTCGACCGAAAACGAGAGGTGGTGCACCGAGCCGACGCGGTGGCGGTGGGGTTGTGGGTTCGACTCGCGCCCGTCGGCGACGAAGAAGGTGAGAATGCGACCGTCGCCGGTGTCGAAGAAGAGATGCGTCTGATCGGGATCGTCAAGATTAGGCTGGCGGAGCACCAGCGGCATGCCGAGCAGATCACGGTAGAACTCGATCGTATCCGCCTCGTTGCTCCCGATGACGGAGATGTGGTCGGTTCCGGCAAGCTGGATCGGGCTGTCGGGACGCCCCGCGGTAACGTCTGGGCTGTCGCTCATATCGGCTGTAGGAGCCCCGGAGAGAAATGTCTGGTCGTCGCCGGGTCAGAACACCCGCTCGGGGCTGATTTTCAGCAGGACTCGCTCGGTCTCGATCTCGTTTGCTTCCGTGTATGCCTGCCCGGTGTAGCGGTGGGCAAGCTCGTCGATGTGTTCGCGTGCGCCCTCGGTGGTGTGTTCGACGACGTCGCCGAACACCGAAATCCGGCGATAGGGGTCGTCCGGATCGGTCATACTGACGCCGACTTGCGGGTTTTTCCGGACGTTCAGCTCCTTCCGGCGGTCGCGCTCCGTATTGACGAGCAGCAGGTTCTCGTCGATATCGTAGTCGATCCAGACCGGCGTGACGTGTGGATAGCCGTTGGGGAGCATCGTCGAGACGTGGGCGATGGTCGGCCGCTCGAACAGGTCGTGGAACTCCTCTGGAATCGAGGCCATACTGTCAGTTATTGATGCCGGTACTTGGTTGTTGTACTCACACAATGGGTGTGAGAGACCCATTCTCACGGTCGGTCCAATGCGAGGGGCTTAAGTCGGTGGCCGGGAAAGCATAGGTGTAGTCAGCCCGGGTGGTGTAGTGGCCTATCATATGACCCTGTCACGGTCGTGACGCGGGTTCAAATCCCGCCTCGGGCGCTTCTGCGAGGAACGAAGCTGACGAGCGAAGCGATTACAGGTGGATTTGAATCACGCAAGACGAGCGAAGCGAGTCTTGCCACGGGTTCAAATCCCGCCTCGGGCGCTTTCTGCTGACGCAAACCGGCAAGCGTAGCGAGCCGCTGCGTCAGCGAAACGCCAACAGAAGGGATTTGAAGCAGGGAACAGCTCTGCTGTGACCGAGGTTCAAATCCCGATCGACTCCGTCGATCGTAGTTCGCGAATGCAGAGCATTCGCTCACTCCCGAGCGACGGTGTCGCTCGATGTTTGCTTCGCTTCGCTCAGCAAACTCCCGCCTCGGGCGCTTTCTGTCGCTTATGATCTTCTGGAGAACGACATCACGAAAACCCCCGGATCGCTCGACGGCTGCGGCTCGCTGTGGTCCTCACTTCGCTGCGGTCCTTGCGTCGCCTCGATCGTCGAGCGATCCGGCCCCTTTCAGTCCACGCACAACACCTCATCCTCCCCAACCGATTCGCTCGCTCCGCTCGCTCACCCACCGGAAGACGAGTCTTCCGAGCCTTCGCTCGGTTCCCTCGCGAAGACCTCGCGCGACGCTGGCTCGTCATAGACGACTCGCCAGCGCGCGCCAGCCGCTCCGACTGCGGTAAAGAGGCTAAACTTCAATTTTCGAAGTGAATAGCTATGGTTTTCATAGTGTATTACTACACTATTCGAAGTAAAGCGTTTAGCGCCGAAATCGCCGAAAAACGGCCGGAGCTACTCCAGCAGGTTCTCGCCGGTCATCGCGTCGGGCTGGTCGATATCCATCAGGTCCAGCATCGTCGGCGCGAGGTCACACAGCGAGCCGTCCTCTCGTACCGATTTCCCGGCATCGTCGCCCTCGGAGCCGACGTAGATGAACGGGACGAGGTTGTAGGTGTGGGCAGTGTGTGGATCGTCTTCGGTGCCCATGTCGTCGGCGTTGCCGTGATCGGCGGTGATCAGGACCTCGGGACCATCCTCCTCCAGCGCGTCGGCGAGCCGGCCGAGCTGTTCGTCGACGGCTTCGACGGCCTCGATCGCGGCCCCGTAGTCGCCCGTATGGCCAACCATGTCGGGGTTGGCGTAGTTGAGCACCATCGCGTCCGGATCGTCGCTGTCGAGGACGTCGATCGCGGTCTGGGTCACCTCGGGCGCGCTCATCTCCGGCTGGAGGTCATAGGTTGGCACGTCCGGGCTCTCGACGATCTCGCGGATCTCGCCGTCGAACTCGACTTCCCGCCCGCCGTTGAGGAAGTAGGTGACGTGGGCGTACTTCTCGGATTCGGCGAGCCGGAGCTGGGTTCGTCCGGAGTCAGCGAGCACCTCGCCGAGTACGTCCGCAGGCTGGGTCGGGGGGAACGCCACCGGGACGTCGAACGTCTTGTCGTACTGGGTCATCGTCGTGACCGTCACGTCCGGTGGGTTCGTCTCGAAGGCCCATTCGGGGCGGATATCCGCGAGCATGCGGGTGAGCTGGCGGGCACGATCCGAACGGAAGTTGAAAAAGACCACGCTGTCGCCGTCTTCCAGTGCCGCGCCGTCGTCGATGATCGTCGGCTCGACGAACTCGTCGGTCGTATCGCGCTCGTACGATTCGGTGACGGCCTCGACGGCCGACGTGGCGGTGTGGTCGCCGTCCCGGTTGACGATGGCGTCGTAGGCGCGTCTGGTGCGCTCCCAGTTCTGGTCCCGATCCATCGCGTAGTAGCGTCCGGTGACCGTCGCAACCTGCCCGGTGCCGTGCTCGTCGATCGTCGCCTCGAGGTCTTCGAGATACCCTTCGCCGCCGTGAGGGGCAGTGTCACGACCGTCCATGAAGGCGTGTGTGGTCGCCTCGACGCCGTGCTCGGCGGCCATCTCGATCAGCGCGTGGAGATGTTCCTGTGAGGAGTGGACCCCGCCGTCGCTGACCAGCCCCATGAAGTGGACCCGACCGTCGTGTTCCTCGGCGTGATCGAACGCGGTCTGGATCGCGTCGTTCGTCTGGAAGCTTCCGTCCTCGATCGCGTCGTTGATCCGGGTGTACTCCTGGTAGACGACCCGACCCGCGCCGATGTTGAGGTGGCCGACCTCGCTGTTGCCCATCTGTCCGTCCGGCAAGCCGACGCGGCGTCCAGCCACCGTGAGCGTCCCGTACGCGCCGGTGTCGGCAAGCCGATCGAAGTTCGGCGTGTTCGCGGCTTTCACCGCGTCGCGGCGGTCGTGTTCGCCGATACCCCAGCCGTCGAGGATAATCAGTGCAGCATCCATACGTGGGACAATACGCTGCCGTTGTAACTACTCTTCGCTTGCCGTCGCCAGTATCGCCATTGCCGCCAGCAATCTCGGTATTTCCGACACCCTCATTTGACGGTTATATCAGCCGTAGTGGTCAGTATGTACGATACGATAGTCGTGCCGACCGACGGAAGCGAGCTAGCTGAGTCGGTAGTCGACGGGGCACTTGCTCTTGCCGAACGATACGACGCAACAGCACACGTGATTCACGTTCTCGAACTCGGCGAACTCCCGGAGGGTCACGGATCGGAAGCGGTCGCTGACCTCTCCCGGGGGGCCGAGCAGTATCTGGCGTCGGTCGTCGGTGCGGGCGAGCAACTCAGCGCGACGCCGACCACCAGCGTCGTCGAGACCGACCGGGCCGTCTATCGGGAAATCGTCGAGTACGCTACTGACCACGACGCCGACCTGATCGTCATGGGCACCCACGGTCGCAGGGGGCTCAACCAGCGCGTCCTCGGGAGCACCACCGAACGCACGCTCCGCGTGTCGCCTCTCCCTGTCCTGACTATCCACGAAGGAACCGTCTTCGATCCCGAGTTCGGGACCGCTCTCGTCCCGACCGACGGCAGTGATGTCGCAAACGCCGCGGCCAACTACGCGATCGACCTCGCCGATGGAACCGACGCCGCACTGCACGTCGTCCACGTGGTCGACATCGCTGTGACCTCGTCACTGGGGGAAAGCGCTGCCGTCCTCACGGAGCTAGAAGACACCGGGAAAGAAGCTGTCAACGACGTTCTCGACCGAGTAGACGGTGCGGAGCTCCGATCGGTGCAGGCATCGGTACTCAGTGGGTCGCCTGCACGAAGCATTCTGGACTACATCGCCGATCACGACATCGATCTGGTAGTCATGGGGACACACGGCCGGTCCGGGACAGAACGGTACCTGCTCGGAAGCGTCACCGAGACGGTCGTCCGCCTCGCCGACGTTCCGGTACTCTCCGTGCCTGTGCGATCAGACGACGAGTGAGCGCTCGACACTCGGGAACCACGTCACGCGGCCGTCGGTGCGTTACTCCCGCTCAGAGGTTCGAACGACGTACTCACGCTGATCGTCGCCTCGCTCTTCGGTGACGTCGTACCGAATCTCGACGACGGCGTCGTCGGCATGCTCGCTGATCGCCTCGTGAAGCTGATCGGCCAGCACCGGCTTCGGGCCGGGTTCGGTATCCGACACGGTCACGACGACGCGATCGATCGAACGGAGCGGGTAGTCGTCATCGAGCAACACCTCGACCGACTCGACTTCGACGTCCTCGTACTGTGGACGTTCCAGCACGGAATCGACTTCCTTGTCCGCGGCCGATTTCACTTCAGTCGTGTGAAAATCGAGCAGCGTGACGCCGACGAGCGGAGCGGCAAGCACGAGGAGACCGACCCCGAACGCCGCAGCGTACGTGTAGGTCGTTCTGCGACTCGGTGCCACCTCGAACAGTCCCTGCGGACGGTAGCCGGCAACCCACAGCGTCGCCAGTGCCGCCAGATTGATCGATAGTAGATTAACAAGTACGAGTATCGCGGCACCGCTCGCTGCTCCATACATTCCCCAGGCGGCCGTGATCCCGACCGCAGCGGCAGGCGGGATCAACGCTGCGGCGATCATCACGCCGACGATCGCTTCAGAGAACCCCCGTGTGAGGCTCAGGATGCCTGCTACGCCGGCCCCCAGAGCGACTGCCAGCGAGAAGAGGTTCGGCGAGACTCGCTCCTGTAACTCGGCGGCAACGACGATATCGACCCCGCCCGGTTCGAGGCCGGCGAGCCGCGCCAGGAGGGCGAGGCCGACCGAGGCGGCGATGACGATCGATATCCCCGAAACCTGGTAGGCGAACCCGGACGTCTTGAGCCCGTCGTCGTCGGTGACGATCCCGACGTTCGCCGCCAGTGCAGGGCCGATTAGCGGCGCGATAACCATCGAACCGACCACGACCGCGGGGGAGTCCGCAAGTAGCCCCGCCGTGGCGACGACAGCACTGATAAGCAACATCACGACGTAGATGGGAAACGCGGGCGTGAGCTCTTCGGCTTTCGTCCGGAGTACCTGTCTGGACATTCGTTCCCCCTTCGCGCCGCCCTGAGAGTAGCGATCCAGTAGATCGTCGAACTGCTGTGAAATAACCGTCTCGGCGTCGATGATCACGACGCGCGAATCGTCGCCGATACCAGCCCGGTTCAGCCGATCGAGGACGTGCTCGACGGCTCGCGTGGGGAGCGGGAACCGGACGACTGCCGCGTACTCCCGCCCGCTGGTCTCGTCGCTGACAATGTAATCGATCCCCTCCTCGTCGAGAAGGCTGATCACAGCCTGCCGACGACCAGCCGGAACCGTGATCTCGATGTATCTCATGTGTCGACTGTCAACTGTCGAATACTTAAACGAAGTTTCGGATCGGTTGCCCCGTCGACTGATGCAGTCCCCCGAGCTACCGCCGACTCTAGCCTGCTCTATAGAGATACATATCCAGACATATCCGTTGCAAACAACGCTTATATCTCTCCTACTGGAACCAGAGAGTGATGACCGAGCTAACAGCCCAGACCTGCGTCGCCTTCGTCTGCGTCCAGAATGCGGGCCGGAGCCAGATGGCCACTGCCTTCGCCGAACGCGAACGCGACCAGCGTGACGTTTCCGGCGAGATAGCGATCCTCACCGGCGGCACCCAGCCCGCCGACCACGTCCACGAGGAGGTCGTCACGGTGATGGACGAGGAGGGATTCGATCTCGCCGACAGGACGCCGAAAGGCATCACGCCCGAGGAACTCCAGTCGGTCGACTACGTCATCACGATGGGCTGTTCGGCACAGGATGTCTGTCCGGCGACCTGGAACGGGGAGAACCGCGACTGGGGGCTCGACGACCCTGACGGACAGGGGCTCGATGCCGTCCGCGAGATCAGAGACGAAGTCGCCGGGCGTGTCCAGGACCTGTTCGACGAACTGCTCGTCGAGACCGAGACGGATTGAGGGTCGGGACCCGCCGGAACCCGCTGGTTTTATCGCCTCGCCACCGCGTTGTGATGACGTGACGCTGGATCCGGTACAGTTCGAGGGAATCACGCAACTTGCACAGCGGATCACCCAGTCGGTCGACGAGACCGACCAGCAGCAGTTCGTCGACACGGTCTGGGCGGAGTTCCTCGACCCGCTTGTCGACGACGGCCGGGTCGTGCTGGAGCCCCTCGGCGAGCAGCGCCGCTGTGAAGTGTCGATCGAGGATATCGCGCTGACAGATACCGCGTTCCCGACCAGCCACGGGCTGGATTCGGGGACGATCAACCCGACCTCGTTCAAAAACGGTATCGTCCTGGATGTCGCGCAGGCCGCGATGGCCTCGACGCCCTCGGATCTGGATCTGCACCGGGATCGGACGGTCGTCGTCACGGCACACGTCAACGACCCCACTCACGATCTCTCGACCGAGTGGACCAAATGGGACGAGGGCCACACCGATCGACGCATCCTGCAGGCCCCCCGCGTCTCCCGATTCGAGGAGAGCGTCGTCCACGAACTCGGCCTGTATCTCGCCGAGAGCCACCACGCGCTCGAACACGCCGACGCGGTCGAGGATCTGTTCGTCCTCGACGGGCCGATCTATCCCAAGGGGATGCTAAACTGGACGGATCGAGCCCCCGAACTCGCCGACCTGCTGCACGACGAGCAGGAGCCACGTGACGTCATCGAAAACTACGTCGCACTGGTCGAGACGTTCGTCGAAAAGGACGTTCCGCTGGTCGGCTTCGTCAAGAACCCCTCGACGAAAGCGATCACCCGGACGCTTCGGGACACCGGTCAGACGGCACCGTGGGTCAACGACACGGCCTTCTTTACCAAATTACTCGAACGGGTCGAGTTCGTCGAGCGCGAAGGGCCAAACGGCGAGTTGCGACGGGAACGCTCCCGCGCAACTGACGTTCTCACCTTTACCAACTGGTTTCGCTCACGCGGCGGTGCGGATCGCTTCCTCAGTGCGGACGGCGACGCATTCGGCGTCGAGCGCAGCCTCGATCCGGAGGACTACGAGGTCACCTTCTTCCCGGTGTACGACCCGCGTGAGGACCTGCTCTATCGGATCGAAGCCCCCTACGCGTTCACGAAATCGGCCGAGTGTCGCGAGCGGCTAGCGATGCAGCTACTCGCGGACGTCGCCGCCGAGCGTGGCCCCCCACTTTCGGTGCAGAAGGCGGACGAACTCGCCCGAATCAGCGCTGAAGGAACCGAATCGCTTCGCTCGGAGCTCGAAGCGGCGTTCGAGACCGAGCAGATGCACGGCTACGACGATCACCGCTGGGGAAGCGAGGAGTACTAGACAGCGACGTCCGGCTCGGTCCGTTCGAGTTCGACGTCGACCTCGGATTCGGCAACGCCGATCCGGACAAACTGCGTCCGGACGTGCTCTTTGGCGGCCTCTAACGCCTGCTCCCGGGTATCGAACCCGCGGGGCATCGGCGACTCGAAGGCGACGTTGATCGTCTCGTCGCCGATTTGCTGTTCGGTGCCGCCGCTCTCGACCTCGTAGAAAGAATCACAGACCCAGACGTAGGCGGCGTCCTCGTCCGGCGCACCTTTGAACGTTGGTGCCGACTCACCGCGCTCGTACAGCGTGCCCGTCAGGGCCGTTCCACCCGCCTGGCCGCGAACCAGTAACATACTACTGTAGAGGTCGGCAGCGGGGAAAAGGGCGTTGGGATGGCAACTTCGCGGTACGCAGGGGAAACGGGTTTCACCGATGGCCCACATTGCTTGGGCATGGCCGATCTGAACGACTTCGATACGTACGGCGGGGAGGAGTCCTCTGACCCCCCCGATTCCGATGCAGTCGACGACTTCGAGCGCGTCGAGACGTCGCCAGGGAGAAGCGATGACGGCATCGGAACGATCGCCGTCTCGCAGGGGCTCCGCATTCACGAGGACGAAGACGATTCGACAGTTCGAGCCTACGTCACGAAGGGGAACCGATCGTCGGTCCGGATCGGCAAGTACCTGCTCGCCCCGTATCCTGACGGCGAGACGCTGTTCGCTCGGATCGCCGGACTGGAGTACGCTCAGGAGTTTCACGCCGACGACGCCACCGAGATCCACGCCCAGCGCGCGATGGGCCAGGACGGGATCGACGAGGCCGACTACAAGTTTCTCGCGGATCTCGAACCGATGGCGGTACTGTACGAGGATGGTGACGATCTCAAACGTCGGATGACCGACCGCGTCCCGAAACCCCAGACAACTGTCAGGGAGGCCGACGATACCGCCGAGATCAAGACCGGCCTCAAGATTCCGGAAGATGGGGTCTTCCTCGGCCATCTCGCCGTCGGGGGCGAGAAGGTCCGGACCAGCGCGCAACCGCCGACGATCGATTACCGGCTCAACGACGACTACGAGGACGGCGATCCGCTCGTCTTCCGTCACACCCTGATCGCCGGGGGGACGGGATCGGGGAAAACCCATACCGCGAAGAACATTCTCCGGCAGTTCCTTGCCGACGAGCGCACCTATCGGATGGACGATGGCCGCTCGGTCACGCCCGCAGTCGTTCAGTTCGACCCGCAAGACGAGTACGCCCAGATGCACGACGACAACGAGGATCTAGACGCCGAGACTGCGCGCCGATACGAACGCGAGGGCGTCGTCCACGGCGGCCACGACGATACGATCGCGTTCGTCCCGAAGGTCGGCGACGCCACGTACGCAACGGACGACCACCGTGCCGAACAGGTCGAGTTCACTATCCCCTTTTCGATGGTTCGGGACAACGAGTGGCTGGTCGCCGGCGGCGGGCTCAACGACAACCAGTACAACGCGCTTCGGCATCTCCTCGACCGGTTCTTCCGTGAGTACGGCACCGGTGGGAGCTACGATCAGTTCCGGACGTTCATGGACGATCCGGCGCTCCGCGAGGAACTCAACGAGTCCGGCCGCGTCCACGAAGCGACGTTCGATGCCGTCAACCGCCGCGTTCGTGGCTTCGACGCCGTGTTCGATGGGGACGCCCAGCCGATCACCGAGCAGATAGAGCGGTTCGTCCGTCCCGGCGGGCTGACGGTCGTCCCGACCTACCATATCAACGATACGCGGGCCGCCGAAACGATCGTCCTCGCCGTATCGAGCCTGCTCGTCGACCAGAAGCTCTCGAACGATCCACGCTACGACCGGATCAAGGAAACGCCGGTCGTGCTTGGGATGGACGAGGCCCACAACTTCCTGACCGACGCCGAAAGCGCACAGGCGCGGCGAGTGATCGGCAAGTTCACCGACGCGGCCAAACAGGGGCGAAAGGAACGGCTCGGGCTCTTTTTGATCACCCAGGACCCACAGGACATCGCCGACCCTGTGTTCAAACAGATCAACACGACAGTTGTGCTCAACCTCGGCGACGAGGACGCCATCAAAAGCGTCAACATCCCGTCCAATCTGGAGAGCAAAGTCCCCTACATGGAAAAAGGACAGATGGTCGTCTACTCACCCGACAACTCCGAGCCGGTCGAGATCATCGGTCTCCCGAACTGTCTGACGCGCCACGGTTGAACTGTCGATACCGATTTTGGGGTGGCTTTTTGAGGCTGTCGGCTGGAGTACGCCTATGGGCAAGACAGTACTTGTTGCGATCGACGGCTCCCCACAGTCCGACGAGGCGCTCGATCACGCCATCGATGAGTTCCCCGACGCCGACCTGTTCGGACTGACGGTGATCGATCCCGCCGAAGCCGGGTACGCAGTCGAGGGGGCCGCGGCGGAGTTCCCACAGGGCTGGTACGAGACCGCGGAGGACGAAGCCAACACCATCCTCGAGGAAGCGGCGGAACGGGCCGCCGAAGTCGGGGTCGAACTACAGACGGCGAGTGAGATCGGCCGTCCCGCCAACACCATCGTGTCGTTCGCTGACGAACACGACATCGATCACATAGTAATGGGTAGCCACGGTCGTACCGGCATGAGCCGAATTCTCCTTGGAAGCGTCGCAGAAACAGTGATGCGCCGGTCGTCCGTCCCGGTGACGGTGGTCAGATAATCACCCGACCTTCTCGACGGAGACGTTCTCGTGGTCGGATTCGGCCTGCAGCTCGTCGCGCTCTTCGAGCAGTAGCCCGAGCAGTCCGGCGACGATAAATCCCGCACCGAGTGCTCTCGTTTGCGTGACGTACCAGTCTCGCGGCTCGAGGTCGGTCGGGTTCTCGAACCCGCCGCCGAGCAGTTTCAGACTCAGGTTCAGTGACTGACGTGGGAGCGCGAGCGAGAACAGTCCCTGCACCGCCATCCACACGTATCCGATCTTCCGCAGTTTCGATCCAAACATACGGATCGACATTGGTCCGCTGGCGGTATAGTGTTCATGATAGCTTCACGCTACGCTGAGGGATTTCAAAAGTGAGATCGTACCGATCTCAGAACTCGCGAAGATCGTCGAGTACTGCGGCCGCGCTACCGTCCTCGATCGCCGCCCGTGCAGCATCGAGCCCATCGTCGAGTGTCTCCGCGTCCCCACCAGCGTAAATACGGAACGCGGCGTTCAGTGCGATAGCGTCGGCGAAGTGATCCTCCCGGTCGCCGGCGATCACTTCCTCGGTGATCGTCGCCGAGTCGGCCTGCACGTCGTCGACGTTGAGGTCTTCCTCCTCGAAATCCATTCCGTACTCGGGTGTCTCGATCTCGTAGTCCTCGAACGCACCATCGTCGGTGCCGTCGGCCTCCCACTCCGCGACTTTCGTGTAGCCGGGGCGGATGTCGTCGTACCCTTCCATCCCCTGGAACATAATCACTCTGTCGGGCGAGACCTGCTCGCTCTCGCGGAACGTGTCGACGACCTTCTTCGCGAAGGCGAGGTGATAGAAACTACCGAGGTGGACATCAGCGTTCGCCGGGTTCGCCAGTGTCTCGATCGTGTTGACGAACGTCCGCACGCCCATCATGTCCCGGCGCTCGAACAGGTCGTCGATACCGGGGTTGAACGCGGGCTGGTAGTAGAAGCCAAAGCCGGTCTCGTCGACCATGTCAGCGCTCTCCGACACGTCGAGTTCGGTTCGGACGCCGAGCTCGTCGAGAACGTGTTTGTACGCGGTCTCCTTCTGGGTCGGAACGCGGTCACCGCTGTGCGTAACGATCGGCGTTCCGGCTCCGGCGGCGACGACGCCTGCTGCGACGCCGAGCAGCGCCGAGCTGTGTTTGCCGTCGTAGTTCGCGCCACAGTCGACGGGATCGGCGTCCGGTTCGGCGACGATCGTCGATTCTTCGACCATCACATCGACGTACGCGGCCAGCTCTTCGGGAGTGTTTCGTTTCCAGCGGTTTGCCAGCCAGAACGCGCCGAGTGTCGTCGGGTCCGGTTCACCACCGAAAATGCGTTGAAGGGCCTCACGAGCCTGTTCACGGGACATGTCGTCGGCGGACTTTGGTCCGGAGCCGACGACTGCAGTCATCAGGCGTTTGAGCGGCCACTCGCCGTACTTCTGGGACGTCTGGGCCATGTCACCGCGTTAGGGGAGCACGCGCAAAAACGTCCCGCTTCCGGGTAACGAACAGGCGCCAGGATGCTGCCCGGAGCGGCGTGGCGCACACCCGCGAACCGCTCCGGGTCGGGATCTCAGAGCATACCGGTGACTGGCCGCTCTATTCGGCATAAACCTGTGCCGACTGGGGTCGACGCACTACCGGCCAGACCGACCCGAAAGACGTACGTTTACGCCGTCCAACACCGCCACAATGACTACTCGGTCGGCGGACTGGCGTGACTCCATCGACGATGTCGACGCGACGATTATCGACGGGTTCCAGAGCGGGTTTCCGATCGAACCGCGGCCGTTCCGGGGCGTCGGCGACGCGGTCGGTATTAGCGAACAGGAGGCCATAGAGCGTGTCGAACGACTGTACGAACAGGGGATCTTCCGGCGATTTGGACCTGTTCTCAACCCGCCGGTGATCGGCAGTTCGACGCTTGCAGCGGTGCAGGCTCCGGAAGACCGTTTCGAGGAGATCGCGGACGTCATCAACGGGTATCCGCAGATAAACCACAACTATCGCCGGGATCACGCGTGGAACATGTGGTTCGTCGTCACGGCAGGATCGCGCGAGCGCCGCGACGATATTCTCGACGAGATCGAAGCACGGACCGGCTGTACCGTACTGAACTTGCCGATGCTGACCGATTTCTACATCAACCTGGAATTTCCTGTCGTCAACACTGACCGATTCGCACGTGAAACCAACGCCGAAGGTGCAAACGAGGCTCGCACAGCTGGGGTCGACGCGACACGGATCAGCGAGGACGCCACGGGCGATCTCTCCCAGTTCGAGGCGGAGCTGTTACTGGAGATCCAGTCCGGCTTTCCGCTGTCACTGACACCGTACGCCGATATTGCCGACGAGCTCGATAACGACGTCACGGCCGTCGTGTCGGCGATTGAACGGTTACTCGATGCGGGCTGTATCAAGCGGATCGGCTGTGTCGTCAACCACATTGTCACCGGCTTCGACAGTAATTGTATGGTCGTCTGGAACGTCCCCGACGGGGAGTTAGACGACCGGGGGGTCTCCGTCGGCGAGCTGCCGTACGTGACGCTCTGTTACCACCGTCCGCGGCGACCAGAACTCGACTGGGAGTACAATCTGTTTACGATGATCCACGGTCGGGATGGGGCTGCAGTAAACGAGAAGATCGACGAACTGGCGGCCGAACACCTCCCTTTCGATCACGAACGGCTGTACTCGACGGAGACGTTAAAACAGACGGGTGCGCGCTACGAGGAGCTGGTGTGAGTTACTCGGCGGTCGTGTAGAGGATCGGTGCGACGACGATCAACACGAAGCCGAATGCGCGATAGAGGATATCGTCAGTCATCGAGAAGGGAACGGCGACGAAAATGATGCCAAAGAGGATCGCGTTCAGCGAGAGGATCTTCCGCGAACGAAGCGGTAACGATCCCAGCATCACCAGCACGAACGTCAGTACCAGCACGTGCCCGATATGATAATCGAGCAGGAACGTATCCAGCAGTTGCAGTGGAACGGCGTTCATTGATATCCGATATTGCTCCCGAGCAGGTGATTAAAGTTCCGTTATACAGAATCAAGGAGAATACCTGCGCCTTTAGGCGCAGGATGAATCCGACAACTCTGAGTCAATCTACGCTGCAATAGCCACTTTGAGATTTGACAATCCATAGCTTAAACTGACAGGCAATCCTATGTATGGGTAGGAATCAGGCTGGGAAC
>LFFM01000240.1_pt1 | contig 36987 bp, 28 predicted proteins | sample 643131 | NCBI WGS metagenome assembly LFFM01 (sample SAMN03777445, study PRJNA286221) | soda lake metagenome | biome: soda lake; feature: Kulunda steppe; material: water; isolation source: sample Tc-Br brine of Tanatar trona crystallizer | place: Russia: Kulunda steppe | collected 2011-07
CGGTCGAAACCGGATTCGAAAGCGTCTCGAGCGTCGCCTCGGCGAGTTCGTCAGCCTCACCGACGGGGACAAGCGGGCCGAGCGAGCCATCGAGGAGGATCTCGCGCGGCCCGCTCGGACAGTCCGTCGAGGCCACCGGACAGCCGCACGCGAGCGCTTCGATCAGGACCGTCGGGAGCCCCTCGTACCGCGAGGAGAGGACGAACGCACTCGCTTGCCCCATGTACCGGTAGGGGTTCTCGACGAACCCCGGCATCGAGACTGCGTCTTCGAGCCCGAGTTGCTCTACGAACGCCGCCAGCGCCTCGCGGCGCGGGCCCTTCCCGACGATCACACCGCGAGTGTTCGGGTTCCGGTCGTGAACCGTCTCGAAGGCGCGAAGCCACGTCTCGAGGTCCTTTTGATCGGCGAGGCGGCCGACGAAGAGGACGACTTCGAGGTCGTCGTCCTCGATCCACTCGTGATCGACCGGTTCGCGGGCGCGTTCGCGGACCGAATCGATCTCGACTGGGTTGTGGAGGACGGAGATGTCCTCACGGCGGACGGACGTTCGCTCACTGACGCCGTCGGCGACGCCTTGGGAGACGGCGACGATGCGATCGGCGGCGGGGTACAGACGGGGAACTAACCCCTGAACGATCCGGTCTTTCGGTGTCCGGTCCGTCGATTCGCCGAACGCTGAGTGTTGGGTCGGGACGATCGGCGTATCGACGTCGAAAAGTCGGCTGACGGCCAGACACACGATGCTCGGATGTTCGAGATGGGGGATCAAAACGTCGGGCTCCGTCCGTCGCAGATACGACGCGATGGCCGGAAAGTGGGCGGCGACGCCGAAGACGGAGGTCCGTGCTGGGGGGAGCGTGACGACGTTTACGTCGTTCGACAACCGGTCACGTAACTCCCCCTCGAACCGTGAGAGAAGCAAGTCGATGGTGTAGCCCCGCGAGGCGAGGCCGTTGACAATTGTGACTGTCACCTGCTCTGCACCGCCGACCGACAGGTCGGGGATAAAAAACGACAACAGCGAGCCGTCGGGGTCGAATCCGTTCGGGACGTCGGAACGCCGATTCCCGGACCGTCCGCCTGTTCGTTGCATATCCGTTTTCCTCCCGATGGACTCTTGGTTAGCCACGCCATTCGCTCACGAACCCACGCTCACCCGAGTTTCAAGCCCACTGCGGCCGCCGCCTGCCGCAGCGATGCGGCTGATTTGTAGGTCCACCTGCCGCCGGCGGATGCGAGGAGATCGGCATACACCGGGCGATAGAGGGGATGGACCAGAAACGACAGCAGGAAGTACTTTCTCGCTTCCCGGTATTCACTGGCATGTATCGCGGATCGCCCGAGTGTTCGCCGCAACGAGGCCAGAAACATCCGGGCGTAATGGCGGCCGTACTCCCTTGCGTGGGGGTAGTGCTTCTCCACGAACAGCGGGTAGGCGACGTCGCGCTTCTGTTCGAACTTCTTGGTGATGCTGTCGGACAATCCGGTCCAGCGGTGTGTGAGAACCTCACTGACGGGCTCGAAGTTGTGGTTGCGAGCCAACCGAAAGAACCACTCTCGATCCTGCCAGGCTGGGAACCGCTCGTCCGGGAGACCCGCGACGTCGATCGCGTCGGCGGCAACCATCACGGAGGAGAACTGCCCGAACGTCTCGCCAGCCAGGAGATCTGTCATCACATCGCCGCTCGCTGTGGGCCTCTTGACGCTCACCCCGTTGGGACCCTCGACTTTGAGGCCGGCGTAGACGACACCCACCTCCGGTCCGGCATCGAGAAACGTCTCGACTTGCCGTTCGATCTTCGTCGGGCACCACCGGTCGTCGTCGTCGAGGAAGGCGACGTACTCGCCCGTCGCTGCCCGGATACCGCTGTTTCGTGCCACGTTTGCCCCCCTGTTCTCTTCGTGGCGGATGAATGTGACCGACGTGAGACGGTCGAGTGGGATGTCGAGCGTCTCCCTGACCGGGGTCGGCGAGCCGTCGTCGACGACGAACAACTCGATGTTTCCGTACGTCTGGTCGGCAATGCTTTCGACGGCGGTCGGGAGGTGGTCGTTCCGGCCGTAGGTCGGAACCACGGCACTCACGAGCGGCCGATCGCTCCCCTCGGTGACGCCTTCTCCAGTGGTCATTCCGTTCGCCAGTCGCCGGTCGAGGATTTCGTTAACACGATCCTAACAGTCGATCGGGCGGATACGGGCGAATAACTCGATCGCAGTTCACCCCCCGAACCGACGTGGCCTCGAACGGTACGACGCTCCGTTAACAGCTCTATACTAATACACCCCTGTGGGGAAGCTAAGATAGGCATCTGCATCGTGGCTCGGGAGCCACGAACCGACTCGCCGAAAAAATGTTTTCAGACCAACACCAATGACAGCGGACGACAAAGAGCGTACAGACCAACAACTCGGCCGCAGGGAGTTGCTGGCGCTTCTCAGTGTGCCAGCTGCCGCTCTTTCCGGAGGGATCTACTTCCTGTCGACCAACTCCCCGGCCGAGGATGACAGCGACGGGGATGAGACGCTCGGCGGAGACGACAACGACACCGAAGACGGCGGCGGCGAGGACGGGGGACCCGACGGTGCAGAGAGCATCGTCGACCACGGTGCCGAAGCGAACCCCGCCGATCCGGGACTCGAAGAAGCCGAACGGAACCTCGATGCGATAGTCGATGCTGCGACCGCTGCGGGCGACGGCGGGGCGATATACGTCCCGTCCGGGACGTACTTTTTCGGCCACACCGAAGACAGTGGTCCGTATCTAGACTTCGGTGAGCGCGCACCGCCGGGGATCTCGATATACGGGGACGGTCCCGAAGCGTCGACGCTCTCGATAACCGGAACTGCCCCCGCGAGCGAGCAGTCGAATCAGACCGGTTGCAACTGGAGTGACGGGTACGACCACGGTCGGGTCGAGATTGAAAACATCAGGCTCGACGGTAACTACGAGTCGCTGGGTGACCTCCGGGAGGCCGGCGGCGGATCTGTCGGTGTCGAGATGAACGGCCGCGGCGAACTGCATCTGTACAACGTTTACGTTCGCGGATGGTACATGGCCGGGGTTCGCGGGGGTGGGCTCATCCGCTCGGCGAGATACTGCACATTCGAGGAGAACGGGATCGGAAACCACAACGAGACGCAGGGAAACTCGATCTCCCATCACGTGATGTGTCGGCCGCCGCGTGACGCGACGTTCGTCGCCTCGCGGTGTCTGTTCGTCAACTGTTCCGGCAGCGCGATCAACATCCGGTACAACGACGGGAACGTCAAAGTTCGTGACTGCTACGCCGAGGGGACGGGAGCGAACTTTATGAAGCTCTCGGCGGGCCGGTTCGTCCAGTTGCGGAACGTATATCACGAGGCGAACACGGACGCTTTAGAGGAGCTGGTCGATTCTCGGTTGATCGGCGCGAACTTTCACGGTCGGAACTTCATTCAGAGTCTCAGCGAGCGCGGCGACCACCCCGTTGCTGTCGATACGGTCCACGTCGAATCGAGGAACCAGACTGATTACGCGTTCCAGTCGAGAGACAACAGGGACAACGGCTTGGCGAATATCATGTGGACCGGGGACATGGTTGCTATCCACAACTCGAATATGGTTCGCGACAACGAGGTGATCCGTACCCGAAGCGGCGGAGCGTTCAGCGGCGTCAGTATCGGCCGACTGTCGGTTCACGACTCCGACGCCAGGATTTTCGAAACCGATGGGTCCGACGGACTGATCGCTACGCTCAACCACGATCGGAACACGTACGGACTCGGGAACACGGGCGGGATCGAGATCGGCACGGACAACGCCGGCGCGGAGCCGTTTGAACCCTCGGTTCCGTCACGGAGCGACGTCGGGATCGACGCCTTCGAAGACGAGTAAGCACACCTTATATACCGTACACACTCCGTACCCGGCCGGGGACCGCTTGGCCCTTTTGGGATACATGCCAGCCACCAAACCAAAAATCGAAAGACAGTCATCGAATCCGACTTATTGTCAGATTACCGAAAAGACTATCTCGGTAAGTTTCCCATAATCATATGCATGGCACACGAACTGGCAGGCAAGCGAGAACCAGCATCCGCGGATCAGTCCGCGGAAGAATCGACAGACGGAAGCGGTAATGTTCGTCTTAACCGCCGGGAATACGTCAGACTGGGTGCCGCCGCGAGCGTGGTGATGGTCGGTGGCATGGCCGACATGGTGGGTGCCTCCTCGGAATCCAGCGGTCCGATGGAGACGTACACGACTGACTTCGAGGAGTACGCGGTATGAACCGCGCGAAGCATGTTCCCTTCTCCGGTATCGACGCGTCGATGGCGCCACGAGCTGACGGCAACTCGGAGGGTGGAAGATGACTCTGATAGATGTGACTGACAGTCCCTACGGTGCCGCCGGCGACGGCGAAACCGACGATCGGGAAGCGATCCAGAACGCCCTAGACGACGCGCAGTCGGGGGATACGGTGTTTCTCCCGGAGCCGGACGCTTACTACAGCGTCGGCAACAACGACAACTTCAACAACGCGTCGTTGGTCCTGACGAACAGTCGGATTTCGAGCCCGATCACGATTCAGGGAGAAAACGAAAACACGATCATACGCCTGTCGGGCGACATCTCCGAAAACAGTGCGGTGTTGAAAATCGAAGAACCCGACGGGCTGTCGGTTGACGTCCGAAACCTGGTGTTGGACGGTGCGAAAGACGACCACTCGCAGTTCACCCGTTGTATCCACGCACGGGACACGAACGCCAGCGGCCCGGCCGATGTTCTGTTCGAGAACGTGGTTCTGCAAAACGCGAGTGGGCCGGGGACCCGCGCCCTCTTCGGGGGACTCACGTACCGGTACTGCACAGCGCGGTACAACGGGCGTCACGGGTTCGTTTCGAACACGACGGTCTCCGGTGTCCACGACCCGCCCGTGCTCTTCGAGCGGTGTTACGCTCACAACAACGCGGCGATCGACAGCGGGTTCTACGGGTTCGACCTCTCGGGCGGCAGAGGGATCGCACGCGACTGCGTGACATCCGACAACGAGGGGTCACGCGGCGGTGGGATGAAAACCGCATCGGAGAACATCGAAGCCCGATTCATTCGGGTTCGGACGGAGAACAACTCGGGCGTCGCGTTCCGACCGACCAACACGCCGTCGGGGAGCACGGTTGTCTTCGAGGACATCGTCGCAGAGAACAACGAGGACTTCTTCCGATTCGGCGCATCCGGCGATTACGACGTCTCCGGCGAGATCGTCGTTACTAATTCACGGGCGGATAATGCGGTGTACGTGGATGCCGACGGCACAATCGACGCGTCTGACGCTGACATCTACGTCAATGGATCCGAAGACGACGGAATGTGGGTCGCAAACGCCACCGGAGATAGCGTCTTCGATAATTTCTTTTATTCCGATAACGCCGGCGACGACATCGGACAACAGGGCGACCTGAGGATCAACAACGTCGAGCAACGGGACAAAACCGACATCGAGGCCGTCCCCACTGCCGACGAGGTCGGCGCGTTTACCGAGCCAGTCGAGGCCGTCACCGAGGACGACCCCGATCCCGTCGAGGAGCACGACGCTCCGATCTTCGAGGACTGGAGTCCACAGTGGATGAGCGAGCACGACGACTGGAGCGTGGTTTCGGGCGGGGAGTTCGTCGGCGATCACGCCCTCAAGTTCGAACGAGGCGATGGTGATCGGGATCGGTACGCCATCTCGTGGGACGAGGTCGGCGAACCGTCCGACGTGGAACTTCTCGACCGATTCCGGGTTCCGTCGTTCACCGACGCCGATAACCTCGGGTTTCACGCACGGACTCATCTGCGTTCCTCGGGCAGCGCCGGCAGCGAGAACGGCTACTGGGTCGAAATAGAGAACCGGGAGGAGAGTTTCCGTCTCGCGAAGTACAGTGACAGCGGCGGCAGCAGTCTCGTGACGCTCGGTCGGTTCGGAACCCCCAGCGAGGGGACGTTCCTCTACCGGCGGTTCCGGGCGGAGGGTGACGAGCTCAAAGCCAAGATCTGGCCCGTCTCCGAGTCGGAACCGTCCGGGTGGGATATCGAGGTGACCGACGACGAACACGACGCCGGGTGGGTCGGGCTCGGATCGTTCGACGCCGGTACTGTCGAAACCGACGTGGTGAGCGTCGCGACCGGCGGCGAGTCGGTGTCGATCCCGGCGTCGGTCGGGGAGCCGACCGTCTCATGGGAGCGCCCGACCGACGGCGAGACCGTGAGCGACACCGTCACAGCCCGGATCGATGCGGACGCCCCCGCGGACGCCGACGGCGAGACTGAGGTCGTCTACCGCCCGGAAGGCGGATCGTGGGCCGTGGCCGACTACAACCCGGACAGCGGCTTCTATGAGGATGCGTGGGACGCAACCGCCCTCGATGACGGTCAATACACCCTCGAAGCGCGCGCGACCGATTCAACGGGCACAACCGCCGAAGCCACCGTCGAGGTGACCGTCGAGGTGACCATCGATGACGGGTTCGACATCGCGACCCTGGGCGCGAGAGACGTGTCGAGTTCCTCGGCGACGCTCGTCGGTGAACTGGCCGATCTCGGCGGGGCCGACCACGCGGAGTGTGGCTTCGAGTGGCGCGAGGTCGGCGACGACGCATGGACCGCGACCGGAACCCGGACGGTCGACACTGTCGGGGAGTTCAGCCGGGCGGTATCGGGGCTCGACGCGGACACCGACTACGAGTTCAGGGCGATCGCCTCGGCTCCGACCGAACTCGAGGCGGGCGTCCGCAGTTTCAGCGCCGATGCGGCGGATGACGGGGACACCGGCCCCACGATCGAACAGTTCGACGTACGGGACAGAAGCAACCCGGCCTGGAATCGTTTCGATGTCGACTGGACGGTCGGACACCCCGAGAGCGGATTGAACATTGTCGTCACGAAACTGCGGCACAACGGCCGGACCGTCGCCGCCGAGAGTACGACCGTCACGGGCGACGCGGCGAGTTTCACCCACGTGATGCGCGTTCGTGGGCCGGTCGACGAGGTCGTCCTCTCGGTCAACGATACCGAAAATCGGGTCGCAACCGACACCCGACAGCTGTAGCCGGCTACTCGAGATAGCCGAGCTGTTTGAGCCGCTCGTTGGCCACGGACTCCGTTTCGTCCGTCCCGCCCGCCGCCGACTCCGGCTCCTCGGCGACGATCTCGCGGCGCGGCCCCTCGTCGAAGACGTGCCACGGGACTTTGACGAGTTCCTCGGCGTAGATGCCCGCCGGATGGCCGTACTCCCGCATCGGGATCGGAAAGAGCCGCTCGCCGATGATCTGGCCGTGGTCGGCGGTCACGACCGACCGGCCGTCGAGTTCGACGAGGAGGCGCTCGACAGAGGGCAGGACCTCTTCGAGGTTTTCCTCGTAGGCGCGGCGGACGGTCGCCTCCGGAATGCCGAGATCACCGCTCGCCAGATCGTCCCACTGGAAATCGAGTCTGTCGAGATCGAAATGCTCCGTTCCCGTCGGGCCGAGAAACGGGTAATGCGGCTGGAGGAAGTGGACGAGCAGCCGCTTGTTTGGAAACCGCTCGGCGGCCTCGAGCGTCGCCTCCGCGACCGTCTCGGGCAACACGGTTCGGTACGTTTCGTCCCAGCCGTCCTCCTGCCAGATGTTGATGACGTCGTGAAACCGGACGTCGATCTTGTCCCGGTGTCTGTGTAGCATCGGGCTCGCCGTGACGTAGACGGTATCCGGCAGTCGTTTGCCGTCCAGATTGGATCGGAGGAACTCCCGCGTCGAGGAGCCTCTCGACTCGGCCGACATCGTCTCACCCGGCAGCCTATTGACGCGTTCGAAGAGGTCGTACCGACACGCATCGAGGATGAGAAGGGTATCCCAGTCGGCTTCGATGAAGTCCTTTCCCCGCTCGTTGTACGGCCAGGTTCGCAGTCGCCGGTAGTACAGCCGGTTTGCCTCCTGGAGGATGTATCGGGGCTGTGCGAGCCCCTTTTTGATCCCTTCGAGAGAGTACATGTGACATCGCTTCGCCTCCCGCGATCATTGTTAGTGATCGGGTTACCGTGCGGCGGGCACGCCGTGCTGTGCTCTGTGTTATACCAGATGCATAACAATGCGTTCGGACGGCGCGCTAGCGATCGTATGAACGAAGTGCTGACGGCTGCGTACCAAAAACTCACCGAGGACGGGCCCGCCGAGGTGGGGCGAGCGACGTCCAGATACCTCAACAAGGCCTATTATAACCGCACGTGCGGCCGGGCGTACAACAAACGGGGGACGAACATCCACGGTGAGGACTGGGATAACCTCGTGATCCTCGACGCCTGTCGGTTCGACCGGTTCGAAGCGCTCTGTGATCTCGACGGCCGCCTCGAACACCGGATCTCGAGGGGGAGTACCTCGGGCGAGTTTATCAGGGGCAATTTCGAAAACCATCGGGCGTACGACACGGTGTACCTGTCCGACAATCCGTGGTACGGGCGGTTGCACGACGAACTCGACTCGGAACTGTATCACTTTTCGTTCTGTCCGCGCGACGCCTTCGACGGGACCGTCAGCAAACCGTCAACCGTCACGGCCGCCGCTATCGACTACGACCGGGAGTACCCGGACAAGCGGCTGATCGTCCACTACATGCAGCCCCACGCACCCTACTTCCACATCAACGGCGAAGAACGCTACCGGTGGCCAACCGACGAGTGGGGATGCGACCCGGGGGAACTCCGGGTGGCCTACGACGACAACCTCCGGATGGTTCTCTCCGAGGTGGCGGAGCTTCTCGAGGCGCTCGACGGGAGGACGGTGATAACGGCCGACCACGGCGAGTTGCTCGGCGAGCGGCTCCCTCCGCTTCCGCTCAGGCAGTTCCAGCATCCCGGCGGGATCTACGTCGAGGAACTGGTGAAGGTCCCGTGGTTCGTCGTCGACGACGGGGAGCGGAAAGATATCGTCGAGGCCGACGAACCCGCCGATTGGGGCTACGAAGAGGTCCGTGAGGACGTATTCGAGGAGCAGCTGGAGGCGCTCGGGTACATCTGAAATCCACCGGCAGTCGAGCACGGATGTTTTGACGCCCGTCTGCGGGCGATCCCGTGGAACGCTCGGGCGGCCGCCGAGCGATAGGTCTTTAATAGTCGTGGCCGGGAGGTACCAACAACAGGATGACAGACGACGACGGGCGTGCGATCATCGACGACGAGGGACGGCTCTTCGGGGTTGTAAACATCATCGACGTGCTGGTCGTCCTCTTGGTCGTCGCGGTGGTCGTCGCCGGAGCCGCGCTCGTCTTCGGCGGCGACCCCGAACCGGACCCCGACGTCGGCTCCGCGTACGTGACGCTCGATCTGGGGACCCAATCCGAGGCGATCGTCGAGGAGTTCAACGAAGGTGACTCCTACAGCCCGAACAACCTCGATTCGTTGACGATCACGGACGTGTACGTCACCTCCCAGGGAGGCAATCCCCAGGTGTTGGTCCGTGCCGAGCTCGAAGGTGAGTTGAGCGGAAGCTCGGTCGAGTACGACGGCGCGCCGCCGCGGCTCGGCCGGTCGCTGGATATCGTCACCGACCGCTACGGGGTCGATGGGCAAGTGCAGGCGATCGGCAGCGACGATTCGATCGCCCGCGACTCGCCCACAGTCGTACTCACGGATCGTCTCACGTCCGACGAGGTACGGAGCCTCGGTCAGGGCGACGAACTCTCCGTGGTCGATCGAAACGTCGGGACGCTCGAGGACTTCGCGGTCTATGCGACCGATCGCCCCAACGAGTATCAGGTGTACGCTGAAGTCGAACTTGCGGCGAACCGCCAACAGGGCTCGCTTCGATTCGGCGACACCCCGCTTCGAACCGGACAGACGATCTCGTTGCCCGGCGACGGCTACACGATCGACGGGACAGTCGAGCAGGTCGGATCGGGGCTCCAGCGGGGCGAAGAGCAGGTGCTGTTGGTCGATACCGTCGACGTCGAAGACGCCGAACGGATCGCGGAGGGCGATATCGCGGCCGTCGCCGGCCACACGGCCGCCACCATAGAACGGGTACAGACGTACGATACGAGCGATCCGGATCAAAAACGCGTCTTCCTCGGGGCCTCCTTGGAGACGGTCGAACACGGTGAACGACCACAGTTCGGCGAAACAAACGTCCAACGCGGCAACGACATCTCGCTGAGAACCGATGCCTACGGCATCACGGGACGGATACAGCGCGTCGGGGCGCTCGAAGAACGGGGCACGCCCGCGACGCGGACGATGACGTTCCGGCTCGATGAGGTGCGGGAGGGGCTCGCCGAGAGCATCGAACCGGGGCAGACCGAACGGAGCGACGGCCAGACGCTCGTCGACGTCACCGATGTCGAGCGAACGCCTTCGACGATCCTCATCCAGGGCCAGGACGGCGATCTCGGCGTGTTCGATCACCCGACCGACCGCGACGTCACCATCACCGCGGAAGTGCAGGTCCGAGAGACGACACGAGGCGTGCGGTTCAAAGGCGAGTCGATCCGCCAAGGCGATCGGGTGACGCTCGATCTGGGCGTGACGACGATCGATCCGACGGTCGAACGCATCGAATGAGCACGCTTGACTCCTCGGGGATCTACCGGGCGCTTTCGACGGTGACAACGCGGCTGTCGGCGTTCGTTCGCGGGTCGCTTCTGTACCGGTGGCTGACGGCCGAACCGGATCCCGAGGTGATAGTCATCGACCTCCGGGAGACGTGGACCGTCGGGCCGTTTCTGTCGATTCTCGATTATCTGGCCGGCGCGTTCGAGCACTCGGCCGTGGGCTCGACGCTCATCGGTGTCGGTTCGGCGGCCTTCGACCGGACACGGAAAGCGCCCGTCCGGATGGCGGGATTCATCGCCCTCGGTTTGGCCGCCCTCGCGGTTCCGTCGGCGGTCGTCTTCGATCGGACGGCCGCCCTGTTCGTCGGCGTCGGGTTGCTCGCGGCCGGCACGATCGCGCTTTTCGACCGCCGGTCGTGGCAGGAACTCCGGAGGACGCGACCGGTCGAGCTGCTCGTCGCCGCCTTCGAGCCGCCCGATCCGCCATCGGTCGAGGGCGACTCCGAGTCACACCACGGCGAGGCCACCGACGACCGCGAGGCCGCCCAAGACGACACAGACGAGCCAGAAGGCGACGCGCTCGACGAGTCGCATCAACGCGTCGATCGTGAGGTAGCCGACGAGGGCGCTGGTGGCGAGGGCGACGAGCGCGACGGGCGGCGAGATACCGGGCAGGCCGCCACCAGTGATGACGACGAGGATCGCCGCCCCGAGGCTCGCGGGGATCGATAGCAGAAACGAGAGCCGCAGCGACGCCGGCCCCTCATACCCCCGCAACAGCATGACGCTGACCGTCGTCCCCGAGCGGGAGATGCCGGGGAGGATGCTAAAGCCCTGGAGCCCGCCGACGAGCAGCGTGTCGAGAAGCGTCGGCGTCTCCTTTAGTCGGACGTCGACGGATTCACTCGCCCGCTGGAGCAGGCCCGTGACGATCAACAGCGCGCCGATCACGGCGATGAAGAGGCCGCCGGCGAGCCCCGAGACCGCCTCCCGCAACGTGAGATACAGCGGGATGCCGACGACGCCGGTCGCGGCGCTCGCGAGGACGATGAACGTCGTGTCGGCGTTGCGTTCGCCGTAGGCCGCCCGCGGTCGCCAGCCAGGCGCATCACGGAGGGCGGTCGCGATATCCTCGCGGTAGTATACCGACGCCGAGAGGATCGTCCCCAGTTGGACGAACAGCGCCAGATCCACCGCGACCGCGGGATCGATGTCCGAGACGAGCGCGACAACGATGGAGACGTTGCCCTGACTGGAGACGGGCAGCCACTCGACGATCCCCTGTACGATGCCGATGAGCACCGCAAAGAGGAGTTCGGCGCGGTTCACGTAGGTGACTCTGCTACGGATGCGGTAAAAACAACGGCGGTTTGGTTCGGTCGGTGGTGTCTCGGGAGACTACTGACATGGGTTTTCGGCGGTCCCCAAACGAGTGATCGTATCGAGCGCGTCGAAATCCTCGTCAGACGCGTGCACGTATTCGATGTTGTTCCGGTGTACAAAGAGAGCAGCGCGAGTACCACGGGCCACCGTGCCCGTTGGTGAAGCGCGTCACAACGTTACACAAATTTAACTTTGAAGCATAATGCACAGATAACGACCGGAAATCAACCCTCAAATTATGACATTGAAGATCTCAATTCCTTTACCGGTCGGTCGACGGATCGGAAATGCGACTCCCATCAAAACCCGCCACGGCGGTGAGATGGGAGTCGTCGTGTCGTGGTGGAGCAACAGCCCCGCACGGACACGCTGTGTGTTCGGGTGTTGCTTCCGACTGACCCCGTTACGGGGAAGCTCGAGGGGGATTAAACTCCGTTGCCTCAGCAGTGCCGGAGTAAACACGGACGCCCCGCGCCACCGTGCGCCGGGTACTTCCCGTACGCGGTGATCGTTACATCACCGAACGCGATGGTCCCGTGGGTCTCGAACAGTTCTACCGCCCGACTATACTATTTTTTGCGGCGTTCGCTAGTTCGATCCCGGCTGACTCCTTCAGCCGAGTGGTCGATCGAATCGACGAGATCGCGTTCGAGCCGGTCGATATGCGCTTCGAGTTTCTCGATAGTCACTGATACGCTCGATCGCGACGCGCCCAGATCGAGGGCAACTCCTCGCGGAGCTCGACGAACGCGTCCACCAGTTCGGCGTAGCGATCGATCGCCGTGTCCCGCGGCTGGTACCGCCGGTCGTGTGATACCATCCGGTCGGCGGCACCCTCGATCGACGGGAAGACCCCCAGCGCGGTTCCGAGCACCATCGCGACGCCTTTGGCGCCGATCTCCGAACCGGTCGGCACTTCCACCGGGCGATCGAGACTGTCCGCGATGAGCTGACACCACAGCGCCGATCGAGCGCCGCCGCCGCCGAGGGCGACGGAACCGTTCGAGTCGGGGAGAAGGCCGACGCAGTCCGCGATGGCGAACGAGAGGCCCTCGTAGATCGCCCGGGCGAGATGCTCGGTGTCGTGTTCGGGTGTGAGCCCGAGAAACTGCGCCCGCGCCGTCGGGTCGACGAACGGGCCTCGCTCGCCGGACGTGCTGAGATACGGGTGATACACGATGCCGTCGCTGCCGATCGGTGCCTCCCTCGCGGCCGCTTCGAGCGCTTCGATCGAGTCGATGCCGGCGAGGGTCTCGACGGCCCACTCGAGACTCGGCGTGCCGGCGTTCGAGCCGATCGCCTCGGTCCATAACCCGTCGATCCCGAGTGCCATCTGGATCCCAGCCGACGCCGACCGCGGCCCTGCACTGATCGTCTGGTGGGTGAGCGACGTGCCGAGCGTCACGACGCTGTCGCCGGGCGTGACCGCGCCGGCGCCGATGGCCGAGGCGGGCACGTCGAAGGGCCCGGAGACGACCGGCAGTCCACTCGGAAGCCCGGTCGCCTCGGCTGCCGTCTCCGTCACCGTTCCGACGATGTCGGTCGGTGTCGACAGCGATGGAAGCAACGACTCCGCCCCCGGGAGGCCAACGACGTCGAACACGTCGGGGGCGCACTGTTCGGTCGTCGCATCGAGATACGGAACCGTCGCTTCGCTGTGATCGATCGCGCGGACGCCGGTGAGTTTGAACGCGAGCCAACTCGGACACGAGAGGATCGTTTCGATGCGCTCGAACTCGGTCGGGCGTTCCTCGGCGAGCCAGGCCAGACACGGCAGACTCATGCCCGGATACGGGGACGAGCCGCACGTCTCGACGAGCGTCGCCAACTGCCCGGTTTCCTCCCAGGTCTCGAGAATCGGAGCCGCGCGGCTGTCCGACCACAGCATTGCCGTCCGCGCTGGCGTCCCGTCGGCCCCGATCGGCCACAGCCCGTCACCTTGGCCAGTGAGCCCGATTCCAAGCGGCGTTGCCTCGGGGATCGCCGCGAGTGTCTCTCGGATCGTCGTCGCCGCATGCTCCCAGGTGTCTTCCATCGGCTGTTCGACGTGGCCGGGCGCGGGGCGGTCCACCTCGATCGTCCGGGCGGTCTGTGCCAGCTCCGTCCCGTCGGTTCCGAAGGCGACCGTCTTGATCCGCGTCGTGCCGGCATCGACCGCGAGCAACACGTCAGTGTCGGTTGTGTCGGTCATGTGGTGAGTCTCGAAGTGGTCCGTCCCCGTGCGTTCGGTGGGCATTTCTCAGTCCTGCGAGCGAGACCCTGCAGGGGGAACGGCGACTGGTTAGAGGCTGCAGCCGGTCTCCTCACAGGGGCGGATCGCGTCCTCGCCGTCGATCCGATCGAGCAACTCCATCTCCGTGCCGCCGTTGTCGGCGACGACCTGTCCGGTCCACACCGGGTTTACCGCCTGGTGATCACACGCCCGGTAGGACGTCTCGCCGAGGATGGTCTCCATCTCGAGGCCGGGCAGCGTCTCTCGGAACGTCGCCGGGTCGCTCGTGCCGGCCGCCCGGATGCCGCGGGCGGTCGTCCGGACGAGTTCGTACCCGACGCGGGCGAAGTTCCCGGGGACCGCGTCGTGCTCGTCGCGGTAGGCGTCGACGAACTGCCGGTTGTCGCCGACGTCGAGTTGGTGGTTATACAGCGTCGAGGAGTACGTTCCGACCGCCGTCTCGCCGAGCGCCTGTCGGCTCACCTGTGCGAAGATGGCGGTGCCGATGATCGCCACCTCGTCGGGCAATCCGGCGTTCGCCGCCTGGTTCATGAAGTTGATCAGGTCGCCGCCGGTTTCGGGGATGACAAGCACCTCCGCGTCCGAGTTCGATATCCGGCTGATCTGGGGGCTGTAGTCCTCGGTGCCGAAATCGGGCATCGTCCGGCCGACGATGTCGACGTCGAGCCCCCGGGCGTCGATCCGGCGTTCGATCTCGTCGAACGCCGAGACGCCGTAGGCCTCGTCGGTGCTGTGGAGCCACCAGTTCGTCCCGAGTTCGCTCGCGGCGAACTCCACGAGCCCCGCCATCTGCTGGGCGGCGTTCGTCTCGTACCGGAACGTGTTCGCGTTACAGTCCTCGCCGGTCAGACCGAGCGCCGCGCCCCCGGACATGTAGACCGTTTCCCGGTCGCTGACGTACTCCGAGAGCGCGAGCGAGACCGAACTCTCCAGGCCGCCGAGGATGTAGTCGACACCCTCGTTCTCGACGACCCGTTCGGCTTGGCTTCGGCCCGTCGGCGGGTCCGTCCGGGTGTCCTCGTAGATCGGATCGAGTTCGAACCCGAAGGCGTCGCTTTCGTTGACGAACTCGACGCCGAGTTCGGCGCCGCGCCGTTGGGCCTGCCCGAGCGGGGCCGACTGGCCGCTCGTCGGGACGAGCACGCCGATCGACACCGTATCGAGGACCTCGCCACCCGACCCGTCGCCGGTGTCGTCGTCGACGTCCTGAACGCAGCCGGCGAGTCCGGCCGTCGCCACGATACTGCCGCCGAGCCCCGCCTTGAGGAGCTGTCGTCGTGTCCGAATCCGTGACATACGCTGTCCGTCGGTCGATGTGTGCAAAAAGATGCTGATGTTGAAAACCGGAGGCTGATCGACAGCGCTGTCAGCCGGAGATGCCCACGTACCGATCGAGCACGTCGTCGTCCTCGGCGAGCGCGTCGCTCGCGTCGGCATGGACGATCCGTCCGTCCTCGATGATGTAGATGAAGTCGCAGATCTCCACCGCGACGGGGACGTTCTGCTCGACGAGGAGGATCGTCAGCCCGTGTGCCCGCAGGTCATCGATGAGAGTGACGACTTGTTCGATGATTTCGGGTGCGAGCCCTTCGGTCGGCTCATCGAGCAACAACAGCTCCGCGTCGCTTACCATCGCCCGCGCGATGGCGAGCATCTGCTGTTCGCCGCCGCTGAGATGTTTCCCGGGGGCGTCGGGGCGGTCCCGGAGGTTCTCGAACGTTCCGAGCACCTCGTCGATCGCCGCCGTGTCCGGGTCGCCTCCGGTGCCGCCGAAGGCTGCGAGCCGAAGGTTCTCCCGGACCGTGAGGTCTTCGAAGATCCGTCGCTCTTCGGGCACGAGGGCGATCCCGCGACGGGCGGTGCTTTCGGGTCCCTCGTCGGTGATCGAGACGCCGTCGTACGTGATCCGTCCGGCGCGGGGGGTGACCGTCCCCATGATGGTCCGGAGCGTCGTCGTTTTGCCGGCGCCGTTGCGGCCGATGAGGCCGACGACCTCGCCCGCGCCGACGTCGAAGGACAGGTCTTCGAGCACCGTCGTCTCGCCGTACCCGGCCGTCACTCTCTCGACGCTCAACCGCGGCGTGGTCCCGGAAGCGTCGTCCGTCATCGCTCGTACCCCCCGAGGTACGCCTCCCGGACGCGGTCGTCGTCGGCGATGGCTGCCGGCGTGTCCGTCGCGATGACGCCCCCGTCGTTGAGGACGGTGATCCGATCCGAAATCCGCATCACGAGATCGATGTCGTGTTCGACGAGCAAAAGCGTCCGATCGGCGAGGACGTCCTCGATCAACTCGATCGTCCGCGCCGTTTCCTCACCGCCCATCCCCGCCGTCGGCTCATCGAGCAACACGATGAGTGGATCACTCGCCAACACGAGCCCGATCTCGAGGCGGCGGCGGTCGCCATAGGAGAGATCACTCGCTGTCGAGTCGGCCAACTCCGCAAGTCCGACCCGCTCGAGGACGCGTGCGGTCCGGTCCATGATCGATTCGATCTCCGCCGGGTCGGCGAGAAACCGCTGTCTGGCAGAGAGGTCGTCGTAGAGGCCCGATTGGACGGCGAGACGGACGTTCTCACGGACCGAGAGGCCGTCGAACACCGTCGTCAACTGGAAGGATCGGGCCAGCCCGCGGGCGACCCGCCGGGCGGGTGACTGTGCGGTGATGTCGCTGCCACGAAAGCTGATCGTTCCCGCCGTCGGCGACAACGCGCCGCTGAGGAGATGAAAAAGCGTCGTCTTGCCGGCGCCGTTCGGCCCGATCACGCTGCGAAACTCGCCCGCTTCGATCCGGATGGTGACGTTGTCGACGGCGGTCAACCCGTCGAAGCGCTTCGTGAGGCCGTCCGTTCGGAGGATGACCTCGCCCGCCGCGGGGGCGTGTGGCTCGCTCATTCGTGTTCACCCTCCGTGTCGGGTCCCGGTTCGGCACTCGGAGCCACCGACTCGCCCCCGGGCCCGGCACGCAGCCCCGTGAGTTCGAGCAGTCGGCTCGGAAGCGACAACAGCCCGCCCGGCAAAAACAGGACGACGACGACGAATATCACGCCGAGGATCAGCCGCCACCAGCCCACGAACGACGAGAGTGACTCCTCGAACACCGTAAACACCGCCGCGCCGAGCATCGGGCCGTAGAGCGTCCCCGAGCCGCCCAAAATTGCCATAACGATCACTTCGCCGCTGTTGATCCAGTGTAACAGCGACGGGGAGGCAAACCCGGTGTGTAGGCCGAACAGCGCCCCCGACAGCCCGGCGAGCGTGCCGCTGAGGACGAACGCCCGTCGCTTGAACGACTGGACGCGGTAGCCGACGAAGCGGGCGCGGGTTTCGTTCTCCCGGATCGACTGTAAGACAGTGCCGAACGGCGCGTTCAACAACCGTCGCACGAGGAGATACGCCCCCAACACCGTTCCGAGGAGCAAATAATAAAACAGCGCGTCGCCGGTGAACGCGAACGGTTCGATTCCGATGACGACCTCGCTGAACCGGATTCCGACGTCGCCGACGCCGTACAGCGGCTCCGGCGCGCCGAACAGCCCATCGCTGCCGCCCGTGGCTTCGAGTCGGAAACTCGCCCGGTGGACGACCTCGGCGAACGCGAGCGTGATCATCACGAAGTACACGCCCGAAACCCGGATCGCGACCCGGCCGACGAGCCACGCCACGGCGGCCGCGGCAACCACCGCAGCGCCGACGGCGACGAACGCCGAGGGCGTAACATGGATCAGTGTCAACAACAGGACGTACGCCCCGAGCCCGTAGAACAGCGCATGCCCGAGCGAAATCAACCCGGTGTAGCCCAACACGATGTCGAGACTCATCGCGAACAGCGCCCAGATCAGGACGGTGATCAAAACCGACGTGACGAACGCCGAGTACAACACACCCTCGAACACCGGCACGAGCGCGAGGACGGCCACGAGCGCGACCGCGAGTCCCGGTCTGAGCCGCCCGGTCAGGACGCGTCGGCCGCGGCGGTTGACGAAGGCGCTCGTGTCCGAACTGCCGACGTTGACGCCGTCGGCGGTGCCGCCGAACAACCCCTGCGGTCGGAAGAGTAACACGCCGATCATCAACAGGAAGATCACCACCCCTTGTAGGGCCGGGAGGTACGTGCCGACGACGCTTTGAACGATGCCGACGAGGAGCCCGCCAGCGACCGCCCCCCGGAAGCTTCCCAGCCCGCCCAACACGACGATCACGAACGCCGGGATGATGACGGCGTTTCCCATCTCCGGGTTGAGACTCTGGTACCCGCCGAGGACGATGCCGCCGAAGGCCGCAAGCGCCGCGCCGAAGCCGAACACCCGCGTGTAGTAGCGATCGATGTCGATCCCGAGGTTCCGGACCATTCCCCGGTCCTCGGCGCCGGCGCGGACGATCAACCCATAGCGGGTGTTCCGCAACAGCAGCCACGTCCCGAGGGCGAGTGCCCCGCCCGCAAGCAGCATGAAATAGCTGTACATCGAGTAGGAGAACCCGAACACGACGAGGGGCTGATCCAGCGCCGCCGGTGTCGTGAGAAACCGTGGCTCATCGCCCCACACCTGCCGACGCAGGTCATACAAAATCAACAGCAGTCCGAACGTCAACAATATGTGCGACAAATGCCCGCGACCGTAGACGCGCTGGATGGTGAGCCGTTCGATCCCGGCCCCGAGAACGCCGACTACGACCGGCACGAGCAACAGCGAGAGCCAAAACCCCCACTCCCCGGAGACGGCCACGAGCGTGAACGCGAAGTACCCACCGAGAGCGAGCAACTCGCCGTGGGAGACGTTGAGGACGTTCATGACCCCGAAGACGACCGACAGCCCCGCCGCGACGAGGACGTACACGATGCCGATCGTCAGGCCGTTGAGCAGTAACTCCAGCAGCTGTGCCGGCCCGATCACGGTCGGTCACCGATCCGACTCGTCATCGTTTCCGGGGTTCCGGACAGGGGGTGTTGGTCGGTGCCGCCATACGCTTCGTATCCGTTGTCCGACGCTCGGTGAATTAAATCCGAGGATATTCGTCGAGACGTTTGGAGCTGCTGTCGGTACGCCCGGTGGCGGTGACCGGTCGATGTGCTTGTGGCAATTTGGATTTCCCGGAGTGAATGTCCTGCGGATGCGGGGCGAGTGTGTTCATCGCGGGCGCTGACGGCTGTGGCTGTTCCCGCGAGAGCGACTCGGCTCTCGAAAGAACGCGATGCTACCGCGTGGGGCAACGGCTGAAGACGGAAGGGCGCGCTCGTATCCGTATCGATACATCAGTTCATCGGTTCCTAACGGTCGACATCACGTCCGAAAACACCTTCCAGAGCTGTCTCGTGACGATCTGTAGATCGAACCAAAACGACTGGCGTCGGATGTACTCGATATCGTAGCGGAGCTTTGCCTCAGGGTCAGTACTGGAAACGTCGTTGATCTGTGCCAAGCCGGTCAGGCCCGGTTTCACGAACCACCGTTTGCGCCAGTCGTCGGCGATCGCTTCCAACTCGAACTCTTCGTCGACCCACACTGCCCGCGGGCCCACAACGCTCATATCGCCTTTCAGGATCGACCACAGTTGCGGGATTTCATCGAGATGCGTCGTTCGGAGCACCCCGCCGACACGCGTGATGTATGGGTTCTCTTCGTCGTCGACTGGTTCGGCGTCCTCGACGTTTTCGACCATGCTCCGGAACTTGTAGATCCGGAACGTATCGCCGAACGTCGCGGTTCGTTCCTGGCCGTACAGTATCGACCCGCCGTCGTCGAGTTTGATGGCGAGCGCGATAACGAAGAGCAACGGCGTCGCGATCAACAATCCGACGCTTCCGAACAACATATCAAAAGCCCGCTTCGCCATGTGATCGAACGTGTCCCACGGCTCCAACTCGACGTCAAGCAACTCGTCGCTGCCGAACTTACTGGTTAACACGCTGTCGGCGTGCTGTCTGTGTACTTTCACCGTCACGCCGTGTTCATAACACGCGTCCAATGCCCCGAAGAACTCAGCGCGATCGGGTGCGCCGAACGCCAACAAGGCGGTGTCGATGTCGTACTCGACCAACACCTCATCAAGCCGGGAGAGCCCACCGAGGTTGTTGAGACGGTCCAACCGCCCGCCGTCGGCGATGAGGACGTTCTCCGATCGCTCGACGCCGATCGCTCGCCGTAGCGGCGCGACGTAGCCGATGATCGGCGCGTCCGTCGCGTCCAACATCGCCTCCATCGTCTCAGGGTCGTCACCGACGATGACGGTCCGTGACATCGCTCCGGCCGGCGAGCGTCTAATACTCATGAACCACACCGGTACGAAAAGAAACAGGAAACCGATCGCCATCACGAGTGTCGCCCGCGGTAGCCGATACGAATAATTAAAAAACCCGAGCGTCGCAAGCACCGACCCCGCGACGAGGACGCGCTTGTGTGCCAACTCGACGATATCGAGAATTCGGCGCGGACGAGGTTTAAATAGCGGGATGAGACAGCCGACGACGACCGCTGCGGTCAACGCCATCGCAAAGTACAGCTCTCGGCCCTCGAGGACGACCGGATCGAGTCGCCAAAACAGCGGCACGTACGTCGTGAACACCCGTTGTAGCGGCAACAGGTTCGCAAGAAAGACTGCAAGTGCCGCTAACGCCGCCACACCACCCACCCCCGCAACCCGATAGCGCCATCCCGTCCACATCGTTCTGTACGCCGACCCGGTGTAAAATAAACGCTGTGTTGTCACACAGGCCGACAGGTTAGGGCGACTCCCGCAGACGAAACAGATAAATCCTCGTCGTTCAACGATCACAGACAATGACCGACCCCGAGCGTGTCGAGGCGGCGACGCGCTCGTTTCTCGATGATTACCCCGATCTCGAGGACGCCCTGCAGACACTACTCGAGCACGAACATGAGACCGGCGCGTGGACGTTCGACGACACGTCGCTCGATTCGGGCCGCTTTGGCGAACTCGTCTCCCGCGAGTTCATCACACAGACCGATGATGGCTCCTACCGGTTTGTCAACCGGGCGACCGTCGAAGCAGTTCTTGTGGGTGACTCCGAGGCGGCGACAGCACCCACAGCGACCACTGAGTCCGGCGTCGACATCTCACTCCCCGACATCGATGCTCGACTCGCCGGAGCCTTCACGGGCGGCCTCGCGTTGGTCGTCGCGATCCGCTCGATGTACTACTCGACGGTGTTTCAAAACGGGCACGTCGTCTCACCCGCCAACGATCCGTATTTTTATCGCTACTGGCAGGAACGATTGCTCGACCACGGCGCCGGCCCCACGGATCTTGGAATGTTCGCGACGGTTGGCGAAGAGACACGAATCCGCCCGCTTAGTCACTGGCTGAACTGGTGGGTTACGGAGCTTTTAGGTGGCACACCCGATGCCGCCGGCACCGTCGCCGCCGCCCAACCCATCGTCGCGTCCGTTCTCCTCGCGGTCGTCATCTATGCGCTCGTGGTGACGCTGACCGCCGATCACCGCATCGCTTTGACGGCGGTCGTGTTGTTCGCGATGACGCCGGTCCTCGTCGTGTACACCGCGTTGGGTTTTCTCGAACACCGCCCCTACCAGTATCTGTGGCTGGGGCTGAACGCCTTCTCGCTAGTGTGGCTCGCCGTCGATCTCACCCACTATCATCGGGCAGGCCACGAGTCCCCGGAACTGGCACACGCCCGGAACCTACGGGCGTGGGTGGTGGCCGGGATCTTGGCGTTCGGGATCGCCGCGACGGCGCATACTTGGGGCGGTTCGCCGCTTTCCTTTGTCCCGGTTGCTGTGTATTTCGCCCTCCGAGTAGTCGCCGACTGCCGCGCGAAACTCAACTCGGTGCTCGCGAACGCGCCGGCGCTTGCCGGCGTCGGCCTCGGGAGTCTTTTCGCCCTCGCCGCTCACCTCCGGTGGGGCTGGCATGAATCCATCGCCGTCACCGTGCCGGTCGCACTCGCTGCCGGTAGCCTCCTCGTCGCGGGACTAGCGACTGTGTGGCTCCGTTTTGAGCAATCACCGAGAAGTCTGCTCGCCGCAGAGGGCCTTCTCGGCGGCGTCGGCACCGTGTTGTTCTGGCAGTTGCGACCCGAGGATGTCGCCCGCCTCCAGCAGCGCTCAAGCGCTCTGTTCGATCGCGACACTGCGACCGAAGCGACGTCGCTTCTCACCACCGACCATGCCGTGGTGCTCGGCCCACTGTTTCAGATCGGAATCGGCTTCTACTTCGCGTTGATCGCGCTCGGGTTTGCCACCTACTACGTCGCCCGCAACTACCAGCCGGCGTGGCTCGTCGTCGTCTGTTTCACCTGGTTTTGGTTCGCTCTCGCCGCGATCCAGGGGCGATTCGCCGCCCAGTTGGCGATTTTGACCGCGGGCCTCGGCGCCGTCGGGATCGTCTACGCGCTCAGTCGCGTGGATCTCGTCCGCGAGCCGGCGATCTTCGCCCGCGACGGGCTCGATGGCCCGCCACTCAAACTGCCGCGCACACCGCGAACCGGAGGCTACCTCGTCGGGACGGTCGCGCTCATCCTGCTGTTTAACCTGATCTTCGTACCGACGCTGCTCGGCCAGACCCAACACTCCGAGGAGAAGTTCACCGCGGCGCTGACGATCGACGAACACGCCGACTCGCTCGAGTCCGAACACTCCGAGTTCGTCCTGAGTCGGTGGGGCGACAACCGGATGTACAACTACTTCGTCACCGGCGAGTCCCGGGGGTATGGGTACGCTCTGAGCAATCATGATGAGTTCATTGCCTCGACGGACCCCGACGAACAGTACGACCAGCATTCGGGGCGCGTCGGCTACGTCGTCTTGCGCGAGTTCGACGGCGATGACGTCCCGCCGGAAGCGACCCACCACAAACTGTTCGATGAGTTCGGTGCCGGCAACGAATCCGTCGCTCACTACCGACTCATATACACCGCCAGCGACGTCCGGGCCTTCGCACTCGTCGAAGGCGCGACGATCGACGTGAGCGCCGACCCCGACACGAACGTGACTGCAAGCGTCGACGTGGCCGTCATGGACGAATCGTTCACCTACGAACGGACGGCACGCACCGACGATGACGGTTCGGTCAGCCTCCGCGTCGCCTATCCGGGCGAGTACGTGGTGGGCGAGGAGACGGTCACCGTCACTGAGAGCGACGTGTACAACGGAACTGCCGTGACGCCCGAGGAATAAAAACACTCGAAGGGACCGCACAGTCCTCCGCTCGTATGCGTAAGCTATTCTCACGGCTAAACAGCAGTTGCTGAAGTAGAGGTTACGGTAGGCGCTGTCGGATCCCTTTGTAATTCCAAGAACCGCACACCGGATGCACGGACTTTTGAGCCGCTTTTGTAGGATCGCCAGACACCCATCGCGACTGATCCAGCAACTACTGTAAAGCCGTGGGTTTCCGCGCTGTTACCGCTATGGCTACCGAATCAAGCATCGATAGCCGTCGAACGGGCTCACCTCGGACCGACGCTACTCCATGACGGGTACCGCTCCGTCCGACGCTCGTGTCTTTCCAGTAGTGACAAACTCGAACTGCGCACCGCCCGAATCGCTTTCGGTGACTGTTGTCTCCCAGCCGTGCGCATCGGCGATCCGCTTTACGATCGATAACCCGAACCCGGTCCCGTCGTTGGCCGTCGTATATCCGGGCTCGAAGGCTCTATCGCGATGCTCCTCCTCGATTCCGGGGCCGTCGTCCGCGACATAGAACCCGCTCGCAGTCGCGCCGACCGTCACCGTCACCGGCGACGATGCGTGTTCGACGGCGTTTCGCATGAGGTTCTCGAGCAACTGCCGGAGCCGCGGCGGATCAGCCACGACCGTCAGGTCCTCGTCGGGCCGGATGAGCGTATCCTCCGCACAGCAGAACGGCTCCCACGCCTCGGCGGCCGCTGTCGCTACGTCGACCGATTCGGGTTCCGAGACAGTCCGACCCTCCCGGGCGAGCGCGAGCAGGTCGTCAATCATCCGATCCATCCGACCAAGCTCCGCGTTGAGTTGCTCGAACGCCTCGTCGCTCCCGGTCGTTTGCGCCAGCTCCGCCGCCGTTTGAGCGTTGCCCAGAGGCGTCCGGAGGTCATGAGAGACGACCGAGGTGAACTCCTCGAGCCGTTCGTTCTGGCGGAGGAGTTCCTCACGCTGTTGATGTTCCGTCGATGCGTCTCTGAGAATCCCGACGGAGCCTCGGAACTCCTCGTCAAACGGCAACGCTGCCATATGATCGTAACACGGGACGATATCGCCGTCCGCTCGCTGAATATCGACCCTAAACTTCCGTCTATCGGGTCCACCCGAGGAGACAATGTCCGCAAGCATCTCGTTTGCCGTTTCGACCCCCGCTTCGCTCTTGATCAATCCCGGGGCGCTTCCGATGATCTCCTCGCGGTCGTATCCAGTGAGCTCTACGAACGCCCGATTGACGTACTCGAATTCGGCCTCGTCGTTGACCACGTAGGTCGGATACCCAAGCGCCCGCAGCACTGTCGAATACCGCTCCGATTCGATGCGAGTGCGGTATTCGACAGCGGCGTGTTCGACCCTGTTGGCCAGTCGCTGGATCTGGTCCGGGCCACCTTTCTGAAGGTACCCCGTGACGCCTGCGTTGATCGCATCGGCGGCGATCTCCTCGCTTCCTTTGCCCGTAAACAGCACGAACGGGAGATCCGGGTGCTGCTCTCGGACCTGGTTGAGCAACTCCAAGCCGTCGTGAATCGGCATCTCATAATCGCTGATAACGCAGTGATACGTCCGTTCACGGAGTTCGGCAAGCACCTCGGTCGGGGTCGAAACGGTCGTGATGGTGAGTCTCTCCGTTTTCGTTTCGATAAACGATTTCGTTATCTCGAGGACCGATGGATCGTCGTCGACATGGAGCACTTCGATCGGCGCAGTCGTTGCTTGCTGTGGATCTTCGAGCGACATTAATCGTACTTATAACAGAATTCCGACCGACTAAAACCATCGGGCAGTGTTGCCCGCTGAACTGGCGGATAGGCTCAGTTCGAACACATATGCTGCACGGGTGCACTCCCACGGCCTGGGGGCCGTGAATACGCGCCGTCAGCTAGTCTGAAGCTCACGTGCGTCAGTCCGTCCTCCCAAAAGAAGCCCGGATTCCGCCTCGAACCCGGTGTAAACGTATCGAACTGTCAAGATGGCTCGCGAACGCCGACTCGCTGGCGACGACGAAACTGCCGGACGACCGCTTTCGGAAGTCCCTCCGACGGGCGGACATCCCCGGCGAGGAATGCGATTCCGACGACGCGGCGTTGGCTCTATCGACCGGACGACCCCTTTTGATACTTTTGAGTATCATGCTCGCCGGGACGCTCCTCGAGGGTGACGACCCCGTTCGAACACACGGGCGCAGACGCCGCCGGGAAGAACGCGAGGACGACCGGCCCCTCGCCGAGGTGCTCCGGGAGCTCGAAGGGGTCGTACTCGCCGGTGTCGATCGTCGCCGAAATGCCGGGCGCAATGTCGCCGAGCGAGACCATACGCCGCGTATTAAGCCCGGTTACAAAGGCGTTGCTAGTCGATATTCCGCGGACGGGCCAACGGCTCGCTTACCACCCGAACTCCTCGTGGATCGCACGGCCGGCCTCCGGGGAAACGGGGCCGACGACCTCCGTGATGCCCTCCAGAATCGTTCCCGACCGGACGCCCGGATCGTGACCGGTGAACCCGGCGGCGAGCGCCGAACTGACGCTGTAGACGATCCGACCGAGCCCCGCATACCGGAGGCCGCCGGCACACATCGGACACGGCTCCGTACTCGTGTACATCACCGTTTCGGCCCGCTCCTCGGGCGTGAGTTCCCGTCTCGCGAGATATGCGAGATGCAACTCCGGGTGACGGCGCATGTCAGCTTCGGTCACGACCCGGTTCGACGCCTCTCGGATCGCCTCGTCGTCACGAACCAGGACTGAGCCGAACGGGCGGTCGCCCCTTTCTGCGGCCGTCTCGGCCAACTCGAACGCCCGCTGCATATGCCGCTCGTGATCGAACTCGTCGAACTCCATGCCACACCATACGCGGAGAGCGGGCATATCCGTTCGGGACGGGCCTGCCGCCAGTGCGTCGCCCTCGGGCAACAGTCCTATTGGTACCACCCCTGTACCACACTGTATGAGCACGGACGCGAACGACGACGGGGATCCGATGAGGCTCAACGCGAAGGTCCCGGAACGGCTTCTCGACGGGACTGCCGAACTGGCCGAACAACTGGCGTCCACCGACCGTTCGGAGTTCGTCCGTGAGGTACTGCGCGACACCACAGAGCCGATCCCGGCGCCCGGTGCACAGAAGGGTCTCTCACAGGGGTGCGCCGACGTTACAGCCGGTCGAACGACAAGTCACGAAGGGATGAAAAAACGGTTCGAACTTGGCGAGTGAGGCCGGCGGATGGCTCACACCGCGGAGTACACCGATGCGATCCAAGGGACGGTAGATCGACTCGAGACCGAAGCCACACGCCGCATAATAAAGAAATTGGACGACGTTCTCGACTTTCCGGACCACTTTCTCGACCGGTTGAGGAACCATCCCGGTTACAAGCTTCGAGTCGGTGAGTTCTGCGTACTGATCGACCGGGGGAAAAACGGCGAAGTCACCTACGCCATCGATGTCTTCGAACGAAAGAAGCAGTACCGGGAACTCCGAAAGCACTGCGAGGTACGGGGATCGTGGCTGGATGACTGACGCCGACCACGCGAATGCGGGCTATCGCCGGCTGTTCGATCCCGAGGGGCTGACGTTCGGCATTGGGTTTCCCCTCACGGGCGTCCGGGAGGCGACGCCGGCCGCCGACGAGGAACTCCGACTCGCAGCCTACGCCGAATCGGTCGGGTTCGACGGGCTCTGGGCGCGGGACGTGCCGACGTACTGGCCGCGATTCGGGGATGCCGGCGGGGCCTTCGACACGTGGCCGTTGCTCTCACACGTCGCCGCCCACACCGGATCGATCGCGCTCGGCACCTCGAGCGTCGTCCTCCCGTTGCGGCACCCGATCCACGTCGCGAAGGCCGCCGCGACCGTCGACCGTCTCTCCGGGGGTCGGGTCGTCCTCGGGATCGCCTCGGGCGACCGCGACCCCGAGTACGCCGCCTTCGGTGTTGACCCCGAGGATCGCGGCGAAATGGTCCGCGAGAGCGTCGAAACGCTCCGGGCGCTGTGGAGCGAGTCGTTTCCAACCGCCGAGGGCTGGTGGGGTCGCCTCGACGGCGACGTGGACCTGTTGCCGAAGCCGACGACGGGGACGCTGCCGCTGCTGCCGACCGGGAACAGCCGCCAGTCGACATCGTGGATCGCGGAGCACGGCGACGGCTGGATCTTCTATCACCTCCCGGAGACCACGCTGCAGTCCTACATCGAGACCTGGCGAGCCCAAACGGAAAACAAACCGTTCGTCATCGCGATCCGAGTCGGCCTCGCCGACGACCCCGCGGCGGCCCCCGAACAGCTCCATCTCGGCTACCACGCCGGCGTCGAGTGGTTCCGGTCGTACTTCCGCCGACTCGAGGAGTACGGCCTCGATCACGCCATCGTCGGGCTACAGGCCGACGATCCAGAGCAGGCGATGACGACGTTCGCCGAGGACGTGATGAACAAGCTATGAACTACCCCTGCCTCCCCGGCCGCTGGTGCGGCTTCCTTGCGGCAGGGGCTTTCTGGTTCAACGACGCGCTTTGCATCCACAGCCTCTCGCCGAGGTGTGAACGTAGGGAGCGCAGTCTGGACAGGCGTTGATTCGGAGCGTCCCGCCCCCTAACTGCTCGAGTCCTCGATTGAAAATGTTCTTCGCCGCGTTCAGGTCACGGTCTTCAGTATGGCCCCAGGCCGGACACGAATGCTCGCGTACCCGGATTGGATTGGCTGTTTCCACACCACACCGCACACTCTTCGGTTCTTCCACGGGGTTCGACCGTTTCAACGTGTGTGCTGTATCCAACAACCGGAGCGAGTCTATCAGGCATGCCCTCCGGGATGCCGTTCGTCATCCGGAGTTGACGCGAGCGAGTCGGGAAGAGATCGCTGGTGTCGAACACGCTCGCCGGACGGGAGAAAGCGAGACGTTCACCCGCGAGGACATCGTCGGCGACGATGAGTGACGACGGGTGGCGGTGGCGGTTCCGAACGCCAGCAAGGCGAACCCACGACGATCGACGAGCATGCCCGAGACCGCATTACCGACAAACGCGACGGGATTGTGATCGATCGGTGGCGTAACCCCGACGACTATACCGAGTCACTCACTGGTGTTCCCTACTCGAAACTCGGAATCGGTCAGTTCCGATTCGGTGCCGCGTGCGACCACGACAAGCGTGTTCCGGATATTTATACGATCGAACACCGCAGTGGAGCGTCCAGAGCTGACGACGGTTGATCCGGCTGTATGGAGCTGCACGGTCGGCGAATTATTCGATTTCGCTTGCCGACACGGTGAACCCGACGCCCCGAAGCCGCTCGACGAGCGGCAACCCGATGCCGGCCGCCGGCGTCAACACCCCGCCCTCGAACGGCGTGTCGACGTCCTCGCGCACCAGACAGACGGCCGCCTCACCGAGCATCCGCGCGGTCGCGCCGTATCCTGGGTCCCGGTCGGCGCCGAACTCGACGGCCACCGTGAACGGTCCCTCCGTGGCGGTTCCGCGACCCAACAGCCGGATCATAAAGAACCCGTCCTCGGACTCCGCCCGCGTCGGCCCCTCGCCGGGGGCCGGAAAGACGTAGCGACGGAGCATGGAACGGAGCGGCCCCACCGACATGACGGCGCTGAACAGGCCGAGACTGCCGGTAATGGCTCCCGCGGCGGCCGCCCCAACCGGACCATCACCGGTTGGGACGACCTCGGTACAGCGGAACTCACGCCCCCACGGATAGCCGAGAAGTGCGTTGCTCCGTCGGATGACGCGTTCGTTCACCGCGGCCATCGGCGAGGGGGCCGTCCACGATCCATAGAGCGGATCGTTCCGCGGGAGCCGTTGCTCGCCGGGGTCAACGCCGCTCCGCTCGCCCTGAGGCGCCAACGAGTACGGATTGCGAAGCGTCTCCCGAGCGATCGGGTCGGTTGCGGCCGCCTCGAACAACTCGGCGAAACTCGCCAGCGTGCCGCCGCTGACGCCGCCCTCGCCGTCCTCCAGGTAGATGCGAACGGTCCCACACGGGGCATCGAAGCGCTCCGCCGCAAACGACTGGAGAAGAAGCGTCCCGAGGTCGGCGGGGACCGAGTCGAACCCGCAACTGTGGACGATCCGCGTTTCCGCATCGACGGCCGGTTCGTGGAACCGATCGATCATCTCGCGGACCCAATTGATCTCGCCCGTGAGATCACAGTAGTCCGTCCCCGTTTCGACGCAGGCCTCCACCAACGGCGTGCCGTACGACGTATACGGGCCGACCGTCGTACAGACGACCCGCGTGTCGGCGGCGATCGTTCCCAGACTCTCGGGGTCACGCGCATCGCCCACCACCACGGGAACGTCGTCCCACGCGTCACTGCGACGGGTGAGGTCGCTGGCATGTGCCTCGAGTCGCTCCCGATTCCGCCCGCCGATCGCGAGCGAAAGCTCCCCGGGCGTGTACTGCTCGACGAGATACTCGGAGACGAACCCCCCGGCGACACCCGTCGCCCCCCACACTACGATGTCATACGAACGGCCAGATCCGGACATTGCTATCGACAGTTAGGCCCGGACACCCCTAAACCGGCGGGTCGTGCAACGGTACGCCCGTCCAATACTGCCGGGGTATCTACAGAGAAATAGGCCGAGTGCCTCGGGGCTTGCCCCCGAGGGTGAAGGCCGTCAAAGTATGACACAAATTTAACTACTTAGGAAAATAATACTGTGACAACGGCCGGAAACAAACCACTCAACGTATGGGAACGAAGACCTCATTTCCTTTGTTGGTCGTTCGGTAGTTTGGAAATGCGACTCCGCTCAAAACCGTCCATTGGGCGTGCGACGGGAGTTGTCGGGCGGTGGTGAAGCCGCCGACCCCCACGGACACATCGGCGTGTTCGGGTGGTACTTCCAGCCGACTCCGCACGGAGAAGGTCGGGGGGAATTACATTCACCTGCGGGTGCGGTGCGGCCCCAGGACGGCGAAGCCTCGGGGTCGTTCGAGGGAGCGAAGCTCTCTCGTGATGACGGGAACTTTCGATTCTCGAGCCACTCGACCCCGAGGTACTTGACAGGTCCACATCAAGTAGTTCCCACCACGCGATATGTCGTTTCAACAGGAACGGACGCTGTCCCGAAACGGGGGCACATCCGAACGAAACGATTCCTGCGGTACGTCCGCTACCGGGAACTGTACCGATGGCTTCGAAACGCGGGCAAAGACGGCGACTCGAGTTCCTCGGGCGCACAGAAACCGGATACTCCGGCCCTCCCAACAACGTATCGGTGACCGTCAGCGGTACGCTTCGAACTCCTTTCCGAACAGCGCGAAATACCCGACGCCAACCATCCCGATGAGCGAGGCGATCGTAAAGGACACCTCGGGGCTGACGAACTCCCAGAGGAACCCGCCCACCGCACCGCTCGGGATCACGATCGCCCCGCGGACGAAGTAGTACGAACCGGTGACCCGGCCGCCGGCCCCACGCTCGGCCGGACCGACGATCAGCGCTTTGTGGGCGGGGAGGCCGGCGAAGCGAAGGCCCGAAAAGGCAAACAACGCGACCAGGATCCAGACGTTCTCCGGCGCGAAGATCAGCATGATCGGGAAGATCGCGTAGACGAAGAACCCGAACCCGACGACCGGTTTGAGGCCGGTGTGTTCGGCTATCTTGGCAGTCGGGGCCATCGTCACCAGCGCGATGAACATCTCCACGCCCAACAGCACGCCGAAGAACGCCGCCGGCGAGAGGTCGATCGTCCCGACGGCCGGAAGCGTCAGCGTCAATCCGATGTCCATCAGTCGCGTGATCACGAGGATGAAGAACACGTACACCATCCCGTTCGCAAACCGGACGAGCGCGTCAGCGACGATCAGGGGTTTCGACGGCTCCGGCAGCGCCCGAAGATCGTTCATGATCTGTCCGAACCCCTCGAACTCGTCGCCGATCGAGTCCGCGGTCGTTTCATACAGGAAGTGCTGGAGCACCGTCCCGAGAAGCGCGAAGACGATGGCGATCACGAGCACCCAGAGGAACCCGGGGACGAGTGCGTCGGCGACCAACACGGCAACGATGAGCGGCGCGATCAAAAACGCCGTCCGGCGAAAGGTTTCCGTGCTGGCGAAACCTCGCGCCAGCCGGCTGGGGTCCGCACTCTGCTTGACGATCGCGTAATGGCCGCCGATCCCGAAGGACTTCCAACACTGCGCCAACAGCAGGCCGACGAACACCCACACCCACGGCTCTATCGCGATCACGCCGAGATCGATCGGCGGTATGTAGGCCGACGCCAGCCAGATGCCGAACCCGAACGTCGAGACGAACCCGAAGACGGTCAGGGCGTACCGGGACCCGACGCGGTCGGAGACAACCCCACCGTAGTACGGGTACACCGCCCCGATAACGTTTCCCAGCGTCGCGAACAGCCCGACGATGAACCCGGTTGCGCCGAGAAAAAAGAGGTAATCGGGGAGGAAGCGGTTGGTCATCTGAAAGCCGAGGCTGAACGCGAACATCGCCAGCGACAACACCAGAACGTCCCGCTGCAGCGAGAAGAACTGCCGAAAGATCGCTACTGGCCCCGTCGTCTCCGATTCAACGGTCACTTGATCTTGACTCATCGGTGGAACGGATTACAATGCTGTCTCGGGCCCGCTCTGCGGGCGGGGCCGCCAGCCGACCGCCGCCGGCGGTGCCGGCGCGGACGGATGCGAGGTCGGCCGTACTAGTCGTTCAGTCTTCAGCAGTAAATAGATTTCTTTGTACTGCAAACCAATATTGATATACCATGTCGGGTGTTACCTTCCAGCGAGGCAGCCAAAGGAGCTATGACTGGCCGGAAAAACGCGATGTTGACCACGGAGGACCGACGTTGGTTGACGGGTGAGAAACGCTACGAGGGCGAACACGCGAAACAACAGCGCTACCAGCGCCGCCGGGACATCCGGGACCGCGTTTACAATTCGATCCTCGATTTCTCCATCCTGTTCGAACACCTCGAAGCGGAGGAACGCGAGAGGCTGTTCGGAACGCCCGGGGGGACCCAGACGCCGGTCGACGACGATCGGGAGTTCGCCAACGGCGTCCGCGACGCGCTCGCGTTCTGTCTGTACAACACGGGAGTCACATCGATGATGCGTAACACCGAGAGTGGTTCGGCACCGATTGCGGAGTGGGCCCTCACTGAAGCGCTCCATCGAGCCGGACGCAAAGACGGGATTCTCGTAGAAAACATCGAACTCAATATCGACGCGACCGAACTCTCCCGAGCGTCGCTGCTCGACGATTTGGCTGCCGGAAGCGAACTGTCACCGAGGGAGCTCCGCTTGCTGCTCGAAAGCGAAGGGGTCGATACACGCGCGGTTCAGGAACACATACGCGATCAACTTCTCGACGATGAGTGAAACGATGCGTCCCGATTCAGAACGCACGGACCAATCCGACCGACGCCCCCTGCCAGGGGGGTGGGAGACGTAATGGCACCGTTGACCAGTACGGACCTGTTCACGCGGGAACTTCGGAAGCTGTATCACGCCGAACTCGAGATTCTCGATCTGCACGCCGACCTCGCAAACGCCGCCGCGAGCGACGAGGTGAGGGCGCTGTTTTCGGATCACGAAGCCGACACCGTCGAACAGATCCACCGGATCGAAGGGATCTTTGCGGAGTTGAACACCGAACCGCAGGCTGAGGGTAGTCCCGTCATGGAGGGGATCCTCGCCGAAAAGGACGAGATCGTCTCGACGGACGCCCCACCGGCGCTTCGGGACCTAGACGTGTTGACCACCGGAATGTTGAACGAACGGTTCGAAATCACGGTGCTCGACCGGCTGTTGTTGTTGGCAACGGATCTGGAGGTTTCCACCGAGGTCACGACTGAGTTGGATGCAAACCGCCAGGAGGCGAAGGCGGCGCTCACCAACATGGAGGCGATCGTCGAACGGCGACGCCTCGGATAGCCACGGCACTCGACAACTCATATCATGACAGTGAACTGGCGACCCGAAGAGAAATTGAAACGACTCGAGACGAAAATCGCGTTCAACGCGGACCGGATCCACTTTCGGTTTCGCTGGGCGCAACCGAACCCCGGCGGCTGGATCCACGATATGTCGGTGTATCACGACGGCGAGTGGAAACAGTTCGCGAACCCATCACCCCGGGTTGCGGCGAGTACCGACCCGGAGCACACGGGTCTCTACGAGGATCGAGTGAGTTTCTTCCTCGACGATGGATCGGTCAACGGGTTCGAGGAGTTCGGTGGCTGGTCGACCGTCCACACCGGGATGCGCTCGCTGCCCAGCGGAGCCCCGAAGACCGAGGTACGAGCCGACGCGCACTTCGGGCCCGACGGACTCGACAAAACGGATATCCGGAACTACATCCCCCAAGCGTGTGCGGGCGAGTGGTGGGAGAACGACTGGCGCGAGATCAGACCACGGCACGAACTCGAACGGCTCAAACGTGACGGCGCGTTTGTCGATCTGCCGATGTGGCGAGCCCACCGCAGCAACCCGAAAGGGTACGAAACGGACCACCACGTGCTCGATTACCGGCGATGCCCCCGACTGTGACGCAATCCCGTCGTACACGATCCCGCTCATTTTCCCCGGAGTACCGGAGTGGAGCGATCTCACGCGCGACGATCACGAACGCGCCGACGGGATTCGAAACGCCGAGACCACGATGTGGGAACTCCACGAGAAGGATCCGGAGTCGTTCATCCAGTAGGCTGATTCGGACTCGAACACGGAGTTTCGTTCGAAACGGAGCCACTCACGCGGTGTCGTTCGCCAACTCGAGCGCCGCGGAGGCGAGCGTGTTCGCGGCGCTGTGGCAGTCCTCCCAGCTCGTATACTCCGCTTCGGTGTGGCTCTTTCCGTCCTCGCTGACGGCAAAGACCATGCCCACGTCACACACTTCGTACACGTGGGTCGCGTCGTGGACACCGCCGGAGAAGATCCGCATCGACTCGTAGCCGAGATCGTCCGCAGCGCCCTCGACGGCGTCGACACAGCGGTCCGGGAAGGACACCGGATCGGCATCGGCACGGTCCTCGTGCTCCCACTCGAGGCCCTCGCGGTCGGCTGCGGCGTCCGCTTCCCGGAGGACGCAATCCTCGGCCCGTTCCAGCACCGAGCGGTCGGGATCGCGGAACCCGTACGTGAACGTCACTTCCCCCGGGATGATGTTGATCGAGTTCGGATCGACGTCGACGAAGCCGACCGTTCCGACGGTTCGTTCGCCGAGCTTGGACGGGATGCGTCGGACCTGCGTGATGACGTCGGACGCTCCGACGAGGGCGTCGCTGCGGTGGTGCATCGGCGTCGCCCCCGAGTGGTTGGACTCCCCGTAGTACGTTATTGCCCCCCACGTCAGCCCGACGATACCGGTCACGACGCCGACGTCCATCCCGTTCCCCTCGAGGTAGGGACCCTGTTCGACGTGCAACTCGAGATAGGAGTCGTACGCCTCGCGCGGTTCGGCCGACTCCTCGCCTTTGTACCCGATGCGCTCCAGTTCCTCTTCGACGGTGTGACCGTCCTCGTCGGTTGCGCCGTACTGCGCTTGGAGGTCGTGGACGCCCGCCCAGACCCCGCTCCCCTGAAGCGTCGGCTGAAACCGCGACCCCTCCTCGTTGGTCCAGTTGACGACCTCGATCGGCCGCTCGGTCTCGATGTCACGGTCGTTCAGATGACGAACGAACTCGAGGGCGGCGACGACGCCCAACGCCCCGTCGTAGATGCCGCCGCGAGGCTGGGAGTCCAAGTGTGACCCGACGAGGACCGGCTCGATCGATCGTTTCCCCTCGCGCCGGCCGAACATGTTCCCGAACCCGTCGACGCGGACCGACAACCCCGCCGCCTCCAGCTGCTCGTAGAACCAGTCCCGGACCCGTTTGTCCTCATCGGAGAGCGCCAGTCGGTGGAGGCCGCCGGCGTCCGTGCCGCCGATCTCCGCTTGGGTTTGCATCGTCTCGACGAACCGTTGTCGGTCGAGCGTGAGTGTCATACGTATCCAGGGAGACACTGGAACATAAACGGTTGGGGCAGCGCCCTCGCGGTTCGTTTCAGCATCTTTCGAGGCGGAGCCCCCGGCCTCAAGTCGTGCGGGACCGAGGTCCCACGCTACCCTCCACGAGCGAGGTCACAAGACCGAGCGAAGTAGGGAGGGGTCGGTTACTCGCCTCCGGTGTCACCGCAGAGGCGGGAGCCGCCGCTGCAGTTTCAGCGTTCCGTTCAGCAGTTTCGCGAACAGCCAATACGGCACCCCCGGGGGCGGCGAGAGCCCGGCGTACTTCTGGACCGCGACGGTCTGTGACTCCGTGAACCGATAGAGCCCTTCGAGGCCGTGCCTGCGGCCGATTCCCGAGTCCTTCATGCCGCCCATCGGCGCGTCGAGTGACGCCCACGCTGCCGCGTAGCTCTCGTTGACGTTGACCGTTCCGGCCTCGATCTCCGCGGCGAGCTCCCGGCCACGATCGGTGTCGCTCGTCCAGATCGAGGCGTTCAGCCCGTACGCCGAGTCGTTCGCTAACTCGATCGCTTCGGCGTCCGTCCCGTAGGGGTAGACCGACACGACCGGGCCGAACGTCTCCTCGGCGGCAAGCGCCATCGACCCCTCGACGCCGGTCAGCACGGTCGGTTCGAAAAAGTACGGCCCGACGTCGGGGCGCTCCCGTCCACCCGTCAGGACGGTCGCGCCCTCGGCGTCAGCCGCCTCGACGTGGCGTTTCACCTTCTCGAGGTGTCGCTCGGAGATCAGACTCCCCATCTCGACGTCGTACCCGTAGCCGACGCCGAGGTCGATCGACTCGGTCGCCTCGAGGAAGCGATCGAGGAACCGTTCGAAGACGTCCTCGTGGACGTAGAGGCGTTCGATCGACAGACAGAGTTGGCCCGCGTTGCTGAAACAGCCCCGAAGCAACCCGTCCACGGCCCGATCGATATCGGCGTCCGCCCGAACGATCCCGGGGTTCTTGCCGCCGAGTTCGAGCGAGCAATCGGTGAGCGTCTCGCCGGCCTTTCGTGCGACGGCCCGCCCCCCCGCCGTCGAGCCGGTGAAACAGACGTAATCAGTCGCCTCGACGACCGCCTCGCCGGCCGTCGTGTCGCCGGTGACGACCTGGAATGCCGACTCGGGCACGCCGGCCTCATGAAGCACCGTGGCGATCTTCAACGCGGTGTAGGGTGTCTCCGGGGCGGGTTTGAGAACGACCGCGTTGCCGGCCAAAAGCGCCGGGATCGCGTCACCGACCGAGAGATTGAGCGGGTAGTTCCACGGCGAGACGACCCCGACGGTCCCGACGGGGTGGTGGTTGACCTCGGTCTCGGTCACGCCCGGCAGCGCGCCTCTCCGGCCGTCAGTTTTCAGCGCCGATTCGGCCCGGTAGGCGTAGTACCGCGCCGTCGCCGCGACGTCGATCGATTCCTCGTGGGCGTCCCGTCTGGCCTTTCCGGTCTCGGCTTGAACGACGTCGAGAATCCCCGCCTGTCGTTCGAGCACGAGGTCGTGAAACCGGACGAAGACCGCGGCGCGATGCGCCGGGTCAGTGTCGCGCCAGGCACTCTCGGCCGCCCGATCGACGGCCGCCTCGACGTCGTCGGGTCCACACGCCGGCAACTCGCCGATCGTCCCGCCGTCGAACGGTGACTCGACGGCGAACGTGTCGGTGTCGCCGGCCGTCGTGTCGCCGGTGACGACCTGGAATGCCGACTCGGGCACGCCGGCC
>LFFM01000242.1_pt1 | contig 36883 bp, 33 predicted proteins | sample 643131 | NCBI WGS metagenome assembly LFFM01 (sample SAMN03777445, study PRJNA286221) | soda lake metagenome | biome: soda lake; feature: Kulunda steppe; material: water; isolation source: sample Tc-Br brine of Tanatar trona crystallizer | place: Russia: Kulunda steppe | collected 2011-07
AGGGTGAGTGGACGGACTGTGCGAGGCGGTGGCCACCATCTCAAATGTTGACATCCTCTCTGCGCTGAAGCGCGAGGATTTCCACGGCACCGCTGGGTTGGGGTGTTTACGGGTTGTAGCTATCTTGAATGGCGACGACTGGCCGTGCCAACCAGCCGTTACTCCTATCCCGGCATGAGACTCGGAGACGCTTTGTTGACTGCATCCCGTGTTCCGGCACGGAAGGGGGTGCTTCTGCTTGGAACTGGGGAATCCCGATATCGTCCGATTAGGTGGGCAGGCAGGCCGCCTCGGCTACCCGTCAGCACGGTGGATAGGTAATTAACATACTCGTTCGGAGAGTATACCGTGGATCGTGTCGATATTGTCGGATCCATCCCGCGCCTTTCGGCGCGGATATTCTCCTCGAATGACTGACCCGTAGAGACCTCGATCCGATCGCGCCAGACAGGTCAGTCCCAGAACGACTGCGTTCGCGCGTACTCTCGTTCCTGTCTGAGTACGTCCCGGTAGAACGCCGATTCGTCCTCGCGGAGTTTGTTGATGATCCGGGCGGCGTTGTGGGGTCCGACGCCGCGTGCGGCCATCGCGATCGCCGCTCGTTTCCCGTGGCTCTGGACCAGACTCGCGGATCGGTGGGCACGCTCGGTGCGTCGCTCCTGCTCGTCGTCCTTGTCGGGCGCGCGAACCGCCGCGACCGTCTCCTCGTCCCACGGATTGAGCGCGGCGATCCGCGTCGAACCGCAGTCGGGACATTCGGGCTGTTCGCGGAGCCGACGCACCTTCGTCGTGTGTTCCCACTCCTCACAGTGAAGACAGAACAGTCGGAGCCGGTCGTTCATGATCCGCTCTTTGACCGTCTCGATAACGCTTGCGTCCGCGTTGTCGGGGACGAGAAACTCCGTGCCGGCCGAGCGACCCGCCGTCCCGAGGGGCGTCCGCTCCCGGGCGGTTTCGACCGCGAGATCGCCGGACTGCAGCCGATCTACGATCGTCGCGGTCGCGGCCACGTCGAGGTCGGCGTGGAACACCTCACGGAGTGCCTCCTCGTAGACGGGCGTCCCCTCCAGGGCCGCGAGCAGGCGGTCGCCGCCGAACCGCCCGCGTCCCTCCCGGTATCGCTTGACCGTCCCGAACTTGGCGGCGACCTGTGCCAGCGTGAACTTCAGCGCGTCGGCGTTCTTCAGCGCGAGCTCGAGATACGACTCGAGGTGGTCCGGATCGGTCGTCCGCAGGACGTCGAGAAAGGTTCCGGGGTCGACCCCGGAGGGAACCTCGAAGACGATCCGGTACGGGTCCACCTCCATGCCCACCGACGAGCCGGTCCGCTGGCCGACGAGCGCCGCGAGCAGCCGCGCGAGCGTCTCGTTGACCGCGTGACCGAACGCCGCGTTCACCGCGACGGTTCGGGCCTGTCCCTCGATCACGATCCGTTCGTCCGTCGGCACCGGATGGCCGGCGTCGACGTGGTCCGCGACGGCATCCAGCGCGGCGCTCACGGTGCGTTCGTTGACCGGATAGCGCTCGGCGAGGTCGGTCGCGACCGCCTCGCGGGGAGCGCCGGCCGCGAGCGCCGCGGCCGCCTCCCCGCGAATCCGGCCGACCTCCTCGGCGACGGGCTTCGGAACGGGGATCTCCTCGCCGACCCACGAGGGGACCTCGCCGGTCGGGTCGGCGATCGGCGTGACGTTCACGCGCTCCTCGTCGTCGTCGATCGCCGTGATCCGCCACATCTCGCCGCGCTGGACGAACGTCTCCCCGGGGCCGGCGAAGTTGACGACGAACCGCTCGTCGAGCGTCCCGATCCCCCGCCGCGACGAGACGTCGTACACCTCGTAGGTGGACTCGTCGGGAATCATCGAGAGGTTCGCGTAGAAGTACTGCCAGGTGCCGCCGGACTTCTCGAGCGTGTCCGTCTCCTCGTCGAGCCACAGCAGGTGGTTGCCGTCGAGCTCGCGAACCACCTCCCGGAAGGTCGGCTCGGAGAGCTCACGGAACGGAGCGGCGTCGGTCACCGTCTCGTAGGCTGCACGCGCATGAATCTCGCCCTCGTCCATGACCAGCCCGACGATCTGGTTCGCGACGGTGTCGAGACTCCCGTGATGGATGTGTGCGGGTTCGACGAGACCGGCCGTCGCGCGGCGGGCGATCGCCATCGCCTCTAGGGTGTCGTCGCCGCCCTGCGCGACGACGGTGCCCTCGGAGACCAGGTCGCGGCGGTGGCCGGCGCGCCCGACCCGCTGGAGCAGCCGTGCGACCTCCCGAGGGCTGCCGTACTGGACGACGTGGTCGACGATGCCAACGTCGATGCCGAGTTCCATCGAGGAGGTGCAGACGAGCCCGTCGATCTCGCCGGTCTTGAATCGGTCCTCCACGTCGACGCGCACCTCCCGCGACAGCGAGCCGTGATGGATCTCGATCTCGACCGGGTCCCCGTCCACCGGCTCCTCGCCGGACGACGATTCGATGGTCGATCCGGCGGCGAGCGTTTTGAACCGCGATCCGAGTGCCTCGGCGGTCTGGCGCGTGTTGACGAATATCAGCGTCGACTCGTTCGCACGAACCAGCTCGCGGATCGTTCGGACGTGGCTGGCGACCGTCTCGTCGGTCGCGAGCTTGCCGGCAAGTCGTGCGTCGCGGTCGGTGATCTCGGGGTCGACGACGCGGACGTCGGTTCGCGTGCCGGCCGCGACCGAGACGGTGTCGAACTCGCGGTCGCCCTCGCGGTCGCGATCCCGGCGTCCGGTGCCGACGAGGAAGCGTCCCACCTCGTCGGGCGAGCCGACGGTCGCCGAGAGGCCGACGCGCTGGAACGGGCCCGCAACCCGCCTGAGGCGTTCGAGGCCCACGGTGAGCTGTGCGCCACGCTTCGCCGAGGCGAGCTCGTGGATCTCGTCCACGACGACGTGGTCGACGTCGGCGAGCGCCACCCGCATTCTCGATCCCGTCAGGATCGCCTGCAGGCTCTCCGGCGTCGTGATCAGCACGTCGGGCGGGTCCTCCGCCTGTTTGCTCCGTTCGTACTGCGTGGTGTCGCCGTGGCGGACCGCAACCTCGACGTCGAGGCGGTCGCCCCACCACTCCAGCCGGTCCATCATGTCGCGGTTGAGCGCGCGGAGCGGCGTGACGTACAGCGCGGAGATCCCCTCCCGCGGCGGATCACCCGGAGCGTCCCGCGCGTCGACGATCCGATCGAGCACCGGGAGCATCGCGGTCTCCGTCTTGCCGGTGCCGGTCGGCGCGAGCACGAGCACGTTGCGGCCGGCGGCGATCGGCGGGATCGCCTTCCGCTGTGGCTCCGTCGGCGTGGTGAACCCCCGCTCGGAGAGCGCTTCCCGCACCGGCTCCGAGAGATGCGTGAACGCGTCCATTCCGGCGGGCTCGGACATCGGACGGGATACGTGCGTGAGGCGGGTAAGCCCGTCGCTCCCGATCGAAGGCCGCCGCAGCCGTTGGTCATCGACGGTCCCCCGTCACCGACCCCCCGTCGACGACAACCCGCAGGCTTTTGACCGGCGCCGCCGAACCTGGCGGCATGAAGGAGTCGCTGATGGACATCATCTGCTGCCCGCTCGACAAACACGACCTCGACCTCGACGTCGACGAGCGAGACGGCGAGGAGATCCTCGAGGGGACGTTGACGTGCACGGAGTGCGGTGAGACGTACCCGATCGAGGACGGGATCCCGAACCTCCTCCCACCGGACATGCGCGAGGAGGCCGCGGCCTGACCCCCGATATCGAACGAATCTTTTTTAATACCGGCTCCGACGGATAGCGTGTGCCGACACTGTCCGTCGAACTGAACGGCGACGGCGTCCACTCGATCCGGGCTCCCGACCGGTTCACCACGAGCCGTCCCTTCGCCATCGATCTCGAGAACGCCGGCCGTTCGACGCACGTCCACCTACATCTGGACGACGAGCTCGACCGGGTGGCGTCGATCGACGCCGTTAACCACTTCGTCGAGGACGAGTCGGTCCGCCGGATCCACGTCTCGACGACCGACGTGTCGGAGCCGGTCCGGGGTAAGCTGAAGCTCGTCACGGGCTACGGCTCCGGCGTGGAGTACGTCGACGTTCGGATCGATCCCCGCGAGGAGACCGGCGAGGAGGACGTCGTCGTCGACGAAACGCTGTCGAAGCCGCCCGCGGAGCCGCCGGAGCCCTCGTTCGGCGACCGGGTCGGGATGGCGGTCGACCGGCTCATCGGCGCGGGAGGGTTTCCGGCGATCGCGGTCGCGCTCGTCGCGGTGCTGCTCGCGGTCGCCGTCGCGGTCGCGGTCGACAGCGTCGTCGTCACCGTCGCGGTCGCCGTCGTGCTGGCGGTGACGCTCGTCGCCGTGTTGCTAGCAGCGCTGTGACACCGCCGCTCGCGATCGGCTGCGGCGTACGGACCGCCGACCGGTTGCGGCGAGTGAGTCCGTGTGACGATCGTCGGGACGGATCCGCGTGCTTTTAGGCGTCCCGCCGGAACTGAGGCCATGAGCTTGGAGAAGGACGACGAGGTCGTACTCACCGACAAGCACAGCGAGTACGACGGGGAGTCGGGGACGATCACGCAGGTGATGGAGACGATGTTCGGCGAGGCGACGTACACCGTGAGCTTCGAGGACGGCCAGGAGACGGGCGTCCCGGAGGACGCGCTTGAGCTCGTCGACGAGACGGAGTAGCCGGACGACTACGTCGAACCGCAGTAGTATCCCATGCCCGAGATCCCGTTTCACTACGTCGACCTCCGGACGTTCGCGTACGCGACCGAGGACGAGAAACGCGTCGAGGAGGCACTCCGCTCGTTCCTCCCGGAGGACGCCGAGATCGATCGCGTCGAGAACGTCGGCCATCACGGGGATCGGATCGTGGTGCTGTCGGCCCGGATCGAACGCGCCGACGGAATGCGACACGTGCTCGACCGGCTCGCGGAGCTCGCGGAGCTCGATCGAGTGCTCGACGAGCTCGACGACCGCGTCGACGACAACTGTGCGCTGTTCCTCCGACTCGACAAACAGGCGGCGTTCCGCGGCGACGTCCGGCTTGGCCCCGGGATCACCCTCCGCTCAAAGGTCGAGGCGTATCCCGCACGGAAGTCGGCCGCGGTCGAAAACGCCCGCGAGACGCTGGAGCGGCTCGCCGACGGCGAGCGTCCGTAGCCCGTCCGCGTCCCGCATCGTTCGACAGTTCATCGACCGTCGGTCCACCATCCACTGACCATCGGTCTACCAGCTATCGACCATTCGAGTCCATCCGGGCGCTTCGAAACGTTCACTCGGTGGCGACTCAACCGTGTGTCTTTTTGCGCCCGTCCATCGAAGGCGACGGTATGCGCAACGCCAAGATCGTCTGTACGCTGGGCCCGGCGTCGGACGACCGCGACACGATCCGTGCGCTCGCCGACGCCGGGATGTCCGTCGCCCGGCTCAACGCCAGCCACGGGACGACGGCTCACCGGGAGAACGTCATCGACCGGGTGCGGGCGGTCGACGAGGGGATCGACGACCCGCTCGCCGTGATGGTTGACCTGAAGGGGCCGGAGGTTCGGACCGCCGAGATCGACGAGGCGATCCGTCTCGCCAAGGGGTCCGAGGTGACGTTCGTGGCCGACGACGATGCCACTCCCGACCGCGTCGGGCTCACACACTCGATCGACGCCGCCCGTCCGGGCGACACGGTGCTGCTCGACGACGGCCGGATCGAGTGCCGCGTCGAGCGGGTCTCCGCGGAGGGCGTCATCGTCACGGTCCTCACGGGCGGAAAGCTCGGCTCTCGGAAGGGAGTGAACCTCCCGGGCGTCGCCATCGATGTCGACCTGATCACGTCTGCCGACGAGGACGAACTGCGGCTGGCCGCGCGGGCGGATGCCGACTTCGTCGCCGCCTCCTTCGTCCGCGACGGCGAGGATGTCTACCGGATCGCCGACCGGCTGGAGGAGTACGGCGGCGACGACATCCCCGTGATCGCGAAGATCGAGCGGGCGGGCGCCGTCGAGAACCTCGACGGGATCGTCGCGGCGGCCGACGGCGTGATGGTGGCCCGCGGCGACCTCGGCGTGGAGTGTCCGCTGGAGGACGTCCCGGTCGTTCAAAAGCGGATCATCCGGAACTGCGTCAACGCCGGGGTCCCCGTGATCACGGCGACGGAGATGCTCGACTCGATGGTCCACTCGCGACGCCCGACCCGCGCGGAGGCGTCGGACGTGGCGAACGCCGTCCTTGACGGGACGGACGCGGTAATGCTCTCCGGGGAGACCGCGATCGGCGACCATCCGGTGACGGTCGTCGAGACGATGGACCGGATCGTTCGCGAGGTGGAATCGAGCGAGGAGTACGCCGAGATCCGCGAGCAGCGCGTTCCCGCGGCCGACGACCGCTCACGGACGGAAGCGCTCGCGCGGTCGGCACGCTACCTCGCACGGGACATCGGCGCCTCGACCGTCGTGGCGGTCTCGGAGTCCGGCTACACCGCCCGGAAGACGGCGATGTTCCGGCCGGGCGTTCCGGTCGTCGTGACGACGCCCTCCGACCGGGTTCGCCGCAGGCTCGCGCTCTCGTGGGGCGTCCGTCCAGTACTCACCGAGTTCGCCGGCGACATGGAGAGCGTCCTCGACAACGCGGTCGACGCCGCGCTCGACGCCGGGGGGGCCGACTCCGGCGACACCCTCGTCGTCCTCTCCGGAATGATGACCGCCGTCGAGGGAACGAACACGACGAACACGCTGAAAGTGCACATCGCGGCGGAGACGATCGCAACCGGCAAGGGTGCGGTCGGCGGCCGCGCCGCCGGACCGATCCACCGGACCGGCGACGGCGACCTTTCGGAACTCGCCGACGGCGCGATCGTCGCGCTCGACGAGGAGTTCGAGGGCGAGTTCGAGGGGGACCTCTCGCGTATCGCCGCGATCGTCGACGCGCGCTCGGGGATGACCGGCTACCCGGCGGTCGTCGCTCGCGAGCTCGGCGTGCCGATGGTGTCGGGTGCATCGCTCCCCGCGACCGTCGCCGACGGTACCGTGGCCACCGTCGACGGCGAGCGCGGCGTCGTGTACGAGGGCGACGTCACCGGCGCGAGCCGCCCGCGATAGTCGGCGTCGAGGGGCCGGTCTGACCCTGGCGCCGCGGCGTCTCGAGTCACCAGCCCTTTATCCGGGACTCGCGTATCGACTCGCATGAGTAGCGATGACGTGCCGGAGCGGGATGGGACGCCGGCCGGGGATGACGCGTCGAAACCCGACGAGATGCCGGCCGGGGATGACGTGCCGGACCGCGACGAGACGCCGGGCAGGGATGCGGGCACGGCTGCCGGTCCGGACGACGGCAACGGCGAGGGGCGTGAGTGGCGGTTTTCCGTGGACGAGGTCGGGCCCGACGGCGTCACGGAGAACAGCTCGACGCCCGAGACGGAACCGATCGAACCCGAATCCGTCGACCTCGAGCACGCCGTCTTCGTCGGCGTCGGCGTGGCGCTCACGCTCGGCGTGTTGCTACTCGGGTTCTGAAACGGGGAGGTTGGGGCCGGCGTCGCCCACAACTTAATTCCCGTCGCGGCCGTACAGTCGGGCATGGACCTGCTCCTGCAGGCGGACCTGTTCGGGCCCGAGACCCTGCCGTTGCTGCTGTTAACTGCGGGGCTGCTGCTCTCGATGGCGGAGGCGCTCGCGCCCGGCGCGAACTTCATCGTCGTCGGCATCGCGCTGATCGGTGCCGGGCTGGCGGGCGTGCTGCTGGCGACGCTCGGTGTCGCCGGGACGCTGCTGACGCTGCTGATGGTCGTCTTTACCCTGATATTCGGGATCGCCGCGTTCTACGGCTACCACGAGTTCGACTTCTACGGCGGCAAGGGCCAACGACAGACCAGCGACCGGAACACCCTCAAAGGAAAGCTCGGCACCGTCACGGAGACGGTTACCCCACAGGGCGGTGAGGTGAAGCTCGAGGGTGGCGGCTTCAACCCCTATTACTCCGCGCGCTCGATGGAGGGTACCATCGAGGTGGGCGAGGAGGTGATGGTTGTCGATCCGGGCGGCGGCAACGTCGTCACCGTCGAGTCGATGTCGTACGTCGAGGACGACATCGACCGCGAACTCGCCGCCGACCGCGCACGGACGGAGGCGGCCGAGCGCGACGGCGCGGACGACGTGGACGGCCATGCATCGAACGGGGACGACGTGGACGACGTGGACGCCGAGACCGGCGAGGACGCCGACGTCGAGACCGAGCGAGCGGACGGGTGATCCGCAGCGGAGCGCGTCGGAGGACCGGATCGCGAACGGACGTCGAACGGAGCGGGTGAACGGGTGGTGCTCCGCTCGCGACGTGTCAACCGCCGAACAGCCTGTCGAGCACGACCCGCTGGATCAGTCCGGCGCGGCGCTGATCCGCCGGCTGGACCATCACCGCGGTGCAGTCGACGCTGTCGACGAGGCGGTCGCCGGGGCGTCCGAAGACGGCGCCGCGGATCCCGCGACGTTCGGTCGTCGTCACGAGCAGGTCCGCGGCGTTCGCGAATCGGGCGAGCCCGGCGACCCGATCGTCGCTGCGCAGGATCCGCGAGTCGGCGGTGACGGTGAGCACGCGTCGTAGTTCGTCGTGGTACTCCTGAACGACCCGCTGACGCTCCTCGGGGGCGTTTTCGGGAATCGTCTGCAGCAACGTCAGCGTCGCGCCGGTCTCCTCGGCGATGGCGTCGGCAACGAGTAGCTTCTCCGGATCGTACACACCGCGATCGGTTGCGACCGCGATCTCGTCGGCGCCGTCGAAGCCGCGGTCCTCGACGAGGAGGACGCCGCACGGAGCGTTCTTGAGCACGTGCTCGTTGAGCCCCTCGCCGTACAGTTCGTGAAGCTCCTCGACCTGTCGTTCGAGGACGATGAAGTCCATGTCCTCGAAGGAGGCGAACTCGACGATCGCGGGACCGACCTCCTCAGTGATGACCGTCCGGAAGTCGACCGCGGGAACCGGACCCGACCGGACCGTACCGCCCGCGTCGATCTCCGGCCCGATATCCGCGTTGGGGGACGTGTCGGCCGTTTCGGACCCCTCACCACGGATCCCGCCGTCGGTGGCCCCACCGTCGGTTGCGCCGGCGGGGTCGCCGTCCTCGGTCCCGATCCCCGGCAGCAGTCGTGCGTCCAGCGCCCACTCGGGCGGATCGTCGTGTCTCGACGTGGTGTCGCCGCCGGTAAACACCCTGTGGGGTACCTGCTTGAACTTCGCCACCGTCACCGACCCCGCACGGAGCGCAGATAGGTCCATCCCGATCCGGAGCATGTCGATCCGCGTCGGGACGGGAGTCTTCTCCGTGATCGCCACGAGCGTATCGTACCGCCGGCCCTCGGCGAACAGTTCGCGGGTGTGCTCGACGGCGGACTCGCCGACGTTGCGGCGCACTTCGGTGCGTGCGGCCCCTTCGCGGTCGATCCGTGGCCGGACGTACACGTAGAAGTACCCGACCGCGATCGCCGTGATGAGTCCGGCGCCGAGGAACGGGACCGTGCCGATCTGCGTCAGGACGATGAGGCCGCTGGCCATGCCGAACAGCTGGGTCCACGGGTACAGTGGCGAGGTGAACGCCGGCGAGTAGTCGTCGACCGCGCCCTCACGGAAGCCGATCAGCGCGAGGTTCACCAGGATGAACACGATGATCCCGAACGCGCTGCCGAACTTCGCCACCTGGTCGACCGGGAAGAAGGTGACGAGCACGATGATGACGGCGCCCGACAGCGACACCGACAGGGCCGGCGTGTTGAACCGGTCGCTGACGCGCTCGAGGGCGGGCGGCGCGAGCCCGTCGCGGGCCATCGCGAACGGGAACCGGGAGGCCGAGAGCAGCCCGGCGTTGGCGGTCGATGCGAGCGCTAAAAGCGCCGCGATCACGATCGCGACCGTCCCCGCCTGGCCGAGCGCGGCATCGGCCGCCAGCGCCATGATCGCTCCCTCCCCGTCCGGCTGGAGGTCGCCGGCGGCGATCGCGGCGTTCAGGTCGATCACGCCCACGGCGACGTAGACGACGCCGACGTACAGCGCGGTCGTAATGAGAAGGGACCCGATCATCGCCCGTGGAAGCGTCGTGCCCGGGTCCTTCACCTCCTCGGCGACCGACGACACCTTGATCACGCCTGCATACGAGATGAACACGAGCGCGGTCGCGGCGACGAGGCCGTCGGAGCCGAAATTAAACGCTCCGGCGGTGCGCTCGGGAGTGACCTCCGGCGTCCCTCCGGCGATAAACCAAACGAGCGCGAGGATCATCACCCCGACGATGGCGAGCTGAAGTTTCCCCGTGCTCGAGGTGCTCACGACGTTGATGACCGTGAAGAACACGGCGAGACCGATCGCCATGACGAGGATGTACTCGGCGAGCCACGGCGCGACGAACACGATGTACGGGACGCCGCCGATGAGCGCCAGCGCACTCTTAAACGAGAGCATGAACCAGTTGCCCACGCCGGCGATCGTCCCGAGGAGGGGACCCATCCCTCGCTCTACGTACACGTACGACCCGCCGTCCTCCGGCATCGCGGTCGCCATCTCCGAGGCCGACAGCGCCGCCGGCAACACCAACAGTCCGGCGATCAGAAACGCTAGCACGACCGCCGGTCCGTCGACCGTGACGTAAGCGACGCCCGGCAGAATGAAGATACCCGATCCGACCATCGCCCCGATCGCGATGGCCATCGTCGACAGCAGTCCCAGATCTCGTTTCAGTCCAGTTGGCACGTGTGGTCACTACCGAGTTCGCTCGGTATTCGATCCATGGATATGCGTCGTTCTGTACCTCTCCCCTTACACGTTAGGGCGGGAGCGGGCCACGGAGAGGAACGTCGACATGGTCACCCCCGATCGGCGGCGCCATCCGGATGGCCATGTTCTACCCCGGCGGCTGGGAGGGCAAGCCCCTCGCGCCGTTCGACTCCACGCTCATCTATAGGGTCGTGTTCCTCACCGTCGCCGCCTTCGGCGCCGGCCGGATCCTCGGCCTCGACGAATACATCGAGCGACTCGACGTGGGCGTCCAACGCCCTGTCGACCGCTTCCCCGTCGCCCGCTACCGCCTCGGGTAGCGCCGCCGAAACCTCCGGCGCGACGGCTGCGTTTCAGTTTCCGACGACGATCGATAGCAGTTCCTCGAGGTCCCGGATCTCGGCGACCGGATCGACGCCGATCTCTACCTCGGCGTTGTGGTCGCGTCTGAGGAGTACACCGTCGAGACCGGCGTTTCGGGCCGCGAGCACGTCAGTCTCGCGGTCACCGACGTACAGACCGTCGGACGCGTCGAGCGCGTCGAGCGCCTCCTCGAGGTAGTACGGATCCGGCTTGCGCCGGCGGAACCCGGTCGGGCCGAGGTCCCGTCCACGGGAGAACCGGAACGCGTCGAGCCGGAAGTGATCGATGACGAACTCGACGGTCGGGTCGTAGTTGTTGCTGACGAGTCCCACGGGGACGTGCTCGGCGATCCGATCGATCGCACGGACGTCCGGACAGAGGCCACGGCTGCCGGCCGCCAGCCGCTCGACGCTCCGCTTCGCGCTCCGCTCCTCCCGCTCCGTGTACAGCTCGGCCGGATCGACGCCGAGCGCCTCGCAGGCCGCGACGAACGCGTCGGTGTACTCGTAGGTGTCGAGCTTCCGCCGAATCCCGTCGTCGACCGTCAGGCCGTGGCGTTCCAGCACGTCGTCGAGCGCACGGCTGTGGACCGCCGAGTCGGTTCCGCGTCCCTCGAGGACCACGCCGTCCATGTCGAAGAGGATGGCCTCCGGCGGTGCGTCGATCGGCGCGTCGGGTCGAGTTTCGGCGGTGTGTCGTGTCGTCATGGTATCGTCGTTCGATGGGTTATGAGTCCGGACGGCCGGAATCGGCTCCGTCGCCAGGGGTCGTGGCATCGTCGAATCCGGCGAGCAGCTCGTCAACCGTCGCGTTGAGGGCGACGAAGACGGCACGCGCCTCCGGGCCATCGAGCTCGTCGGCGTCGGCGGACAGCGCCGGTTCGTCGGCGGGGTCCGGTCGTCCAACCACGAGACGGCCGACCATCCGGGTGGCGTGCGGCGTAGAGACGTAGTCGTACACGCCCGGCTCGGTCATGGTTCGGACGTACCTCTCGTCCGGTTTCAGCGTCCCGGTCGACCACCCGATCGCGTTTTCGGGTGTACGACCCCGAATCGTCGCCACGTCGTGGTCGTGGTCCATGTCGTCGTTCCGCCACGTGACCCGACCACCGACCGCGACCCAGGCCAGTTGCGGATCGAACCGCCGTCCGTCGGTCATCAATATCGTCGCCGTCGCGCGGGGTTCATCGACCGCCGTCGCGATCGGCTGGGTCGGTCCTCCGGAGTCGCTCCCGACCGCCTCCTCGCTCGATTCGCTCCCGACCGCGCCGTCGGGACCGAGACAGCCGGTACTCCCGACCGGAATCGCTGCTCCGACCGCGGCGAGCGTCGCACGACGCGTCGAGAGGTTCCGGGGCATCGTTCCTCCCGTCCACGCTTGAATGTAAGAAGGCTGCTATGAGCCGTATGCCCCGTTTTCGTTGTCTCGGTGGTGCATCATGCGCCTCCATCGTCGCATGAAGCGATCCACCGTCGTATGGACCGGTTCACTCCAGTACGGACGGTGCGGCCCGGACGTCCGTTGTCGACGCATCGCTTGAAACGTGGCGGCAGTACGGCCGAGTACATAGGCGTATTGAGTGTTCTTAGCGGCGTTTATCACCGCCGGGTCCTACTTTCGACACGAATGAGTCACACCTTCCATCCGGAGGTCGAGCCGCACCATCTGCGGATCGACGTCGACGCGTACGACGACGCGTACGTGGTCGGGGACGCTCACGGCTGTCCGGAGCCGTTCGACCGGCTGCTCGAGACGCTGAACGTGGCCGACGACGACCTGGTCGTTCTCGTCGGCGACCTCGTTCGGAAGGGTCCCGACAGCGCGGCGGTCGTCGAGCGGGTTCGCGAAGCGGAGAACGTGTTCAGCGTCCGCGGAAACAACGAGGAGAAGCTGCTTCGGGGGGAGAAATCGCTCCCGGAACTCTCGGCCGCGGATCTCGAGTGGATCGCGTCGCTCCCAGTTGCCATCTCCGTCGGCGGGACGCTCGTCGTTCACGGCGGGGTCGATCCCCGGAAGCCGCTGTCGGACCACACGATCGACGACCTCCAGACGACGCGCTCGCTCGCGCCCGGCGGCAGCTACGATCCCCCGTACTGGTACGAGGAGTACACCGGCCCTCCGCAGGTCTGTTTCGGCCACACCGTGCTCGACGCGCCGGTCGTCACGGAGTGGGCGGTGGGGCTCGACACCGGCTGTGTGTACGGCGGATCGCTCACCGCGTTCGACCTCCGTCGGGGGACGACGACGGCCGTCCCCGCACGCCGGGACGGCGTGGACCGAAACGAGTCGAAGATCGCCCCAAGCACCTGCTCCGACTGAATGACCGACGACGACGCGTCCGGAGCTCTCGGGAGCGACGACGGAAACGGATCCACCGCTGACGATACCGGTGGCGACGACGTCGACGATCGGATGGGTGGCGACATCGGCGACGGCACGGACGACGGTGAGGGAGTCGTCCTCTCGCCGGACACGTGGCGAGAGGCGGTTCCGGCACGGACGCCCCCGATCGCCGCCGATCCGCCACCGGATCCGGAGGCCGTCCCGTTCGACGATCCGGCGTGGTACCTCAATCGGGAGCTGTCGGAGCTGTCCTTCCAGTGGCGCGTGCTCCACGAGGCTCTCGACGACCGACAGCCGACGCTCGAACGGCTCCGGTTTCTCGCGATCCTCGCGCGGAACCTCGACGAGTTCTTCATGAAACGGATCGGTGGGCTGAAACAACAGATCGACGCCGGGATCACGGAGCCAACCGCCGACGGGGCGACGCCCGAAGCCCAGTGGCGGGAGGCGCTCGCGTTCGCCGGCGAACTGTTCGAGACGGCCTCCGGCTGTTATCACGAGGCCGTCCGGCCCGCGCTCGCGGACGCCGGGATCGAGATCCTCCGTTTCGATGAGCTGTCTGCCGTGGAACGGGACCACCTCCGTGACCGGTTCGAATCGTCGATACTACCGACTCTGACGCCGCTGACCGTCGATCCGGCACACCCGTTCCCGTTCCTCTCGAACCTCTCGCTGTCGCTCGCCGTCCGCACGCGCGACGACGACGGCGACGAGCGATTCTCCCGGATCAAGGTGCCGGAAAACCTCCCCCGTCTCGTCGAGACGCTGCCGGGCGACCACCCGGAGCGGTCGGGATCGACTGGGACGCGGGTTGTCCCCGTCGAGCGGGTGATCGCGGACAACCTCGACGTGGTGTTCCCGGCCGTCGAGGTGATCGACCACTCCACGTTCCGCGTCACGCGAAACGCGGAGGTTCGGCGGAACGAGGACGTCGCCGAGGGGTTAATAGAGCGGATCGAGGAGGTGCTCCGTCAGCGGCGGTTCGCGACGCTCGTCAGGCTGGAGATCGACGAGGAGACCTCCGAGGCGGTTCGGGAGTTTCTTGTCGACCAGCTCGACGTCTCCGAGCGGGAGGTGTTCGAGCGGCGCGCCCCGCTGGCGATGAGCGATTTCGACGAACTCCACGATACCGACCGTCCGGCGTTGAAACACCCGCCGTGGACCCCGCAGCAACATCCGCAGTTCGCGGGGCTGTCTGCGGACCGTCCGGACGAGGTGTTCGCGGCACTGCGGCGAGGCGACGCCCTGGTCCATCACCCGTACCACTCGTTTTCCGATACCGTTCAGACCTTCCTCGACGCGGCGGCCCACGACCCGGACACACTCGCGATCAAGGCGGCGATCTACCGAACCGCCCCCGATTCGCAGGTGATCCGTAGCCTCATCGACGCGGCGAAGAACGGCAAACAGGTCGCGGTGATGGTGGAACTGAAGGCGCGGTTCGACGAGGAAAACAACCTCCGGTGGGTCAAGCGACTCGAGGAAGAGGGAATCCACGTCGCGTACGGGTCCGTCGGACTGAAAACTCATAGCAAGGTCGCGCTGGCCGTCCGGGAAGAGGGTGACGACGTACGGATCTACTCGCACGTCGCGACCGGAAACTACCACTCCGGGACCGCGAACGGCTACGTCGATCTGGGGCTGTTCACGGCCGATCCGGACATTGGCCAGGACCTCGTGCGACTGTTCAACTCCTTTACCGGCCACTCGCGATATCGGACCTATCGGAAGCTCCTCGTCGCGCCCGAGACGCTTCGCGACCGACTGTACGAGCTGATCGACCGGGAGATCGCACACGCGACGAGTGGGGGAACCGACGAGCCCGGTGGCGGCCGGATCGTCGCGAAGATGAACGCGCTCGAGGACCCGGCGATCGTCGAGCGACTGTACGAGGCCGCGGCTGCAGGCGTCGAGATCGACCTGATCGTCCGGGGCATCTGCCGGCTTCGTCCGGGCGTGGCTGGCGTGACGGACGGCGTTCGGGTACACAGCGTCGTCGGCCGCTTCCTCGAACATTCGCGGATATTCAGGTTCTCGAACGACGGTGATCCGGCGTACTTCGTCGGGTCGGCCGACTGGATGACGCGGAACCTCGATAGGCGCGTCGAGGCCGTCGCGCCGGTGACGGACCCGGAACTCCGTGCGGAGCTCGACACCATCATCGAGACGATGCTGTCCGACGATCGGCGGCGCTGGGTGATGCGTCCGGACGGGAGCTACCTGCAGCAGCGGCCCGACCCCGACGAATCGGGCGGGGACACACACGAGGAGCTGATGGACCGCGTCGGCCGCACCGCACCGGCTGAGCAGTCGGTCGATCGGGAGATGGAGCCGGGCCGGGAGCCGAACGTCGACCTCGACGAGGTGTACACCTCGGATATCGACCTCGGGTGAGAGACGGACTGCCGATCGATACGACACCCGCCGCTGATGGCTGCAGCCGTCCGACGGGCGTCCGACGCTCCGGAAAGTATTTGCGTCGTCTCCGGCCAACTACAGCCAGTAATGGACGCCCAGCGAATCGAGGACGTCACCGAGTGGGACGGCCGGAGCTTCTCCGACGGATTCGTCGGCCTCCGCCGTCTCGCGGACCGCGGGTTCTCCGGTGCCGCGACGGACGGGGCGGGATGGCTGTTCATGTTGAACGGCCGGGTCGTCGGTACCGTCGACGCCGATCTCGACGACTTTACCGAGGCCTCCGGAACCGCCTACAGGGCTCCTGAGAACGTGTTGCCGCTGCTGTTCGCGATGCTGGAGCAGGGCGGAACGAAGCGTGCACAGTACTACACGAACGACACGCCGCTTTCGGCGGCCGACCGCAAGCTCTCCCAGGGCGGGTTCACTGGCTACGTCGAGCTCTCGGAGAACGTGCTATCCGGCGATTATTACGTCACGTACACGGGCGGGGAGTCGCGGGCAGCCGCGTTCGTCGGGAACGCACGCCGCGTGGAGACGGGCGAGGAGGCCTTCGATCTGGCGGACGACGAGGTCGGCATCTACACCGTGTACGAGGTCGATCTCGACGTCCGTGAGATCCCCGAACCCGACACCACCGAGTCGGCCGAGTCGGGCGCGACTGCGGACGCCGACACCGCCGCCGAAACGACCGAGACGGACACGAACGCCGACACGGGTGACCCGACGGCCGACGACGACGATCCGGGTGCCGACGACGATCCGGAGGCTACCGACGATCCGAGAGTATCGGGCCGGTCGGCGGCCGTCGACGACGCGGAGAACGAACCGGGGTCCGCGGCAGCCGACGATCCGGAGACCCCCGACGACCCGACGACGGCCGGGCGATCGGCGGAGGCGGACGGTCCGACGGCGTCGGGCGAAGCATCGGGTCCGGCGGCGGGCGACGACGGGCGTGCCACCGATCCGAGTGAGGCCGACGCCAACGCGATGGATGCGGGCGAGCCGTCGGACGCCTCGGTGACCACGGGGTCCCGGAGCGACCGGCAGGAACCGACCGAATGGGACGGGCGGAACGGGACGAGCGGCCGGAACGAGGCGGACGGCCGGAACGAGGCGGACGACCGGAACGAGGCGGACGGCCGGAAGCGGACGGGCGAACGGAACGGACGCGGGAAACCGAACGAGCAGGCGGGAGCGACCGACGTCGGTGGGGACCGGCGCCGGCGGCCGGATCCGGAACGGTCGGACGGGCGGGGGGACGCGGCCGACGACAGCGTGTTCTCCGAGGAGGCCGAGTGGCGCGAGACGAAGTCGATCCCGGCGCTTGACCCAAAGGAGGCGAGCGAGCGACGCCGGTCGCGGGAGACCGGGTCGGCGCCCGGCGAGGAGCGACGCTCCGCCCCCGAGCCACGGTCAGCCGACGCGTCCGGGAGCGGGGGATCGGCGGTCTCGAAACGGCGGCCGGAGGGTCGAGGACGGGAACGCCAGCGGCTCGAGTCGGCTCTTGAGCAGGCGGAGGCGGAACGCGACGAGCTGGCCGACGAGCGCGACGCACTGGCCGACGAACGCGACGCGTTGACCGACGAGCGCGACGCGCTGCGATCGGAGGTCGCAACCCTCGAGGCGGAAGTCGACGACCTGGAGGCGGAGATCGACAAGCTGGAGGCGGAGCTGGAGCGGTTGCGTGATGCGAGCGCCGCCGAGGTGGACGAGACGCAGCACCTCTCGCCGGCGGAGGCACGCGCGGAGACGAACTTGTTCATCAGGTACGAGTCGAAGAGCGAGACGACGCTGGCGGACGCCCACGACGGCGAGACGGACGCCGAGTCGCTCCGCGAGAACATCAGGGTGGAACATCACACGAGCTTCGACGACGAGGCGGTGCTCGTCGACGGGGAGCCGTTCGAGGCGTTCCTCCACGACACCATGGAGTACCGGTTCACGCGCTGGATCGTCGAGGAGCTGCCGTTCGAGATCCGCGACACGAGAAACGAGAGCGCGCTTCGTGACCTGTACGACGCGCTACCGAAGGTCGATCGGGCGGAGATCGGCGGCTCCGTGTCGATCCGGCTCCGCGAAAACGGTGAGGAGACCCGAGAGCAGCGGGAGTTCGATCTGGTGTTGCGCGACCGGATGGGAAACCCGATTTTTATCGCCGAACTGAACGACAGTCGGGCGCCGACGCCGGAGGCGACGCTCGAGTCGCTGGTCGCCAACGGCGGCGACGTCGCGGGCTCGAACGACGGGTTCGCCGCGGCGTTCGCGGTCACCGCGAGCTTCTTCGAGCCCGGCGCGCTGGAAACCGCAAGCGACGCGGTCGGCGGCGGACTGTTCAGCCGGTCGAAGCGCAAGAGCTTCGTGAAACTCTCCCGGAAGCGCGGCTACCATCTCTGTCTCGTCGAATCGCGGGACGGCGGCTTTCACGTCACCGTGCCGGACCTGTGACCGACGTCGAGATCGGGTCGCACGGTCGGCGTCCCACGTTCCGCTTATAAACGCGCGTGAACCTCGGATGTGACCCGTATAAATCGGAAGCGACACGCACAGGACGTTCGTTCATGTGGTCGGCGCGCGCCGCGAGCGGGCCGACGGCCCGTGAGCGACCGCGCGAGGTCGCCAGCGCGGAGCGGTGGCTGCTCGGAAGTCAAAACGTTTCCGGTGGAGGAAGGCGGGCCGCCGCGATGCGGTGCGGGTCCCGCGAGCCGTCGCGGCTGGAGCTTTGAACACGATCGTGTCGATCGAGGTAGGATCTTACGGAGGATTCGAGGCGAAAGCCTCGCCGTTCACGGCGGGGATGAAGCCGACTCCTGGGAATTTCTCAATGAGGTCAGGAACTCCCGGCGTGTTATTTTCAATCAGGATATAGGCATGCCCACACCGAGGCGGGTAAACCGCCCGAGTAAACGGATACGATCGGGAATTCGAGCCACACTACGTCTGAAGCAATCCCCTTCGAACCGCTGGCTGTGGATTCGATACACAAAGTAACTCCGAATCCCAGGCCGGGATAGGAGTACCGGTAGTTTGGCCCTCCCAGCAGACGCGTCATGCCGACGAGTCTGCAAACCTGAAACTCCCAACGCGGGAATCTTCGCCCTTCAGGGCCGAGAGGAGTCAATCGTTCAGCCGTTTTATTGTGACGTCCCAGTCGCTCGCCGTCGGGTCGTCGGTCTCCACGACGAATCCGGTTATGGAAGCCGCCAGCGCGCCGTTCTTTTCCGCTTGAACGAGCGTCCGTGCAACCGAGCGACGCAGTTCGTCCCTGCTTTTCGGATCGTAATCGCCATCCATTCGTGAAAACCGGTAGGACTCGAGGAAATATATAAATAGAAGATAGTTCACTCGAAAGACGAGTTGTGATGGCCATCACGACCCCCATGACGGCCATCACGACCCCCATGACGGCCATCACGACCCTGCCCATGCCGGTGATTTTCGATGAAATCAAAAGGAGATCTTCTGGAGGCCTACGACGGACCGAATCAGGGAACCAAACGAGAAGTTATCGGGTATTTGTATGAGAATCCGGACATGGAGCACGAGCCGGAGACCGTGTTCGAGGCCGTGCACGACGACTGCCCTGCGAACACCCCGGAGACGGTTGCCAATCACCTCTCGGCGCTCGCGACCGAACACGATCAGGTCACACACCACACGCGCTCATTCTATCAGTGGGCCGGCGACGGTCGTCGCCGACCCAATCGGCGACTGCGGTCGACGATCGAAGCGGGGCGCGGTTGGGTCGGCTCTCTCGAACTCTCCTACGGGACGGCGGTGCTCGCGTTCGCCACGTGGGCGATCGGAATGCTGTGTGCGCTCGTTAGCCTCGTACCGCTCTTCACCGCCGTCCAACCGCTCGGCGGGGAATTCATCGTCTGGTTCTTTTTCGCGGGGTTGATGACGATACTGGGATCGACGGCGGTGATGATCTGGGTACCGCTGTATCTGCTCGATCTCCGGACTGCCTCAATGACGGACTGACGGACCACGGGCCACGACGCGGGTGGATCGGCGGTGCCGTGGCATGGGGATCGATCCGACATGAACGCTCCCGCAGAGCTCCGGCTACGTCCCCCTCGATCGGCGTCGATCCGGATACTACTCGATCGGCGTCGGTCCTGACACTTCTCGATCGGCGCACGTGTGAATGCACTGTGTACCTGTCCGGTATCACGCCCGCTCATCGAGGAGCTCCGTGGCGGTGAGCAGCGCCTCCAGATCGACGTCGTGCTCGGCGAGCAGCTCGTGGGCACCCTCCTCGCGGTCGACGACGACGATCACGCGGTCGACGGTCGCGCCCGCCTCCCGAAGCGCCTCGACCGCGTCGACCGCGGACTGCCCGGTCGTCGCGATGTCCTCCAACACGATCACCTCCTCGCCGTCGTCGAGCCGTCCCTCGATCCGGTTGCCGGTACCGTACTCCTTGGTCTCCTTACGCGCGATAACGTACGATCGGCCCAGCTTCTCGGCGGTGACCGCGACCAGCGGCACGGCACCGAGGGCGACGCCCGCGAGCGTCGCATCGGTCCCCGCCAGACGGTCGGCGAACGCCTCCGCGACAGCCGTGAGACTGTCCGGATCAGTCTCAAACAGGTACTTGTCGACATAATAGTCGCTCGTCCCGCCGTGTGACAGCTCGAACTCCCCGAACCTGACGGCGTCGGCCGCGCGCAACGCCGCGATCAGCGCCGTCCGGTCGGCGTCGGTCAGCCCGGTTCCCGCCGCACGCTCGGCCCGGTCCTCGTCGGTCATGATTCGAAGGGACGCGGCGTGGGTAATAAGACGGTCGAAAATCGACGCCGCTCACTCCGCGCCGTCGGTCCGGTCGCTTCGGTCGGCGCCGTCCGGATCGACTGCATCGCTCCGGCCGTCCAGCCCGATCTCCCCCGGTCGCGACGCGGCCGAGGCCGGGGCGTCGGCCCCGGGAATGCGGAGTTCGACCGCCGTTCCCTGCCCGTCGATACCGGGTCCGAACGTGATGTCGCCGCCGTAGGAGGCAACCACCCACGCGACGATCCACAGCCCGATCCCGGAGTTGTGTCGGAGCTGGGTCACCTCCTTATCCCCGGAGACGATCCCGCGAATCCCCTCCGGGATCCCGGGCCCGTCGTCGGCGACGGTGATCGCCACGAACCCGTCCGACCGATCATGCACGCCGATCTCGACGGTAGGCGCGTCGTGTTCCGCGTGGACGATCGCGTTCTCCACGAGATGGTCGAGCACGTCCTCGAGCCGTTCGTCTGCACGGACGGCCGTTCCGGCCGGCACCGACACGTCGACCGTGGCCGCCGGGTAGGCCTCGCCGTACGTCGTCGCAACCCGCTCCGCGATCGGGCACACGCCGATCGGCTTGAGCTCCGACGCGAGTCCCCCCTCGACGATCCGCTTGATCTCGGCGGCTCCCTCGCCGAGCTCGGAGAGCCGCCTTCCGGTCGTCTCGATGCGGTTCGCGAAGTCGGCGATCCGCTCGTCGTCCGTCCGGTTCGCGATCTCGCTGGCGAAGCCGAACACGACGTTCAGCTCGTTTCGGAGGTTGTGCCGAAGGATCCGGTTGGCGAGCTGCAGGTAGCGCTCGCGGTGTTTCTGCTCGGTGATGTCGGTGTAGATGCCGAACGCGTGGGGACCGTCGGTGGTGTCGTAGGAGAATCCGCGGAAGAGAAACTCCCGCGGCCCCATGGTCGTCCGGCGGCGCACCTCGTCGGTGACGCTTCCCTCCTCGCGAACTCGCTCGTCGAGCGACCGGTCGTCCGGACCGTTCCCCGCCGGCTGCTCCCGTCCGATGTCCAGTTCCGCTATCGAGCGCCCCCGAATGGTCGAGGGGTCGTAGCCGAACTGCGCCGCGAAGGCGTCGTTCACCTGTTGAATCACGGTGACGTCCGGCTTGAGCGCAACCTCCATCACCGGGTCGGGTAGCTCCTCGAACAGCCGCGTGAACCGGTCGCGCTCGCGATCGCGCTCGGTCCGCGCCCGCGTCAGCTCCGTCGTGTCGGTCACGGATCCGACGGTGCCCGCCGCCCGCCCGCCCAGTGTCGACAGACGGAGCTCTCCCCGTCGGGTTCCGCCGTCGACCCGGGAGACGGTGAGCGGCAGCGTCACCGTGTCGCCGTCGACCCGAAGCTCCGGTCCACCCCCGTCGACCGTCTCGTCGTCGGCCCGGATCGCGTTGAGTGCCGCCTCGACGCTCGCGCCGGTCCCGGGGAGCACCTCCGAGAGACGTCGTCCGACGAGTTCGACCCGCTTCGCGCCGAGCCATCGTGCGAGCGGTCGCGTCATATACGTCACCTGCCCCTGCTCGTTGAGAACACACACCATGTCGTCGACGTTCTCGAGCGCCCGCTCGTAGGTGTGGAGCCGCTGCTGTCTGTCGATCCGATCCAGCGCCGCGGTCGCGTTCGTCGCCAGCAGTTGGACGACGGAGACGTCGGACTCGTCGAACGTGTCGGGCTCCGTCGATCCGACGGTCAACACGCCGTGGGTACTGAGCGGGACGGCGACGACCGAGCGGACGCCCCGGTAATCGCGATCGTCGTCGAGCGCCGCCAGATCGGCGCACACCTCGTGGTCGCCGCTCGCGAACACCCGTCCCACGATGCCGTCGTTCGGGTCCCTCGGCTCCCGGCCGTCGAACCGCTCTCGCAGGCCGTCGCTCATCGCCACGAGTTCGAGGACGTCGTGTTCGGCGTCGTACAGCCGGACCCCGTTGATGTCGTATCCGAGCGCCTCGCTGGCGGCGCCGACGAGTCGTTCCGCGGTCCGTTCCGGATCGTCAACGAGCTGGAACCGCTCGCTCGTCCGAAGCAGGTCTCTGAGCGTCTCCTCGCGGCGTTTGCGGTCGGTCACGTCGGTGAAGAACACGGAGAGCCCCGCCGCCGACGGATACGCGTTCACCTCCGTCCACAGATCCAGCGGCTCGTAGTAGTCCTCGAAGCTGACCGCCTCCTGGCGTTCCATCGCCCGCCGATAGTTACGCTCGTACTTCCGACCGAGCGCGTCCGGGAACGCCGCCCACACGTTCTCGCCGACCAGCGCCTCCGGATCGCGATCGAGCAGGCGGGCCGCCCGCTCGTTGACGTAGGTGAACCGCCAGTCGTCGTCGAGCGCGAAGAAGCCGTCGCCGATCCGTTCGAGAGTGTTCTCGAGTCGTTCCGTCGTCTCCGCGCGCTCCTCGAGTGCCCGTTGGCGGTCGAGTTCGTTGCCGAGCCAGTCGGCGAGCAGCTCGACGAACAGCCGTTCGGTATCGGTAAACGATCGATCACGGCGCTCCTCGTCGGCGAAACAGAACGTTCCGACCACGTCGTCGCCGGCGACCACGCGCCCCCCGATGTACGTCTCGAATCCGAACAGCTCGACGGCGGGGTCGTCGTCCCACCCCGCCGCCTCGGGGTCGGTGAACGCGACCAGGCCGTCGTCCTCGACCGTTCGCCGGCAGTACGTGGTCGCCAGGGGGATCGAGCCGTCCTTGTCGGGCAGATCGCTTTCCATGAGCGCTCGCATCAGATCGTCGGCGCCCTGTTGATCGATGACGTGGAACCGGTCGCCGGTTATCCGCGACGCGAAGCCGATCTCCAGACCGAGATAGTCGCGCCCCACCGCGATCAGGTCGTCGAGCTTCTCCTCGAAGTCGCGTCCGCGATCGGTAGTGACGCGGAGGAACGACTCGAGGAACGCCTCACGGTCGTCGGGCGGCTCGTGGTCCGGGTCGATCGCCGCGTGGTCGGGCGGCTCGTGGTCCGCCTCGCGTTCGATCAGCGCGGCGGTCCGATCGGCGAGCGTGTCGCCGTCGGACGCGAGCCGTCGGCCGGAGACGTACTCCGCGCCGGCACGGCTCGCGTCGATCGCGGCGTCCGTGTCGTCCGTCGTGGTGTACGCGATCACCGGCACGGCTGCGGCCAGCGACGCCACCCGTTCGAGATCCCGGTCGACCGAGTCGCCGTCGTCGAGCGTCGACGCGTCGCCGTCGAGGCGAACGAGGACGGCGGCAGGGTCGTCCGACCGGTCGCGGATCCCGCGAACGGACTCGACCGTTCGGGCCCCGTCCGGGAGCGTCGCCCACGGGTCGTCGACCGGCTCACCGACGTGAAATACGGTCACGCTATCGGTCACGGTCCGTTAGCGACTCCCGCCGACCGTGTCGCTTCTCGCGGATGCGTCGCTTCTCACCGGCGGCTGACGGAGGGGTTCGATTCGCCCGAGACGGGGCACACGCACCGATCGCTTCGAACTGCTCACCCGAGTATCTCCGGGCCCCGGCGATAATAATCGTTCGCTCCCGTCGTCGATACCGCGGTCGACGGGGGCGACGCTGATACCGCGGTTGGCGGGGCCGGCGTCGATATCGACGTCGACGGAGGACGAGCTCGCGGGACGGGTCAGGCGTACGCGTCGTACTCCTCCCCGTACAGCAGGAAGTACGCGACGCCGACGGTTCCGATCGCGCTCGCGAGCCCGAAGGCGACGACCGGATCGCCGGCGTACCCGATGTCCGTCCCCGGGACGGTGAATCCGCCGTAGATCAGCCCTCCGATCGCCGCGCTCGGAATGACGATCGTGTTGCGAACGAGGTAGTAGGAGCCGGAGACGCGGCCGCCGGTGTCGCGTTCGGCGGGCCCGACGATCAGCGCCTTGTGTGCGGGGAGCCCGGCGAACCGGAGCCCGGAGAACGCAAACAGGAGGATCACGAGCGGGGCGGTGAGCGCCGTTCCAGGCGGAACGCTGATGAGCAGCACCGGAAAGACCGCGTACACGAGGAAGCCGAGCGCGACGACCGGCTTGAGTCCGACCCGTTCGGCGATCCGCGCCGCCGGCGGCATCGAGACCAGCGCGACGAGCATCTCGATGGCGAGCAGCACGCCGAAGAGAACGGCCGGCTCAAGCGTGACCGGCCCGACGTCGAGGCTCACCGCCAGAAACTGCGTGATCACGATGACGAAAAAGACGTACACCATCCCGTTGGCGAACCGAACGAGCGTGTCGGCCACGAGCAGGGGGCGCAGCTCCGACGGCAGCGAACGGAGGTCGTCGACGACCTCGCTCACTCCCTCGAACTCCTTGCCGAGACTGTCCTCACTGGCGTCGTACAGCAGGTGCTGTGCGGCGGTGGCGACGGCGCCGAAGAGCAGGCCGATCGCGAGCACGTACTGGAAGCCGACCGTGAAGTCGGCGACCGCGTACAGCACGCCGGCCGCGATCAGCGGGCCGATCAGGAACGCAGTCCGGCGGAACACCTCCGTGCTCGCGAACCCTCGCGCGAGTCGATGGGGCGGAACGGACTGTTTGACGACCGCGAACGTCGCGCCGAGGCCGAACGACTTCCACGCTTGCGCCAGGAAGAGTCCGACGAAGATCCAGATCCACGGCTCAAAGACGACGCCGGCGACCTCGATCGTTCCGAGATGCGGGGCGACGAGCCACACCGCGAAGCCCAGCGTCGAGAGGAGGCCGAACAGCGTGAGCGCGACCCGCGAGCCGATCCGGTCCGAGAGCCGGCCGCCGGGGTACGGGTACGCCGCCCCGATCACGTTCCCGACCGTGCCGAACAGCCCGATGACGAACGCGCTGGCGCCGAGCGCGGCCATGTACTCGGGGATGTACCGGCTCGTCATCTGAAATCCCAGACTGAACGCGAACATCGCGAGCGACAGCACCAACACGTCGCTTTCGAACGACAGGAACTGTCGGAACGGGTCCAGCAGGTCGACGTCGTCGCCGTCGCCCTCGCTCATGCGAAACCGCTCTCGCGTCGACCTCTTTAGCACACCGGTCCCCGAACGGTCGGTTTTAGCCCACCAGTCCCCGAACGGTCGGTTTTAGCCCACCAGTCCCCGAACGGTCGTCTCGTCCGGCGACCGATCCTCGGCGGGTCGGGTCGCTCGACTCGATGGTCGGGATCGAACGGATAAAGTGGCGGACGACCCTGGGTCCCGTAATGATCACGCTGGGAACGGCGAACGCGGCCCCGGGTGAGACGGCGACCGGTCGTCTCGCGGTCGGCGAGACGCGCGACGGAAGCCCGGTTCGACTCCCGGTTGCGGCCATCAACGGTGCCGACGACGGCGACACGCTCTACCTGCAGGCGGTCAGCGACGGCGACGAACTCAACGGACTCGGTGTGATAAACCGCGTCGTCCCGCGGATCGATCCCGGGCAGCTCTCCGGAACGGTGCTCGTCGTCGGCATCGTGAACTACTTCGGCTTTCAGGTCGCGGAACACCGGAACCCGATCGACGACCGGAAAATGAATCGCGGCTACCCGGGAGACGAGAACGGCACCACGAGCGAGCGGATCGCCCACGAGACGTTCCGCGTCGCCACGCGGGCCGACCTGATCCTCGACCTCCATCAGGGATCGACGAGCCGGATGATAAACGAGACGCGGGTCAGATGCGGCGCACGTCACCGACTGCACGGCGACTGTCTCGAGCTCGCGAAGGTGTTCGGCTGTGGACACGTCCTCGACATCAGAGGGCCGGACGGCCAGCTCGCTCGCGCCGCTCCCGACGAGGGAATCCCCACGATCGACCCGGAGCTCGGCGGCTGTGTCGGCTGGGACGAGGAGTCGATCCGCTACGGCGTCGAGGGCGTGTTCAACGTGCTCCGCCACTACGGCTACCTCGACGGCGAGGTCGACGTCGAACCGCAGACCCGCGCACGCGGGTTCGACCAGTATGGGTCGCCGGCGGGCGGACTGGTTCGCTTCGAGCGGGCGCTCGGTGACCGCGTCTCGGCGGGCGACGCCCTCTTCGAGGTGACTGACACCTTCGGCGAGCGCAAGGCTCGCGTCACCGCGGACGACGACGGCGTGTTCTGGCGCACGCGTCGGCTCCCGCAGGTCGCGGCCGGCGAGTACGCTTGTTCGGTCGGCACGCAGATCGACACGTACTGACCGTCGACGGCCGACCGGTCACGACGAGGTCGACCGTGGGTGGTCGCCCCGCCGTTTGGTGGTCGATAGGCGTCACCGTCGAAGCGTCGCGTCGAGGATGCCGGCGGTCTGTCCGACGGCGACGAGCGCGAGCGCCGCCGCGACACCCGTCGACGTGTCAGCGAGCAGCACCGCGAACGCGCCCGCGACGCAACACGTTGCCCCGCCGAGGTAGACGGCCGCCCCGGAGTCGACGCGGCGGGCGGTCGGAACGAACCCCGCGGCCGGAAGGAGGATCCACCCGTACAGCGCCACGGCAAGCAACGGCTCGCGCTCGAGCAAGAACCCCACGACGCCAGCGAGCGTCACCGGCGTCCCGACGAGGATCACCCGTCGCCACGCCGCGAGTACCCCCGTCTCCATCTCGCCCCACGAGGCGACGACAAACGCGACGAGCAGTACGCTCATCACGACGTGGGCGACGAACAGTGCGTGCGTCGAGACGACGCCGAGAGCCGTGCCGGCGGCGACCGTCCACGCCGCCGGTACGAGCAGCGCCGGTCCGTTCTCGCGGAGCGGGCGAAACACGCACATGGATCGTATCCGATGGGACTTAGTTCGACTGCCGGGCCGACGCCGATGCGTCTCACGCCGACTGGTGGGTGCGATGCCGATGCGCCTTCCATCGACTGTCGAGACGACGTGCCCTCTCCGTCATCCCCGACCGCACGGTCGACTCGGGATCGATCCGTCCGATGGACGTTGGTGTTTTCTCTCATATTCCGTCGGTATAGAAAAACGAACGTCCGGTGACACCCGTGGTACCTGTACACTCACAAGTCTTATCACCGAGTCGAGCATGTATTCATACGCAATGGCAGAAGGCGAAGTTGACTTCTTCAACGACACTGGCGGTTACGGTTTCATTTCGACTGACGATGCGGACGATGACGTGTTCTTCCACATGGAAGACGTCGGCGGTCCGGACCTTGAGGAGGGGCAGGCGCTCGAGTTCGAGATCGAGTCCTCGCCCAAGGGCCCGCGCGCGGCCAACGTCGTTCGACAGTAAGCCGGTTTCACGGTAGCGGGTCGAACGGCTCACGCCGCTTGCGGCTCCAACACGAACAAACGAGTTCTCTCCTCCGCCCACGGACTCACGTCCGCGCGGAGTTGTTTTTGACCCATCCAGCCTCGGGCTTCAGTTTTTCCGGGGCTCGTTCGTGGCCCTCGATCCCGACGTCAGGCCCGTGGTCGGGGCGCCGACACCGACGGGCCCGCTCCGTGGATCACAAGTGTTGTCCCCAGAGCCCCCGCCCCTTCGTGACTTCGACGTCACCCATCACGCGGGTCTGGCACGCCAGCCGCACGTCGTGGCTCGGGTGGTGAGGCGGAAACCACAGGCGAGCCTTTTCCTTTTTGCCCGGCTCGCTCACTTCGCCGTCGATCTTGACCGCACAGGTGCCACACGACCCCATTCCCCGGCAGTTGAGCTGTTCGGACTTCCCGTTGTACACGGAGAGGCCGGCCCCCCGAAGCACGTCGCGTAACACTGCACCCTCCTCACACTCGATCTCCTCGCCCTGATAGTACACGGTCGGCATGAGCTACCACCTCGTACGCAACCAACCATCATAGATGCTGGCCTCCCGGCCGACCGTCGATTGAATCGCGTGTCGCGTATCACCGGACGGGTTCGTTCGTGGTGCCGGACGGGTCGTTTTTTACGTTCGGACGCCGGAGAGGGTGATAATGGGACTCAGGTGTCTGCTCGGGCACGATTTCGACGAACCCGAGATCGAGCGCGAACGCGAGGAGGACGGTAAGGAGGTCGTCACGACGGTCCGGGAAGTGAAGACCTGCTCGCGGTGCGGCGAGACGCAGATCGTCAGCGAGAACACGGAGGTCACGACGGTCGAACGGCTCGCGGATCACGCCGCTGCGGCGGCTGGCGACCCGACCGAGCCGGAGCAACCGACCCCCGCCGACGCGAGCGGGACGGGCCAACACGACGTGGGGGGATCCGGTTCGACCGAGCCGATCGCCGAGGCCGAGGGCGACGCCGACGGCGCCGCGTCCCGAACGGATTCCCCGGCGACTACGGATACCCCGTCGGCCGGCGGTGACCCCGGTGCCGTCGACGACGCCGGGGCGTCCGGACCGACCGACGGGACCGCGACCACAGCCGGGGAGGCAGCCGACGACGGCGCGGAGATCATCGACGCCGGCCCGGCCGATGGGTCCGGTGACGATCCAGTCGACGGCGACGCTCCCGCGGCGACGGCCGAACCCACCGGGAGCGACGTCGCTGACGCCGACGCGGGAGGTGCCGACGTCGTCACGCCGGACGCCGCGCCGGAGGCCACGGGATCGACGGAGCCGGACGACGGCGTGATCCTTGACGACGAGGCGGCCGAGGACGCGCCGGACCGCGATCGCGGCGCGTGGCCGGACGTCGACGAGGAGGAGGAGTCCGTCGACGATCCGACGCCGTGGCCCGAACCGTCGGGCGAGGACGAGGGGTTCGACGCCGAGTTCGGCGGCGGCGACAGCGGCGTCGAGTTCGGCGGCGGACTGACGCCGGAATCAGCCGACGAGCCGGTCGACGTCGACGACGAGACGGAGTTCGTCGAAGCGCCCGACGCGAACGATCCGGCCGGTCGGATCGACTCTCGACCCGAGGAATCCGGATCGGTCGACACGGGGATCGCTCGCGGCGAGAGTCCGGAGCTCCGAACCCGCGGCGAGGAGGCCGCGACCGAGTACTACTGTCCCTCCTGCGAGATGACCCGTCCCGCTGACGGGAACTCGATGCGCGCGGGCGACATTTGTCCCGAATGTAAGCGGGGTTACGTCGACGAGCGCCCACGCTGATCCGCCCGACGGAGCATCGCCTCCTCACGTCCCGTCTCGCCCGTCCGTCGCCCTCACCACGTTTTCGTCGAACCCACCGATCGTCGTCGTCCCGTAGCCGTCCATGCCGTCGGTTTCGACGGCGGGATCCGTGACGAAACTGGTTTACGCGCCCCTGTCGAACGGTCGCGGCATGAAGGAGTACAAGATGCGACGCGGCGAGCATCTGGACGACCGCATGCCGGACCTGAAGGGATCAATCGAGGAGTACTTCGGCGAAGTCACCGGAACCGAGGAACATAACGGTCACGAACTGTACGTCGTCGCGGACCCCGACAACCCCGTCTTCGATCGAATCCTGGCCGGCGCCGCCGAGTACAGCGGCAAGAAGGACAAGCTCGCGGTCCACTTTGACGAGCGTCCGGCCGAGGACGTCATCGCCGAGGGGAACGCCGACGCGGCCGCCGACGCCGTCGACGCGAAAAACGAGTTCCTGCTGGAGGCGACCGGTCGTGACGCGAAATCGCGACGGGACTCGCTGAAGCGCGAGGTCGAGGACGACGCCCCCGACTACTGAGTTCTCTCCCTTCGAGCGCCCGACGACGGCCGTCCGTACACATAGCGACCGTTCCGTTTCTGTTCGGAGAGTCCGCCGAGGTGCTAGTAGAACCGCGTGACGGTTCGTTGCAGGGCTTTCGGGTTGACCTCCGAGAGGAGGGAGAACTGGTCTTTCCAGTCGGGGAGTCGGGAGTGGTGTTTGTACGCGGAACCGATGTCGTCGGCATCCACGTTTTCGTACTCGTACAGGGTGTAGTTGTACGCTTGGCGATGAATGTCGATGTGACGTTCCAGTTCAGCCGCTGCCTCTTGTGTCGGGTATGCGGAGTAGCGGTGACTGTACTCCATCGCTGTCTATCGATTGTAGATGTGTCGAGTTAATTGTTTATATCACGAGTTGTCGGATTCAACTCCGGGGTTAATCCCCGGAGCATTCTCCTTGCATTTCGTAAATCGGCGTTCAATCGCATCTACGACTACGTCGAGTACAAAGCCGCAGCGTACGACGTCGATGTAGCACAGGTTGAGCCGGAGAACACGTCTCATCGGTGTTCACACTGTGGATTTACGCACCCGGACGACCGCGAGGGTGAGGACATCGAGTGTCTGAAATGCGGCTACGAGAACCACGCTGACTACAACGCCGCGAAGAACATCGGTCTTCGGTATCTCCGCCGGAACCAAACTGGCTCCGATGGAGGCGCACCCGTAGGCGTGCGCTTGAACAGCGGGACGTTGAACGCGAACGGAGAGTATGACCCTCCTGCCGATGATTCGGCCAGAGCTGGAGTCCACGCTGAAATCCCGCGAGTTTACTCGTGGGTTAGCTTATCCCGGGACGACCACCACGACCGTTCGCCGCACCGTGCGATCCGGCGTCGTTGATCGGACGTCGAACGCGACCGCGAGGACGACGTGTTCGCCCGCACGTTCCTGTATCACGATCCCGCCCTGGGCCGTCGGTACGTCGAACTCCCCGGCGACGCCCGTTCGCCACGTGCCTCCGGCGACCCAGCGCGCGGCTCGGTCCGGTGCGTACTCGATCTCTGCTGCCCGTCCCGTCTCGATCCTGGCGGTCTCCAGCCGGGAGACGTCGTCGCGGACCGATCGCTCGAACGCCGATGCGGCCGCACCCGGGGTCGCGTGGTCGCCGTCGACGTCGCTCGCGGCGTCGTGGACCGCCCGTTCGAGCGCTCGATCGATCGACGCTCCGGGATCGGACCCCGTTGGTTCAGCGGCGACGTCGCCGGCGTAGCCGAGCTGGAGGTACGCCACGACGAGCGGGAACAGCGCCAGCGCGATGGCCGCCGCCGCGACGAGAACCAGCTGTCCCCGGTCGTCGACGCGATCGCCGTCCGCGCCGGTCCGGATCACACGTACCACACCTCCACGACGATCTCACCGTCCGGGATCACGAGGACGGCTCGACCCGTCGTCTGGCCGACTGGCGGTTCGAACCCGACGGTTCCCGCGGGCGTCGTCACGCGATACAGGAGGTTGTCGGGCAACAGCCGGTCGATGCGGTCATCCATCGCGGTGCCGTCCCGGTGGTCGTGGAACTCGTCGGCGACGATCGTCGCGGTGTCGTCCGCGTACGCGTCGAGCTGTGCCTCGGTGGTTCCGGGATCCGGCAACGCGAGCCCGAACGTCGCGGCGACGGTCAACACGAACACCACGCCGACCGCGGCCTCGATGAGTGACAGCGACAGCTGTCCGCGCTCGTGACGGTCAGTCATCGACGGTCACCGCCACGACGACGCTTTCGGTCTCCTCGCGAACCGACTCGACGGCGACGCTGCCGCCGTCGCCGTCGACCGCGACCCGGACCGGCTCGTGTCTGCTCGTCTCGACCCGGATCGCCCCGTCGGACCGCTCGATCCCGTCCGGATCGTGCACGACGACGCGGTCTCCGACCCGGACGGTGTGAACGCGTCCGTCGACGTCGTCGAGACGAACCACCTCGGTCCGGTGTGGGACGGTGAGCCCGTCGCCCGCGGTGGTCGTTGTCCCCCGCCAGGTCGTCGTCGCCGCGACGAGCGCGATCCGTCGAACGGTCGTGCCCGCGGCGGGGTCGCCCCGCTCGAGTATCGTCTCGTCACCCACCCGAATCCGGACGTCGGCGTCCGTCGTCGCCGGCGCGAGGGACGTGAGATCGGACGGGGAGAACCTCTCGATCGCCGCCGCGTCGAGCACGTTCGCCCGTCGGGTGTGCTGGGCGTCGCCCGCGACGAAGCGGTCAGCCGCGGCGACGGCGATCCCCCGCTCGCTCGCGTCCCGTTCGGCGCTCAGATACGCCCCCTCGGCCATCACCACGGTCATCCCAGTGACCGCGGTGAGCACCACGAGCGCGATCGCCAGCACGGGCAGGTTCGTCTGTCCCCGCCGTCCGTCTCGAATCACGTCCCGTCCTCCAGGACGACGACGACGCCGTCCTCGACCGACCGGACCACGATCCGTCCGTCGCCCCCGGTCAGCTCGCCCCGAACGTCGACCACGTGATCCGGCACCGCGAGCGCGTAGGATCCGCCGACGGCCGGATGGTCATGATCGAGCTCGACCGTCGGCACGCCGGTCGTCTCGGATCCCTCCGCGTCGCGCGTCCCGGCGACGATCCGGTACTCCTCCGAGCGGATCGTCGCCGGGAGGTCGACGTGCGTCTCCGCGTGGACCGCCGCCGCATCCGGCGGGACGCTTCGTTCGATCTCGTTGCCGGCGGCGACGAGAGTCCGCTCGCCGACGTCCGCGGCGGTCGCGGTTCGGTAGTCGGGGACGACCCCAGCGTACAGTCCCGTGGTGACGACCGTGATGAACAGCACCACGATCCCGGCCTCGAGGGTCTTCGCCACCATCGGCGTGACGGCCCGATCGGTCCCGGGGCGACCGGGAGCGTGCGATCCGGTCATCCCCGTACCTCCGTGTCGATCCGATGGACGACGACGTGACCGGTTCGCTCGCCCTCGAAGGTGGCGACGACGCTCCGGCGGTCGTCGCCCTCAAACCGGCCCGTTTCGACGGTCCCTCCGGCATCCTCGAACGCCCGAACCCACGGCTCCGGGGTCGGCGTCTCGATGGCGATCGACCACTCTCCCTCCCGATCCTCAACGATCCGCTCGTGACGCACCTCGCTGACGAGCGAGTACGTTGCTGCCCCGGAGCCGCCGACCGACTGGGGTTCGACGGCGAGATCCACGATCCCCAAAACGACGACGTCCTCCGACGCGGACACTGCCGGATCGCTCGCGACGGATCGGCTCCCGGCGTGATTCCGGATCACGGCTCCGCCGACGGCCGTGACGCCGTACTCCCCGCGTTCGTAGACGAGCGCGTCGGTCTCACGACTCGCGACGAGGTCGTCGCCGTGGAACACCCGAATCGTCCGCGTCTCGACCCGCAGCGTCCCGTCCGTGAACGTCACATGTCCCGCGTGGGTACCGGCGCCCTCGACCCGCCGTACCGCATCGTCGAGGTCGGTCGCGACCCGGTCGACGTCGGCGACGGCGGCGTTGCTGTCGACGACCGTCCCGACCGTGGCGGTGAGCGCGCCGAGGCTCACCATCGTCAGTCCGATCAGCAGCGCGACGCCGACGACGTGCGACTGGCCGCGAAGCCCGGAGCGGCGGTGCGTTCGGTCGGGGTCCGCGTTCGCCTCCGCGTCAGCGTGGGGTTCCCGGCTCACAGCATCCCACCTCCGGCGAACACCGCGTAACAGACGGCGACGAGCAGCCCGGAGTGCAACAACGCCTCGTACGGTCCCCGCGAGGCGGCGCCGGCGAACCAGCCGGACGCCAGCATCGTCGCCTGCGTCACGACGTAAAACCGGACTCGCTCGCGCTCCGGTTCGACCGCGCCGGCGTCGAGCGCGAACCCGGTCGCCCCGGACAGCTCCGACAGCTGCGCGAACCCGTCGAGCACCTGCGTGTTGACGGCGACGACGATCCCGATCACCAGAAGTGCCGTCGTCCACCCGACGGCGACGTACACGAGCATCGCCGAGCGGAGCGCCTGCTTCTCGTGATACAGGCGGCCGATCTCCGTCTGTAGCGTCTCGAACACCGGCTCGGCGTCGCTACCGGCGTTTAACGCGCCGGTTACGAGCCCCACTGACTGCTCGGCGAGGGGGGTCCCGACCCGGCCGACGAAGCGGTCGAGCGCGGCCGTCCGGAGGTCGGGGACCTCGGTCTCCCCCGGCGGACTGCCGGCGAACTCCGACGCCGTTTCGCCGGTGCTCCCGCCCGAGGCCGGCTCGGCGGCCGTGGTCAACGAGAGGTTGAACGCGAGATCCGCGACGTCGTCGTTCAGCGCACCCAGATCGACGTCCCGGGCGACGGCGTCGACCGCCGCCGGAAACGGCCGGCCGAGCGAGACGTGCTCGGCGACGGCGTGGACGAAGTCCTTTATTTCCCGATCCTTTGCGTCGTCTATCCGAGCACGGCGGACGGCGACCGCGCCGACGGGAACCGCGAACGCGACGTATGAGAGCAGCCCGACGTTCACGCCTGCGACGTCCCCGAGCGCGAGCACGACCCCGACGCCGACGGCGGGCACGACGAGCACGACGGCGGCGCTCGCCGGATTGTGGGTCGTTGACGACAGGACGGCGACGAGCCCGTCGGGACGCTCGTAACGCAGGCGCTGGTCGGCCGGTCGGAGGTTCTCGACGGTGGCCGCCCCTGCGAGTCCGACGACCGCGACGAACGCCGCGGACCCGTACACGACGAGCACGCGCGTCGGAACCGCCCCGAGCGGCGTCGTCACCGGCTGTGAGAGTCCGGGCGCGAGCACGCTCATCACCGTCATCACGATGACCAAGAGCGCCGGCAACACGAGCACCACGATGAAAAGCTCCGCGAGCAGTTCGAGATATCCCTCGGCACGCTTCCGGGCGCGTTCCTGTCTGTATCGCAGCATGCGCCCCTCCATCCGGAGGTAGTTCGCAAGCGCGTCCTCCCCCTGGTTGGCGTGCTCACGGAACTTCAACAGGAACGGCGCGAGCAGGTCTCTCGAGGGCGTATCGCGGGCGACGCGACGCAGTCCCTCGTCGAGGCTCCCGGTCAGTCGAGCCGTGTTGAGTGCTTTCCGAAGCGAGACCGCGGTCGCACCGTACGCGTCGGTGGCGGCCGTCTTTGCCAGCATTCCACGCGGATCGTCGCTGCCAGAGGACAGCGCGTTGAGATACCGCACCGCCCCGGGAAGCGTTCGTTCGATCGCCGCCCGCCGCGCGGCGGCGAGCCATCGCAGGTAGATCCCGGCGATCCGCACCGTCGCGTGCTTGGCCGCGGCGGCGACCATCCCCGCGACGCCGGCCGCCAGCCAGAGCCGTGGCAGGGCGTCGAGACCGACCGTTTCGACCGGTAGCGATGCGGCGAGCCCCCCATCCACCGACCGGACCGTGCTCGGCGGGAGCGCGGCGACGACGAGCGCGACCGGCAGAAACGTGCCGAGATATGCGAGCCACGAGGCCCCGTACGCCCGCGAAAGAAACACGTCGAAGCTCATCCGGAGGTCGGTTCCTCGATATCGTTTCCGGTCGGTCGCGTGCCGCGTCTCGTCGGCATGACGGGCGAACAGCGCGTACAGCGCCCGATCGACGATCGAGAGGTCGCCGTCAGTCCCGATCGATCGCTCCCGTTCGGTTCCGGTCGCGGTCGCCGCACCGGTCGGGTCCACGGCCGCGGCAGCACCCGATTCGGCCGTCGTCGTGGTAGTGGATTCGGCCGTCGCGGCGGCGGTCGGCTCGGAGGACGCAGTCATCGATGCCTCCGGGCGTTCATCGTGCGCGCCGCACGCTCCACGGTCGCAGCCTCGTCCGTGCGCAGGTCCGCGAGGAACTCGAACAGCTCGTCGAAGTCGTCGACGCCGTCGCGAACGAGGTACTGCACGTATCGGTGTTTCCGGTCGAACTCCGCCTCGACGGCGCTGACGTCGCGGTCCGTCCGGTCGGCGAGCCGGACGAGCGTTCGGATCCGCGCCGCCGAGTCGTCCGCTTCGACGGCACCGTCGGCACGCTGCGACGCTGACGCGTTTCCGGTCTGCTCCGGTGCGGACGTGCTTCCGGCACGTCCCGACGCGGACGCGTTCCTGGCACGTTCCGACTCCGACGCGTTCCCGGGACGTTCCGACGCGGACGGGCTCCCGGCGCCATTCGATCCGGACGTGGCCACGGATCCGCCGGTCTCCCCGATGTCGGCAGCGAGTCGGAACGTGCCGTCGCTATCGCGCCAGCCGACGGTGTTGTAGTGGACCGCGGTTCCTCCCTTTTCTATGATCCCCGCGTCGTCGCGTCCCGGCCCGTTGGTCCGGCTACGGGTCGCGTCGGGTGTGAGCGCCTCGTACTCGCTTTCGGCGAGCAGCTCAACGACCTGTGCCACGTATCGCTCGCCGCCAACGTGGTGCGGGAACACGACCAGGTCGATCTCCCGGAGCAAGTACGGGGGCAACCCCTGCTCTATCACGCGGTTGACGAGCGTCTCGATGTCCTCCGCGTGCGTCGTACCGATGATCCCGTGGCCGGTGTTCAGGCTCTCACCGAACGTTCGGAAGCTCTCGGGGGTGTTGATCTCCGCGATCACCTCGACGTCGGGGTTGAGGTAGTTCGTCTCCGTCATCAGCTCCGCCATCGTCACGGCCTTGTACTCGTTTTCGTGCTCGCGAGTGGTGAGTGAGACGCCCGTCTCGTGTGGAAGCCGCACCTCGCGGGAGCCCTCGTCGATCGAGATCGGCCGATCGTCGAACGGAATGAACGGCATGTGGGCGTTC
>LFFM01000243.1_pt1 | contig 36773 bp, 22 predicted proteins | sample 643131 | NCBI WGS metagenome assembly LFFM01 (sample SAMN03777445, study PRJNA286221) | soda lake metagenome | biome: soda lake; feature: Kulunda steppe; material: water; isolation source: sample Tc-Br brine of Tanatar trona crystallizer | place: Russia: Kulunda steppe | collected 2011-07
CGGATTGTGACGTCATTCCACACGGGCTTACACCCGTGCCTTGGCCTGTCGCCTCCGGCGAGCTGCTCGGAAGCCGAGGCATCCTGCGCTCTTTTTTTTGCACCACTGCCGTATAACGTTCATTCGCCGGGACATCCCTGCCCCTCAACCAACTCATACCGCCCCGTCCTGCCGTTGACCTTCCTTTGCCTCTTTTGCCCCTTTGCGGTTCAACCCAGTTCGCCGCGCTCCAACAGTACCTGCGCCAGAGCCACGAATTCCTCGAACCCGACGCGTTGCGGTCGAATCTTCTGTTTGAGCTCTAGCGCCTCCAGCGTCTCCTCGACGAGCGACTTGTCGCAGCCCAGCGCTTTGAGTCCATTGGCCAGCGTCTTTCGCCGGGCCTGAAATGCAGCTTTCACGATCCGCGAAAACGCCTCGCGCAACTCCGCGTCTTCGATGCGACTTCCCGGTACGGGCCGAAATTGCACGATGGCGCTCTCCACCTTGGGCGGTGGCACAAACGAGTCCTGCGGAAGAATCATCGGCAGGTGAACATCGCTGTACAACCTCGACATCAGCGACAGCCGACCGTAGTCCGAATCTCCCGGTTCGGCCACGATGCACTGCGCGACTTCCTTTTGAAACATCAGCGTCATCTCTTCGATGCGCTCGGTGTACTCGAAGAGCTGAAATAAGATCTTGGCCGCCACCTGATAGGGAAGATTGGCGACCACCTTCCAGGACACCGGCGTCGAATCGAAGATCTCGCCGTAGTCGACATCCAGCGCGCTTTCACCGTACAGTTCCAGCGGAAAGTGAGGCGCCAGGCGCTCTTCGAGATAGTCCACGGCGTTGTCGTCGAGTTCGACGGCATCCACCTCCGCGCCGCGCTGCAATAAGACCAGCGTCAGCGTTCCACATCCGGCGCCGATCTCCAGGACGCGATCGCCCTGGCGGATATCGGCCAGGGTCGCGATTTCGTGGAGGATCCCGGCGTCGATAAGAAAGTGCTGCCCCAGTTGTTTGCGGGCTCGATAGCCGAAGCCCTCGTACAGCTGGCGGGGGTTGTCGGGCGGCGTCTGATTGAGGTCGCTCACATCGAACTCCTGAGATACGTGCTGATCAACGGCGCAGTCGAAGCGTCGGCTTCGAGCACTGCATTACTGCTCGGCACCGGCATCGTCCAGCCTCCCGTCGTCATCCTCGTCGGGCTGCCGATCGCTGGGCACGGTCATCACCGGCCGATCGGTACCGAAGTAGATCCGCTGACTGGTGGTGCCCAGCGACAGATTTTCGTGATCGATCTGGGCGCGGCGACCGACGACGATCAAATCGACGTCTTCATCTTCGGCGCAATCGAGGACTATCCGCCACCGCTGACCGATTTCGATATGATAGCGGGCGTTGACGTCTCGCCGATCGGCCTCCTCGACCAGTTCCTGGAGCCGGTCCTGGGCCTTGTCGCTGAGTTCACCGTAAAACTCGCCGAGTTCGTCGCCGTCGTCATCGTCCTCGACGGCACCGTCCGAGATCGGCTCGATGCCGTGAACCATCAGCACTTCGGCATCAAAACGGCGGGCGATCCCGAAGGCGTATTCGACGGCATTGGTCGTCCACCGGCTAAAATCAGTGGCCAGCAACACGGTTTGCAGCTCTTGTGGGTCAATCGGTTCCATCTCGTCCTCCTGTCGTCGCCGACGCGCTGCGTGAGCTGGCGGTCCCAAATAGGCGGGAAGCGTTGTCGTAGACCAGTTGTTGGATCGTCGTATCGTCGACGTCCTCTTGTTGAAGCGCCTCAATAGTCTTGGGGATCCCCAGAAGATCGCCTCCGCTGCTGCGCAATGCCGCCGTCAGCAATATTCGCCTGGCACCGGCATCATCGCTGGCCAATTCGGCGAGCAGTCCGGCGATCTCCCGAGGTTCATTGCGGGCCGCCCCCACCGGACACCCGGCACAGAATCCACTCTCGATGACATTTTTGATCATCCGCTCATCGAGCCCGGCCATCACCACTTTCGACGACGGGTAGCCGTAGCGCTCGAGCCAATTCATCATCTTGTAGGTGAGATTGACCTTCCGGCGCCGCGGCGGTGTCACCAAAATCGGCATCGGACCTACCCGGTCGGCAATCCGGACCTGGCGGCGAAACAACTCCCACTGCGCCTCGTCATCGCGCCACACCCCGACTTCCCCCAGGGCGACGACGGACGGCTCGTCGAGCATCCTCTCCAGCGCCGTCCACACCTCCGGATGAGCCCGGCGCGGTTGAGCGTCCGGTACCACCCCCAGCCCGACGTGCGGCTGGATCTGACAGCGGCGAAGTCTCCGGCACTCGTCATCGACAAGAGCTTCAAAATACTCGATCAGATCGGCGGCCGTCTCAAAATTGTGACCGCCGTGGGCCGTCGTCACCACCTCCTGGACCCCGAAGTAGCGCAGGTTTTTCAGGTCCGCTTCACTCTGGGTGCCGCTTCGGATGTAGGGGTCAAATATCTTCAATATGGACGTGGTCCTCCTGGGGTAAGGCGGACCCCTCTACCGACGCGGATCCGCTGCAACGCGATTATATTCTCCACAGTCGTTGTTCCAAGTAGTAACCTTGCGGCGGAGTCGATATTCGGCCTCCGCCAACACCGATCCCTGCGAGTAGTTCGGAGGAGCGGTTAAAAACGCAGACCGAGCCCCCCAAGAGTATTCGGTCGCTACGCTCCCAGCGCTCGGCGAGATGATTTGTTTGGCTTCAAAGCGCTCAAAAGTAGGCATATCCGGAGGATATGTCGAGGCTTGAGCGCAACGAAGCCGGACAAATCAGCCGGCGAATGCCGATGGGAGACTTTTTTGACCGCTTCTAAGGTTGTCGCAAATCGCGTTTCCGGTCACAGTGCAACATCGGACGACTCGACCCATGCAGACCACTTTCTACGGTTCCATGATGCGAAACGTCATCGCCGCGCCAACTATCGTCAAAATCTTATTCGCCGGGTTGTTGATCACCGGAGGATGCACCTGGCTGTCATCGTCCGACGACGCCAGCCATCTCGAACAGGCCCGCCAGGCCCAGCAGGCCGAGCGCATCGGCGAGGCGCGCATCCACGCCGAGATGGCCATCGAGGCCGGTGTTTACCAGAGTCAGGCCGAGGAAATCCTCGCTGCCGCCAGCCGCCACCGGGCCGATGAATCCTACGAGGCCGGCCACTTTCGCCGGGCCCACGCCGCCTATCTCGAAGCCGCCGAATACGAGCCGTCGACCATGCGCCGCGCCTCCGATCTGCAGCGAGCTTATCGCGCCGCCAGCCAGGCCGGAATCGACGGCGATGAACTCTACGAATTGGCCCTCGACGCCGTCGAACTGCGGGGCGACGACGCCCAGCTTCGCCGCGACATCGCTCGCCTCGCCGAAGATCGCGCCGACTACCAAACCGCCGTCGACCACTACCTGTGGCTCTTTAGCGCCGATTCCACCGACAGCGATATCGGTTTGCGCCTCGGCATCTCCTATCTCGCCGTCGACCAGCCCCTCGATGCCATCTCCGTTCTTCAACAAGTCCGCCAACAAGATCCCGACAATGTCCAGGCTGCCGTCAATCTCGCCCGCGCCTACATCGACGGTGACCGCCTCGACGACGCCGACCGCCTCTACCAACAATTGCTGGAAGAGCTCCCCGACCATCCGGCCATCTTACGACACTACGCAGCCCTCAAACAGCAACTCGGCGAACACGACGAAGCCCGTCGCCTCCGCCAGAAGGCCGCCGACGCCTCTCCGGCCGTCGAGGAACGAGAGATGCGCCCTCTTCAGTAGACCTGATAGGGCCAGTAGACCTGATAGGGCCTCGCTCTACGAATCCAGCTGCTCCAGAACTTCACCGGCGCTCTGGAAGCGGTGGTCCGGATCTTTTTCCAGCAATTTCAGGATCAGCGCTTCCAGCTCGGGGCTGATGCCGGGATTGATCGAACGCGGCTCCGGCGGCTCGGTATGGATGTGGTGATAACTCAAATCCCCCTTAAAAAACGGCACTGTCCCCGTTGCGCACTCAAAGACCGTACACCCCAAGCCATACAGGTCGCTTCGAAAATCGATATCCTCGCCGATGATCTGCTCCGGCGACATATAAAACGGCGTGCCCACCTGCTGGGTATGGTCGTTTTGATACTCCTTTAAAAATTTCGCCAGCCCAAAGTCCATGACTTTCAGGGCCTTATCGCGAGTGGTCATGACATTGCCGCTCTTGATATCGCGGTGGATAACCCCCTTGTCGTGAGCGTACTCCAGGGCCCGGCAGCAATTTTTGAGAATGTAGCGCACTTTGTCGTCCGACAACGCCCCGGTGCGTTCGATCAATTCCTTGAGCGTCGTCCCCTCGACGTACTCCATCGCCATGTAGTACTCGCCGCGTTGCTCTCCGACGTCGTAGATCGTCACAATATTCGGATGTGACAGCGCCGCCGCGGCCCGGGCTTCGCGAAGAAAGTAGTCGACCGCCGTTTCATTGTCTCGCAGGTTTTCTCCCAGAGTCTTAAACGCCACCGTCCGACCCAGCACCGTGTCTCGCGCCTTGTAGACAATGCCCATTCCACCGCGGGCGATTTCGTCGACAATTTCAAAGCGCTCGGCCGCCTCCTCGCCCTCGCCGTTGAGCGTCGAGAAGCGACCGGTCGTCGAGCGACCGCTCAGTGTGCCGCGGCGCATCTGCTTTCGTATCGCCTTGATGCGCAAGCCGGCGTCCTCGAAATGCTCGTCGATCTCGACGACCTTGTTGTAGCAGTCGAGAGCTCCCGCCAGATCGGGCTCGTCTTCCAGGGCCCGGCCCATCTTGTACAACAGCGGAAGCGTCGACGGCTGGGCATCCCGATTGCCCATCGCCGATCGATAGCGGCTATAGGCCTTTTCGGCCCGGTCTTGGGCGCGAAAAACATCGCCCTGAAGTTCCAGACTGCGCGTGTAGTTGGCGTCTCGCGAATCGATCTTTTCGAGCGTCTCCAGGGCGTCTTCGTAGCGCCTGTGTTCGAATTCGAGGCGTCCGGCCCGAAAGTAGTCGCCGGCCTGCTTGAGGGCTCTCAACTCTCCGTCGATATCACCGGCCTCGCGGTAGTATTCGGCCGCCGGAGCCAGTCGATCGTCGAGTTCGGCACAGCGCGCCGCGTGACCGTAGCGCGGGACCTCCAGATACAGCTCCATGGCCTGCTCGTACTCCTCGAGTTGCTCGTGGAGTCCGGCGGCCTCGTTGAATTCCCCGGCTTCTTCAAAGAGTTCAGCGGCTCGTGCGATCTTTCCGGCCTCCCGAAACTCCCGGGCCGCCTCTGCGATGTCGCCGGCCTCCAGCGCCGACTCCGCGCGCATTAACGCCGCCTCGTTGGCCTCCCCGGCTTCCTCCAGGAATTTCGCCGCAAGTTCCGGTTTTTCGGCGTCGACGAGCATTTCCGCGGCCTGAGTGTAATTGCCCGACACTTTCAGGGTTTCGGCGGCCTCTTCGGGATAGCCGGCGGCCAAAAAGACTTCACTGGCCCGCTCGTTTTTGCCGGCGTCGCGAAATAATTCGGCCGCCCGTTTGGCGCGCTCCCGTTGCTGATCGGGGATTTCCTCCACCGCCTCTCCGCCCTCCGTAATGCGACTATCGACGTGCTGGGCGTACAACTCTGCTGCTTTGAGCGGTTCTCCGGCCCGGTCGTAGGCGTCGGCGGCCTTCAGGTAGGCACCGGCCCGTTTGTGATATTCACCGGCGCGTGCATCATCTCCGCACTCCCCGTAGCAGGTGGCGGCGCGCTCGAAGACGTCGCCTCGGGCGTACTCCGCGGCCGCCGCGCGGGGCCGGTCGAGTTTTTCGTAGATCCGACCGACCTGGTCGTAGCGTCCGGCCTGTTTGTAGCAGTCGAGTGCCCGCGGCAGAGAATCGATCTGTTCGAACATCTGCGCCGCCCGCTCATAGGCACCGCCCTCCAGGTAGGCATCGGCGGCCTCGTACTCCTCGCCGGCCCGCGCGAGGAGATCTCCGGCGGCAATAAAGTCATTGTTCTGGACCGCCTTCCGGACCCGCTGACGGGTCTCCTGGGGCAGAATCCGCACCGGCGGCGACGAATCCGACGAGAACCGCTGGCGCAACCAGCGAACTCCGACGACCAATGCTGCGGCCGCCGCACTGACGGTCAACACTCCGCCGACGACGGCAACAACGGTGGCAAATGGCGACCCGTACCCCGCGCCTTCGGCGAGATTGATATAATCCGGGACGCCGGCGACATCGGCCACCAACGGAACATACGCCACAGGACCGATCATCGCTCGTTGCCTTTTGTTGTCACCATCCGGTGCACTCGCCAGGTCATGTCGCAGTCCACATCCATCATCTAGCCTCTTAGAATCGCCCGCCGACACCGATGAATCCGCCGTCGCTGTCGACTCCACCGCGCACCTCGACAAGTCCCTCGTCATCGGTGTCGTCGTCGCCGAAAAAGGCATCGTAGCCCAGAAGACCGAGTCCGGTGGCCGTGAGCAGGCCGCCGGCGATATAGGCGCCGATGGCGGTCCGATGATAGTTGAGGGCATCGTTTCGAAGTGAGCGCTGTTCGCTTCGCGCCGCATCCCAAGCCTCCGGATCGCCACCGGCCCCGGCGAGGACCTCGCTGCGATCAAAATCGTTGACCTGGCGCGTCGTATCAGCCTGAAAATAGCTCATGACCCCGCCGACAGCCAGAATTGAGGTGCCGATCGCCGTACTCGTCCAGCCCCAGGTGGTGTAGCTGGAGTCCCGCTCATCGACGTCGGACGGCGGCGCCATATCCACGGTCTGTGGCTCGTCATCGCCGACCGATTCCGGCTCGAGCTCCACGTCGAGCTCGCGCGTCTCGCCAGCCTCGACGGTCTCTTCTGTCGCGAAGTCTCGGTAGCCCTCCAGCTCCACCTCAATGGCCACGTCGCCGGCCTCTCCTCGATACGTCTGCGGCGATGCGCCGAGTTCCTGATGTTGACCATCGGCGTCCCGGATCGACACCACAGCCCCCTCCGGCTCGGTGATAATCTCGACCGTCGCCATCAATTGTTCGCGCAACTCGGGAAGCGCCTCGTCGATCCGCCCCAGAAACTCCTCGTCATCTCCAATCTCGCGATACGCCTCGTAGTGCTCGACAGCCCGCTCAACTTCTCCGATCTCATCGGCGGTCTGGCCCATTCGATACTTGATCTGCGGAACCTCCAGTATCTCATAGGCCTGCGTGTAATATTCGTAGGCCCGATCGAAATCCTGATCGTCGAAGGCATCATTGGCAGTTCGCAAAAACTGAAGTCCCTCCTCCTCGGTCCCTTCCTCATCGGCGGCTGCCATCGACGGAACAGCGACCACACTCAACAGCATCATTGCCGACACGGCGATCGCTATCGTTGTCGAAACTGACGGGAGACGCCCCTTCGAATGCATCATCACAGCTCCTGGAGTCTTGAAATCTGGAAGTCCGACGCGCCGCGGTCCCGGTGGCAATTTCCCCGGTGGCACGTGACCCCGCCGACTTCGTTATTAACTTCGTCGACAGGTCGTAGATGCGCGCTCGAGAATCGCTCCCATGGTATCGTTGTCGAAGCACAGCGCGCAACCATCGAAGATGTAGACTTGCCTTCGACGCTTCCCGCGATATCCTCACCTCGCCCTGTCGACCATCGCCTCTGCGCGATGTCGATACGGTGGGGCCCTACTGTGGCCTTCGTCCTTCTCGTTTTCGCATGCCGGCTCGAGTCCCCTTCATGAAACCCTGGTTACGGCGCATTGGGAAAGCATCGATCGTCGTGATCGTGCTGCTCTTGCTGCTGCCACTTGTTCTATTTACTGCGCTGCAAAACGACCAGGTCCGTGCGCTGGCCGTTGACCGCGCCCTCACGGAGGTCAATGCCGAACTGCCGGGCACCATCGAGGTCGGTGCCGTCGAAGGATGGCTGCTGGGCAATGCCACAATCCGTCACGTGCGCATCACCGACGCCCGGGGCAACCTGGCGGCCCACCTCGATGAGGCGACCGTCGATTTTAGACTGCTACCGCTTGTGACGCGATCGATTGTTGTCGATGATATCCAGGCCCGCGAGGCCACGGCCGTCGTCCGCACCTACGATGACGACGTCCTCAACTGGGATCTGGTCGCCGAACCGGATCCGGAACCGACCGTCGATCCCTTTGACTGGCCGGTCTATATCGACAACGTCGACCTCTCCGCTAGCGCCATCGCCTACCTCGACGAAACCGCCGAACTCGAAGAGGTCCCTCAGGCGCTCCTCGATTGGCGTCAACAGCGCATCGCCGACCTCGACGACGCCACCGGCGCCGATGAGTTGCGCGCCGACTGGGGCTCTGGATTCACCCCGGATATCCTCCAGCCATTTGCCGAGCCCCGAGGACCCGTCGCCTTCTGGATGACACAACTGGAAGCCGACGCCGACATGAGCATGGGCGGCCACGACCTCCAGGTCTCGGTCGGTGAATTGGCGGGCCGACTCCACTCCGATATTTTGCCCGACGGCCTCGATACCTCGTTGAGCGACATCGACGTCGCCATCGGTGTCTCCACGCTCAATGTATGGCTTCACGACCTTTACGTCGACGGCTGGCTCGAAGGGCGCGACCTCCGAGTGCGCATGACCCAGCCCACACTCGACGACCGCGTCGCCGCCTGGGAAGCCGGCGACCCCATCGAAGAGCCCTTCGAATATCTCGTCATCGATCCCGGCGTCCAATCCGTCGCCGAAGCTCCACTCCAGTGGGCCGTTCCCGACGTCGATATTACCGCACCACTCCACCTCAGCGGCCAACTGGCACTGGATCCGCAGACCCTCGCTGTCGATGCGCAAATCGATGCCCACAATGGCTCGGCGCCCATCGAAATCGGCGGCTTTCTATCGGATTACGACGCCGACGCCCCCGGATACGACCTGGCGATTCGAAGCGACGAATTCGTCCTCCACGAATGGCTTCCGGACCCAGAGATGATGCCTGTGGAGACCGCCTTCCAGGTCCACTTCGAAGGCGTGGGGTTCGAACCGGAGACGATGGCCGCCGACGTTCGCCTTCGCTTCGACGACACCATCATCGACGACCAGTACGAGGCGGACCTTCTATTTGCCGCCATCGGCATCGAAGACGGGGTCATCGACGGCTACAACCTCGGCGCGCTCACCCCGTATCTCGACTTGCTGGCCTCGTTTCGCTTCGATCCGGAGGGTCAGGCCGTCGCCCGGGTCAAGACGACGGCCGACGCCGACTCCGATCGGCGGGCCGCTGGCTTCTCCGACCGCCGCCCCCAACGGGCTGAACTCGACCTCGATTTTGACGCCCGCTTCGATCCCGACTTCGATGACGTCGAAGACCTCGCCGATCACATCGACGCCATCGCTCTCTCCGCCAATTGGGAATTCGCTGAATTGGACGTCGATCCACTCCAGATCGACAGCAGTGCCGGCGACACCACAGTCTCTGTCGAGCGCACGAGTCAACAGCTTCCGCACTACCGCGCCGACTACGAACTCGACGCTCTGATCCGCAACTTTCAGCTCGGCGACTACGATCTTGAGCACCTCGAATTGGCGGATAACGGGCAGGCTCAACTCCGGGCCGACCGCCACGAACCCCTGGAGGTGGTAGAGCGCTTCCACAACGACGCTCGCCTCCAGCTTCGCGCCCTGCAGTCACCTGCACTGAGCATCGATTCCGCCAATATTACGGCCGCCGTCGGCCGCACCACCGGCGACGGCCACCGCTCCAATATCGAGCTCGGTATCGATGTCGGTCACCTACACTCCGACGAACTCACAGCCCACCGTCTCGAAACCGCCATCGACGGCGACCTCGGATTTGGCGACGGGGACATCGCCATCGACGATATCCACGCCCGTGGCACCGCCGGCGTCAACACCCTGACCAGTGATGATGTCGCCATCGGTGGATTGGAAAGCGATTTCGATATCGATCTCTCGCTGACTGCCGGGGCGATGCCGATTGAGCGCATCGAGACCACCCTCGATGCCCAGCTCCAGGACCTGGTCGCCGACGACGTCGCCATTGCTTTAGCAGATACCGAATTCGATGGTGCCATCGACATCGTCGACGCCGAATTTCCGGTCGCAGAAATCGCTGGAGATCTACGGGCCGATATCGGCGATCTGGCCGCCGATGCATGGTCTGTCGCCACTGTGGGCACCGACTTTTCGGGGCGACTCGATTTTGCCGACTCCGCCTCCATAACCAGTCCCGCCCCGGCCGAATTGAACGTCGACGCCACCGGCATTGACGGCCCGGACCTGGCCGCCGACTCCATCGACGCCGGCTTTGACGGCCAGCTCCAGATGGCCGATACCGACATCGTGCTCCACGCATTGGATGGCAACTTCGAAGCCGACGTCGCCGCACTTGACGCCCCCGACGCCGGCTTCGAGACCGCTGGAATCGGTTTCGATGGGCGACTCCAGATGAACGACGGTGAATTCCCTCTTGACGAACTCAACGCCGCCATCACCGCCAGCGTTCAGGAATTGTCCACCCCCGACGTCGCCATCGATCGTGTCAGCGCCGACTTCGACAGCGACGTCGAGTTCGGCCCGGGCCCCGAACCGACTGACGTTGTGCGGCATTTCGACGTCGACGGCACCGCCTCCGCCAGCGAACTTCGCCCCACCGCCGTCGACGCCTTCGCCGATTCCATCGATATGTCCATCGACCTCGGCGGCCCCTTCGACGATCCCGGCGGCGATGTCGACATCGAGGCTCGGGACCTCCATTTCGACGGCGAGGACATCGAACGCGTCGCCGCCTCGTTGGCGATTGTCGAACAACTTCGGCGCGGCGAACTCGGCGTCGAGGTCCAGCGCCGCGACAACGAGGAGATTCGAGCCGGGACTCACTTCGCATTCGATCCCGGATACCGGGCTGTGACACTCTTTGACCTTCTGCTGAGCACGGATCGCACGGAGTGGACGAGCAACGACGACGGCCAGCTTCGCTGGACCGAAGAACGCATCGAAGCCGACGACTTCCGATTCGCCAGCCCCCACCAATCGATGTACGCCGACGGCCATTTTCGTCCCGACGTCGACCAGGACATCGATGCCGCATTCGACCTCGATTTCGAGCGCCTTATCTACGATCTGTACCTGGATCGATTCATCGCCGACATTCCCGATCTGGCGGGCCGACTCGACGCCGACATCGAACTCGGCGGCACCGCCTCCACGCCGACCGTCGACCTCCAGAGTTCGCTGGACGACTTTCATCTCGACGATATCGGCCCCTTCGACGCCGCCGCCGTCGCCGCCTACGGCGATGAGCGACTTCAACTCCATCGGCTTCGAGCTCACGCCTTCGGCGAGGAAATCCTCAATGCCGTCGCTTCCTTGCCCATGGCCTTTGCCATGGACGGTCACTACGAATTTTTCATCCACCGACACAGCGATATCGAGTTGACCTTCGAGCCCCAGCAGTTGCGCCGGTTTCACCAGGCGTTGCCGGTACTCAACGACTACGGCGTCGACGGGCTGGTCAGTATCGACTTCGATGGCTCCGGCACCATCGCCGAACCTTTTCTGGACCTCGATGCCGAACTTCAGGACTTTCAGATGCAGGGCGAGATCGGCGACGACTTTATCGATTTGCGCCAACTCGACGTCCTGACCCAACTCGACTATCAACCGGCCGACGCCGGAGGCCGTGGGCTCGACTTTTCAACCGATGTGGTCTGGCAAGACGAACAGGCCGTCGAGATCGACGCCTCCACCCCATTTCCCTTCGAGGAGTGGCTCGTCGCCGCCGCCGAAGGTCGCGACGATCCCCTGGTGTGGCGCGATGAATTTCTGGATATCCCCTTTAATTTCACCGCCCGCGCCCCCGACTTCGACCTGCAGCGACTGCCCGTTGAGCAGTTGCGCGACGACAACCTCACCGGCTTCGCCGATATCGATGTCGCAATGACCGGTACCGTCGAGCACCCGAACGGCCATCTCGCCCTGGAATTGCGGGAAGCCGGATGGTCGCACTTTCGAGACTTCGACTTCGATTTCGATGTCCACGTCGACGAGCAACGAGCTCAATTCGACCGCATTCACCTCAACTGGGGCGATGACGACATCTTTACCGCCAGTGGACTGATTCCACTGCCGATCTCCACAATTCTTGCCGGACAACCGGTCCGCGATCTGCCCATCGACTTTCAGGCCGACGTCCACGATACGCGGCTGTCGCGACTGAGTGCCATCGACTACGGATTCGCCCGCGTCGATGGCCACTTCGGCGCTTCCCTGAGCCTCGATGGCACGCTGCGTTCACCGGAGTTTTCCGCCGATGCCGGCATCTACGATACCCGGCTCGGCGACCGCAGCACCGGGTCGCTTCATCTCGAAGTCGATGGGCACGACGATGAGATCGCCGTCGATGGATTTCTGTCGCGCGAAGACGAGCCCTTTTTGCAATTCGACGGCTTCGCTCCCGTCTATCTCGACCTCATCGAACTCGCCGACGGCGCCGACTGGCAGGCCGACGGTCCACTCCACTTCCATCTCGACAGCGAACGCATCGACCTCGAGGACGTCGTTCCCGCCCATCTGCTGTCCAATTTTGTCGTCGATCCAGAAGGGCTCATGGCCCTCGATGCCGATATCGACGGAACCTGGCAACAGGTGGCAGCAACGGGCTCGTTTGAGCTTCAAGACGGCGCCCTGACATTGCCCGAAGTCGGCCGCGGTTTCGAGAATATCAACGCCAGCCTTGATCTCGACGACGATCAGCTGCACGTCAACGGCATCGAACTCCACGACGGACCGAGCTATCTGGAGCTCGACGGCGTTGTCGAACACGACCAATTTATCCCCGGAGAATTGGACCTGTCGATGGATGCCGAACAATTTAATCTCGTCGGCTTTGGCGTCGACTTCCCCATCTTTTTGAGTGCCGAAGCCACCGCCGCCGGCGAAGTCCTCGGTGACCCCGGTGAGCTCGACATTCACGTCAGCGGACTCGACGTGGTCCTCACCGACGAATGGGATCGCGCTCTCCACGACACCGACCTCGACCCGGACATCGTCATCCTCGACCGCGATCGACCGACGCCCGCCGCCGAAATCACCGACGAGGAACCCGACGAATTCGACGGCCTCAATCTCCGGACCAACATCGTCATCGACCGCGACGCCTGGGCCCGACACCCGGCCGGCGACATCAACTTCCAGGCCGACCTCGCCGCCGACATCACCGGCGATATCGTCGCCATCACCGGCAACGTCGACGCCCTCCGCGGTCGCCTCGAATTTCTCGGCCGACGCTTCGACGTCCAGGAAAGCGAAGTCATCTTCACCGGCAGCGTGCCTCCCAACCCCAGACTCCAGATCGAAGCCCATCACCCGCTGGACCGCGCCATCACCCAGGCCCTGGGACCACCGACCACCGGCAGCGAGCCGCGGGTCATCTTCAATATCTCCGGCACCGCCGAAGAACCGCGCCTGGAGCTTCGAAGCGACCCGGCCATGAACGACACCGAAATCCTCTTCGTTCTCATGACCGGCCGTCCCCCGGATCGAACCGACGTCGGCCGCGAAGAGGGCGTCGCCAACCAGGCCCTGGCCGCCGTCAGCGGCGTCTTCTTTGGACTGCTCCAGGACGAATTGGCCGGCAATGTCCCCGTCGACGTCCTGCGCGTCGAACCCGGTGTCGCCGGCGCCCGCGGCGGACGCCTGGAAGTCGGCAGCTATCTGACCAACGACCTCTTTTTCGCCTACCGCCGCCAATTCGGCGCCGACGAAGACGTCGCTGGCAACATCTTCCGCCTCGAATACCACTTCATGCCCCGCTGGATGGTCGAGTTGCTGTATACCGACCGCAACGAAGGCGAACTCAACCTCTTCTGGGACGTCTTCTGATCTCGACCGCAAAGCCGGCTCGGTTACAAAAATCTGAACCGCAAAGAGGCGAAGAGGCCGAGGGAAGGTCAACAGCATCCTCCCTGCGGACACCGCCTCGCTGACCACGGTCTGCCCCTCCGAACAACGGAACCATACGCTCACAGAAGTCCTCGGACTCTCAACCCCTCTGGTATTTCGCGACGCGAATCGTCAACAGCTCGCCACCGGCGAGTTGGCATCTCGATCGGCACTCATCCGAGCGTAAAAGCAACATTGTTCCGAAACAACACAACGCTCCTCCCCGAAGCCGACTCGCCATCGGCGAGTGGGCGTCTCGATTGGCACTCATCCGAGCATAAAGGAGGTGGGCGTCGGCGCTTTCCAGCCGACGCTCGGAGGGGCGTCTCCAGCTACCTCATTACGACAACACCAAGCCCCTCCACCGCTCCGCCGGGAGGTGGCTGAGGGGGCGCATGCAAGCGAAGTCGGAGGGGTCGGCGTGCAAGCGAACAATGACAATAAACCGCACTACCCTGATGGTGATCGCGCGCGTCCAGAAACCTGTCGCCTCCTCCTCGGCCGCTCGCAGGCTCAGGCCCGGTCGTCGTCCATCGACCTCTCCGATCGACTATCACCAAACGTCCCGGTCGGCGTCTGTCGATTTCCCTCACGTAGCCTTCATGGTATCCCATCACAGAGCGTGACCGGTAACACCATCTACTCGACCTGACGCCGGGGCTTATGACGCTGGCCGTAGACGGTGGCCAGGTGCATCCGGGCCGTTATTGCCCACAAGTACGGAGCCGAGACCACGGCTCGGAGTCGGATTTCCTGAATCGACTCGACGAACGCCAGTCCCTACATCGCGGGGAAAATGAGTTCACGGTCTCCGTAGAGCAGCGGTTGGTACTCGCCGATGGTTCTGGAGAAGGGTAGCCATGCGGTGGAACCGAGAGAGAAGCCAGTCTGAGAAGCTATCAAAAACTTCTCTTGTCGTGATTTCCGGCCGATTTAGACTGCAGTTCCCGTCGAAAACCCTCGACTTAGCGCTGCCAGGCCTCGTCTTTCGATCGAAAACTTCGGCAAAATGTTCTCGACCTCACTCGGTCCGACATTATTTTGACAGCTTCTGAACCCGCCGCTACTCCATCAGCTCCACATCTAATGCGTAGGGGTAAGACGACCGGCCATTCGCGCGCACTTCCAGCGGTACTCTGACGCGGCGGTGGAGTTTGTCGCCGAGTTCATCGGTGGATACGTCGTCATCGAGGTAAAACCGCTCGATGTCGTCGGCGTCGTCGTCCTCGAGAACGCGAAGTTTGATCCAGGGCTTCTTCAGGGTCAGATCCATTCCCTTCAGGATTCCCTCCACGGACTCCGGTGGGCTGATCTGGTTCAGGTTGCCCAGCGAACGGCTTAGACTCCGTCGATGTCGGGGCTCGAACGATTTCGGTGGCATATCATGACGCCAGGAGGGGCTGTTGAAGCCGACGGTACCGACGGCTTCTCCGTCGGGCGCCAGATCTCGAAACCCGGTGGCAAATGAACGGAGGTATTGGCGTTTGTCGACGCGCCCGGCGAGAGACTCGAACCCCTCACGCGCGGCGGTGGCGAGCTCCATGTACGTCGCAACCAGTTCCGCTGGCGAAACGCCCGTACCGGAGCCCAGGTCGAGTTGACTTCCGGGCAACACGAAGAGTCGAATTCCATAGCTGGAAGCGGCGGCCGGTGCGCTGTAGACCCGACATTGTGAGGTGATCTTTTCGGCAGCTGAACCACTTGCGCGGTACGCCATTCCCAGTTTCCATTCGACCACCCGGGTCAACTGAGAGGTCAATGTCGCCTCTCGCTGCTTGACTTCCTTTGTGGGAGCTAGACCGCGACGTACTAGTCCACCGTCGAGCAACACGTTCAGCGGAGCTATACGTGCCGGGTCGTTGCCGGCCTCGACGAGCATTTGCTCAACGCGCACCTGGTCGACAAGCGCCTCCAGTTCGTCTCGCCCGGCATCAGTGAGTTGATCGGACGCGGCGAGAAATCCGTAGACGACGCGTTTAGTTCGAGAATAATCGCCACTTCTCATCCACAGGGCAGCGGCACTCACGGCAAGCGTGCTCTTCAAGCGCGGCTGCCCCTCCGGAACATCGGCCGCTAGCTCCGTCTCCAACTCAGCGGCTTCACCGTATAGACGCCTGGCTTCGTCTTCGTCTCCCTCTGAAAGGGCCCGGTCCGCACGAAAGCTCAGTTCATCGCTTCGCTGACCTCGCTGATCGTTGAGGATACTCATAGCGGACAGTCCTCCAGCAACACCGTTGCCGCCTCGAATCCGACTACCGCCGCCACACCCGGACGCCGCAGATTTCCCTCTTCGAGTTGCCGAACTTTGTTGCGCAACCGACTGACCAATCTGCTCTCGCCCTGCCCGACACCGGAGACTTCCAGCCGGACGAATTGCTCATCGGTCTCGCCCTCTTCCACCATCAGAAAATCCGAACCCGAGCCATGATGAGCCCGTTTTTTTACAACGTACTCATCGGCGGCATACACGACGGCAAATGCGACTGCGTAGGCACCGTACTCGGTGGCATCGCGCAGGTTGTCATAGCTGTTTCTCATCTGTTCTGTAGGCTTTTGCCAGAGAAGGAGTGCCGCTATCTCTTCGTCATTCCGAATAATAACCGCATTCAGCCGATCGTCATCATCGTAAAACCGGTCGAGCATTACCCGGGCGGCCTCTCGATATGCCTCGACGAGTGCAGTGGTTAGTTCCACGACCTCGTCGAGTGAATCCAAGTCGATGGGGGTAGGTTCGGTCATTGAACTCTGGGGTCGCGAAAAAGCGGCGGCACTGATTCGTGGACCGTCGCATAATAGTCGATGACAATCGCCGGGACAATAACTTGTGCTCATCAACGCGGGGAGAATTCAGCCACTATGACTTTCAACTCCGAACTCACGTCCACGCTACTATACTCGTGGTTGCTCAAAAACCTTTGTTCCGGGTTGCAGATAGCCGCAAACGAATCGCCGTCCATTATCTGATCGAACGTCAACCCCAGAAGATGGGTCCTCAAACGCATCGGTACGGACAACCACCATCCGATTCGCGAAAGTATTGAGGCGATGGTCGAACTCAGAAACGATTCGGTCCACCTAATGCTCCCCGCTCTGGAGGTTGGGCTCGACGAAACTCTCCAAGCAGACCAACATCGTCTTCGACAGCGCGGAATCGAACCTCAGATCAGCTATTCATCGGAAATGGTATCGGCCTTTGCACTCCGAGGGAGAGTATTGCGGCCGATACTGCCACTTTTCGAAGCCCGAAACCGGAACTCAGTCGCGCTGATCGTCATCGGGCGGGCCCACCAGCGAGCCGGAGCTGAAGCCCAGATGCTTGATCGGTTGCCGCTCGATGTCGATGACGCTGTCATAGAGTTCCCAGTCCATCCAGCGATCGAAGAGTTCCCAGCTCGGGTTGTCGGGCCAAAGCTCCGGGTCGGTGATCCACCCGGCGAGTTCTTCTTCGATCAAATTGACGCCTCGCCGCCGCAGATACTTCAGGCTTTCGGCGCGCGAATCAAAGTCTCGAAACAGATAGACACTGGTGCTGCTGCCGATCACCTCCGGGTCGAGCTTGTTGTCTTCGAAGCCGAGTTGTTCGTCGACACGGTGAACCCAGTCGGCAAATGGCTGACCCGGTCGAACGGTGAGAACCTGTCGGTTGATGTATTCCATCGAAGTCCCAGTTTGTAAGGCACCAAAGAAGTGGCGACGGCGGCTCAGAAGCTATCAAAAAAGACTCCCATCGGCATTCGTCGACATCGAATATGCAGTAGCAAAGCGCACCGCCTGGAGTTGTTCGTGCGGTACCTGTCACCGGGGCATATCCGCGACAACAATACCGAGTAGACGAAGCCCTTCAAATCTACTGTTGCCGTGCGGACCGGTTGTGGCCCGTTATTCCGGATAGACGTTCCAGACCTCGAGAAACTTCCATGGATCGTCTCTACGGGCGATGACCCCGGAGATAGCCATATTCTCCGTGCAGTGCTCAAGGATCGGCAGAGGCAGCGAAATGGTGGCGCTGTCGGTGGCGCGGATCCCTTGGACGACAATGCCGTCATCGAGGACTTCCCGAATAGTGAAGCGTCCCTCGTCCACCTCGGGACCGCTGGAGCCGCTTGCCGATCGAGACGCCAACTCGCCAGCGGCGAGTCGGCCTCGGGCAGGAGCGTTGGGGTGTACCGAAACAGGATTCCCTGGTTGACGGGGTTGTCGGATGCCAGCCCCTTTAAAACCTCACATCGGTATTTGAGGAACTGCCAAACCACTCGAAGATTCGGCGGGCCAAGACCTGCAGACGGTCTTAATTTTTCACCGTACGCGTCGACGGCGGCGTCGAGTTCGTCGGTGCAGGTTATGACCCCTGGCTTCCTCGCTAACGCTTCGGTCACCAGGGGCTACGATCCGCTCTCGTCGGGGTTGGTTGCTCGACGATATTTCCTCCCTTTGCCTCTTTCGCCTCTTTGCGGTTCCACGCATTGCCCCCCACTTCGACGGGTTCGGGTTTTCGACGTTATGACCCCTGGCTTCCTCGCTAACGCTTCGGTCACCAGGGGCTACGATCCGCTCTCGACGGGGTTGGTTGCTCGACGATTTTTCCTTCCTTTGCCTCTTTCGCCTCTTTGCGGTTCCCCGATTTTTCTGTCAAATTTTTCCCGCCCCACCAATACCATCCATCCGAGCGCCACAATCCCCAACTCACACGCTTTTGACCTTCCCTTTGCCCCTTGCGCCCCTTTGCGGTTCCCCCCCGCTTTTGACCTCTCCGCGGTCCTCTATCGAAGAGCGCGGTCGAGATCGCCGATGAGGTCGTCCTTCTCTTCGATGCCGACCGACAGCCGTACCAATCCGTCGGAAATGCCGAGTTCTTCGCGCACCTCCTTGGGCAGCGAGGCATGCGTCATGATCGCCGGATGTTCGATGAGGCTTTCGACGCCGCCGAGGCTCTCGGCGAGCGAAAAGACCTCGACGTTCTCCAGTAGATGTCGCGCCTCGTCGAGACCGCCGTCGAGGATAAAGGTGATCATCCCGCCGAAGCCCGACATCTGCTGTTTGGCCAATTCATGCTCGGGATGGCTCTCCAGGCCCGGATAGATGACCTGGTCGACGCCATCGTGGTCCACCAAAAAGTCGGCGATGGCCTTCGCATTCTCCTCGTGCTGGCGCATGCGCACGGCCAGTGTTTTGACGCCGCGCATCACCAGCCAGCAGTCCATCGGGCCCGGAACAGCGCCGATCGAATTTTGAAGAAATTCCAGTTGCTCCGCGGTCTCCTCATCATCGGTGATCACCGCACCGCCGACGACATCGGAGTGGCCGTTGATGAATTTCGTCGTCGAATGGACCACCATATCGGCGCCCAGGTCCAGCGGACTCTGGAAGTAGGGACTCATAAAGGTGTTGTCGACGACCACCGGAATGTCGTGGCGGTGCGCAATTTCACAGATCGCCTCGATATCCGATATCTTGAGCATCGGATTGGTCGGCGACTCCAGCCACACCATCTCCGTGGAAGACGTCAATGATTCTTCGAACGCTTCGAGGTCGGTCATATCGACGAAACTAAAATCGATGCCCATATCCTCAAAGACCTTCGTAAACAACCGATAGGTCCCGCCGTAGACATCGTCACCGCTGACGACGTGGGCCCCCGACTCCAGAAGGTGCATAATCGTCGTCGTCGCTGCACAGCCAGAGCCGAAGGCCACGCCAAACTCTCCGCCCTCGAGACTGGCCAGGCAATCCTCCAGTGCATTGCGGGTCGGATTGTCGGTTCGGCTGTACTCGTATCCGGTGTGTTCACCCGGCGAAGACTGAACGTACGTAGAGGTCTGAAAGACCGGGGTCATAATGGCCCCGGTCGTCGGGTCCGGTTGTTGGCCGGCGTGAATGGTACGAGTATCGAAAGACCAATCTTCGTGAGCCAGTTCTGGTTTGTGCATGGCGGTTCCTCAGCATAATTCGGTGATTGTCGCCGACTTCGGCGCTCCGACCATAGACGGCTGTGCCAGAAACGACCAACCCCCGTATTGCGCCCTGCTCTCAGGAGTGTCGCGAAGCACTCTGAACCACGTTGACAATCCCGCGGACGACCATTAGGTTCTGCGACGCTTCCGGCAATGTCCGGGCCTCGGGCCGCTGAACGGGCCGAGTTCTCCCGCGCATTCGCTTGTAGACCGGTGTGACCGCGTCTACATTTTATCGCTCGCACAGGGAGCCGCTACTTATTTGCGTCGATCACAGTCGATCGGCGGGCGTCGCTCCCCACAACCACAATTGTTCCTGCAGCACAAGACCAAGGTCGTCAATGACAGTCCAACAAACGGAATCCTTCCCTTCGACAGATGATTTTGCGGCGCTCCTCGACGAAGAGGACCAGTCGCTGTCGACGGTCCAAGAAAACGAGATCACCGACGGCAAGATCCTTGAGGTCGGCGACGAGTATGTCCTCGTCGATATCGGCTTTAAGTCCGAGGGCCGAATCCCCGTCGAGGAGTTCACCGACGAACACGGCAATATCGGCATCCAGGCCGGTGACGTCGTCGACGTTCTCCTCGAAGAGCGCGAAGATGACGAGGGCCAATGCGTCCTGTCGAAGACCCGCGCCGACCGGATGAAAGTCTGGGAGATCATCGCCGATAAGGACGAAAACGACGACCTGGTCCGCGGTACCATCACCAACCGCGTCAAAGGTGGACTTCAGGTCGATATCGGCGTCAAGGCCTTCTTGCCCGGTTCGCAGGTCGAGTTGCGCCCGACGCGCAACCTCGACAAGTACATCGGGCAGGAATTCGCCTTCCAGATCATCAAATTCAATAAAGACCGCGGCAATATTGTCTTGAGCCGCCGCGCTCTGCTCGAAGAAGAGCGGGCCAAGCTCAAGGAAAAGACCCTCGAGAAGCTCGAGGCCGGCGCCGTCATCGACGGCATCGTCAAAAACCTCACCGACTACGGTGCATTTGTCGACCTCGGCGGCATCGACGGCCTTCTGCACATCACCGACATGAGCTGGGGACGGGTCTCGCACCCGACCGAATTGTTCAGTGTCGGCGATGAGATTCAGGTCAAAGTCCTCAAGTTCAGCCCCGACAGCGAACGCGTCAGCCTGGGCTACAAGCAGCTCACCCCCGACCCATGGGAAGGCGCCGAGGAGCGCTACCCCGACGGGATCCACGTATTGGGGCGGGTCGTCAGCCTTATCGACTACGGCGCCTTCGTGGAGCTCGAAGAGGGCATCGAAGGTCTGGTCCACATCTCCGAGATGAGCTGGACCCGGCGCATCAAGCACCCCAATCGCGTCGTCGACGAAGGCGAGATCATCAAGTGCGTCGTCCTCAATCTGGACACCGACGCCAAGAAGGTCAGCCTCGGTATCAAGCAGATCGAGCCCAACCCCTGGACACTGCTGGAGGATAAATACCCGGTGGGTACCCGGATTATCGGCGAGATCCGCAACATCACCGACTTCGGAATCTTCGTCGGTATCGAAGAGGGCATCGACGGGCTGGTCCACATCAGCGATATCAGCTGGACACAGAAAATCCGTCATCCCTCCGAATTGTACGAAGTCGGCGAAGAGGTCGAAGCCGTCGTCCTCAACATCGACGTCGACAACGAGCGCTTCTCGCTCGGTATCAAGCAACTGGAGTCCGATCCCTGGGAGACGCTGCCGCAGCGCTATCCTCCCGGCAAGATCGTCAATGCCAAGATCACCAAGCTCACCGACTTCGGCGCCTTTGCGGAAGTCGAAGATGGAATCGAGGGCCTGATTCACATCTCCGAGTTGGCCAACGAGCGCATCGAAGACCCCGGCGAAGTCGTCAATGTCGGCGAAGAGCACAAAGTCGAGGTCATCAGCGTCGATCCCAAAGAGCGGAAAATCGCTCTGTCGATCAAGAACTTCCTCAAGCGCTCCAAAACTGGCGAAGTCCAGGAGTACGAAGAGGAATCCGGCGCCACCGCACAGCTCGGCGACCTGCTCAAAGGAAAACTGGGCGACATCACCGGCGAGGAAGAAGAAGAAGCCGAAGCCGCTGAAGGTGAAGTCATTGACGTCGAGGCCACTCCGGCCGATGGCGAAGGCGACACCGAAGAGGCTGAGGCAACGGACGCCGAAGAAGCCGACGACGCCGAAGAGGCTGAAGAGGCTGAAGCAACGGACGCCGAAGAAGCCGACGACGCCGAAGAGGCTGAAGCCACGGACGCCGAGGCCGAGGAAGCTGACGACGCCGAAGAGGCTGAAGCCACGGACGCCGAGGCCGAGGAAGCTGACGACGCCGAAGAGGCTGAAGCCACGGACGCCGAGGAAGCTGACGACACTGAAGAGGCCGACGACGCCGAAAAAGCCGAAGAAACCAACGACTGATCGCTCAGTCCAGTAATTTCTGAATCGAGTAAAAAAGGCGGCCGGTGGCCGCCTTTTTTACTTGTTGACACCCCGTTTTCGGCTGTCTAAACAAACATCGACGAACTCGGTACTCGCGCCAAGGAGCGATTCCAGCCATGCTCGACGAACTTCAGGACAGTCGACTCATCTTCGTGACCGGCAAAGGCGGCGTCGGAAAGAGCACCGTCACCGCGGGCCTGGCCCGCGCCCTCGCCCGCTCCGGAAAGCGAACGCTGGTACTGGAGACCGATACCTTCTCGGCGATGGAAGATCTCTTCGACTACGAGTCGACGGATCTGGAGCCGGTGGCCATCAACGACAACCTCCACGCCTCGAATCTGACCTCCGAGGAGTGCTTTATCGCCACCTTACGGCGCTTCGTTCCCAGCGAGCGCATCGCACGGGCGGTCATCAAAAACCGAATCGCCCGCGTCTTTTTTAAGGCTGCCCCGTCGGTCAATGAGGTCACGATCCTCGACCAGGTCCGCGAGTTTTTCGAAAAATCGGACGACGACGGCAGCCCCTACTACGAACACATTCTCGTCGATCTTCCGGCCAGTGGCCACGCCGTGACATTCTTGAACGTGCCGGAAACAATGCACGGAATGATGCGAGGCATCGGCCCCATCGCCAAGATGACGCGTAAGGTCGCCGATCTGATCTCCGATCCGGACACCACGTCGATTATCGCCGTCTGCCTGCCCGAAGAAATGCCGGTCAACGAGACCATCGAACTGGCCGACGATTTGGAAGAGACACTCGGTCGACCGCTGGATATGGCCATTGCCAACATGGTCCACCGCGATCCCTTCGACAACGAACAATCGCAAGTATTCAAAAAACTCCACGCCCGAATCCAGGATGAGTATCCGGGCGTCGAGGGGCTGTTTTTTGATGACCAGGATTCGCGCACGGACTCGACGGCCATCGCACGGCTCGTCGAGGGCAATGCCCTGGCCGTCGGCTGGGCCCGTCGCGACCGCGAGTACCTCGATTTGCTCTACAACGAACTACAGGCCCCGGTCTTTGAAGTGCCCATCGTCTACGAGAGTTCTGGTGCCGACATCGTCGACTACCTCGGCAATCTCTTTGTCGACACGCCGAGAAACGATCGGGAGCCGACGCACCGAAGCGCCTCGCCGTAACGACAGTGGCTGCAGCCTCGACAGAAATGACCGGTTGTACAACGATGTTGACGCTTCGTGGCCACCGCCCGGTGTGGCTCACAGTGTGATTTGCTCTCTTCGCTGAGGAGTTGTTTGGTGAATTCTTCAAGCTCCAGTCAGGCTTCGGCCCAAACGATGCGCAACGTACTCGACGATGGGCGTCTTATTGTCTGTGTCGGTCCCGGTGGCGTAGGAAAAACGACGACTGCTGCCGCATTGGGACTTCGCGCGGCAATGGCCGGACGCAAGACCATTGTACTGACCATCGATCCAGCCAAACGCCTGGCCAACAGCCTCGGTTTGGAATCGCTGACCAATGATCCCCAACAGATCGACCTGGGAGGGGCGGCGGAGACCGAACAGGCCACACAATACGTCGAGGCCGCCGAAAATGGCGATGGTGACGACGGCGAATTGTGGGCCATGATGCTCGACTCCGAGCAGACGTTCAACGAGCTCATCGATGAATACGCCCCCGACCAGAAGGCCCTGGAGCGGGGACGCGAAAATAATATCTACAAATTGCTGTCGTCGGCCCTCCACGGCATGCAGGAGTACATGGCGCTCGACAAACTCCACGACCTGTATACCGGTGGCTACTTCGATCTGGTGGTCCTCGATACACCGCCGACCAAGAACGCTCTGGAGTTTCTGGAGACTCCCGACCGGGCGGCGACCTTTTTCGACGACCGCATCATCAAGTGGTTTTTGCCCGATCGAGATGCCGGTTTCTTCAGTCGGATGTTCAATCCCGGCTCGGTGGTCCTCAAGCTGGTCTCGAAAGTACTCGGCGAGAGCTTCGTCGAGGACCTGGTGGAGTTCTTCGACACCTTTCACTACCTGCAGGAGGCTCTCCAGCAGCGCGGGGAGATGATTGAATTTATCCTTCGCGACCCCAATACCAACTTTTTTGTCATCACCAGCGCCGATCCGCGACGGATGAAAGAGGCCTACTTCTTTCACGAAAAATTAGATGATCTCGATCAAAATGCCGAGATGTTCATTATCAACCGGGTCATTCCCCGCTTTTCGGCGCAGGACATCGCTCAACTCGAAGATCACGAACTCGACGAGATGCTCTCCGAAGCAGGTGTCGACGACCCCGACGAGGCGCGAAAACTGCGCACAGACCTCGAACAGCACTACGCCCGGCTCTCCCAGCTGGCAAATCGGGATCGCAACGCCATTTCCACACTTTCCGCCCGTGTCGGCGAGGAATTGATCCGCCTGGTTCCACTGCTCGGCGAAGACGTCCATAATCTTGCGCAACTGCTCAAGCTCAGCGATTTTCTGACCCCACTGGGCGAACGTCTCGAAGAGCCGGCGAGCGAATAACCAACCGACCACCACAGGCGATCAGTGGCGGACCACGCCACAGCCGAGTCCCCATGGATACCCCCGACAACACGCGCATTGAACTGACGACCCTTGCCAGCGGCTCGTCGGGAAACTCGACGCTGATTCGCTTCGGCGAGACACCGATTCTCATCGACGCCGGTATCTCGTATCGACAGTTGCACCGACGGCTGGAGTCCATCGACACATCCATCGACGACCTCCACGCCCTGCTGATCACCCACGAACACGGCGATCACATCGATGGCTGCCGGCTCGTCGAAGAGCGCCATCCCGAACTCCCCATCTACGCCACATTCGGAACTGCTGAGGCCTGCGGCGAATCCGACGATTGGGCACCGGATTTTCATATTATCGAGGCCCAGCAGACCGTTGCCGTCGGCGATATCGACATCCTGCCCTTTCGCATCTCCCACGATGCCCGAGAACCGGTGGGCTTCCGCTTTGAAATTCCGGGATTCTGTCTCGGTTTTGCCTCCGACCTCGGTCGTCCGACCCGGGAGGTCGTCGATAGTCTGAGCGACTGCCAGGCCCTGGTGATCGAGTCCAATTACGACGCCCAGATGCTGCGAACCGGCCCCTATCCCCAGTTTTTGAAGCGACGAATTGCGGGCCGCGGAGGGCACCTGTCAAATCGCCAGGCCTGTGGACTTCTCGAGGATGTCGCCGGCCCCGAATTGTCGGCCGTCGTCCTGTGTCACCTCAGCGAAAAAAACAACGACCCCGATGGCGCCGTCGCCACTGCCAAAGAGGCCCTCGACGGCGCCGACACTCGCGTCGTCGCCGCCCCGCGCGGCGAGCCCGGTGAAACACTCCAATTTACGGCCGCCACGCCCGTCCCGGAGCCCGTACAGGCCGCACTACCATTCTGACATCGCTTCCTCGCCACAATTCTCATTTGCGCCGATTCTCCGGCGGTTTGCGCCAGGCAAAAGCGATCAGCCACAACGCCGCCGCATTGCTGGCACCGTCGAAATGCAAGATGTGCTCCGGAAACGCCGCCCCACCGACACCGCCCAGAAAAAATGCGACGGCCGCCGGCCACAGACGCCAGTCAATCGACGCCGCCATCATCGCCAGCCCGAAGGCCAATAGCCCCTGCTCCAGCGCGATACATCCCCCAGGATCCAATCCCAGGATATAGCCCAGAATCCGCATCGTCAGACAGCCGCCGAGGATGATGAAAATGGAGATGACAATGCGGGTATTGATCGCATTTTGAAAAAGCCTCTTTCGCATCGCCACGACCACGACGGCCGAACCGACGGTGATGACCCCGAATTGAATGAAGTAATCCTGAAAGGTCAGCGTCGCGATCCCCTGTTCGATAAGCCAGTGATTCAAAAACGGCACGCCGCCGAATAAAAAACCCCAGAAAGACACACATCACGCTGCGGTATCGACTGCCCATCGAGATATCGACATCGCGGCTGATCTGTTTGTTGCGCTCGATCTCGCGGGCTTCCTCTTCCAGTTCCCGACGCAACTCGTCGAGTCGCTTCTGAAAGGACTCGAATTGGTCGGATGATTCGTCGAGTTCGTCGAGAAGTACGGACGCCGACTTCGCGTCGCGGTGGCGCAATTCAATATCGATCATCACTTCCCGTGCCCGTTGCAGACCTCGACGGGCTACGTCATTGCCCTCCCAGATCGTCAGCGCCTGCTCAAAACCGAAGCGGCACTCCGAAAAGAGTCGGTAGGCCTCGGTCACCGCCGAATCGTCTTCGTTGAATGGCTGTTCGTCATCGGCGTCGGCTTCGGCGATCGACTCGGCCTGGACCTCCAGAGACTCCAGGCGCCCGCGCGCTTCGTCGGATAGACGCCGCGACTCTCGGTGTTGCTGATACTCGAGAATGGCCCGCCGAAAGGATTCGACGTCGCTGTAGCGACCGTCGGGGTCGACATGGGTGGCCCGGTTGCAGATATGGGCCAATTCGTCGGGCACTGCTTCGCCGTAGTCGACGGGATCGGACTTGTAGGCCTTGATAAGCGTCGCCATCACCGACGGTGCCACATGTCGCGGCTGCCCGGTGATGATCCGATGCAATACGGCACCGAGTAGATAGACGTCGGTCCGCTCGTCGACCTTCTGGCCATCTCCCTCGGCCAATTCCGGCGCGATAAAGGCCGGTGTTCCGCTAACCTCGTCGATATCACTGGCCTTCGGCAGCCGCCCGGAGCCGTCGCCATCGACGCTCACCGCAATGCCCCAGTCAAGCAAATAGACCTCGCCGTAGTCGCCGAGCATGACGTTTTCAGGCTTCAGATCGCAGTGAATGATCCCCTTGCTGTGAGCAAATTGCAGCGCGTTGCAGACCTGGAGTAAAATGCGGAGGTGATCCTCCAGTGGCTCTCCCGCTCCGCGAAACGAATCGGGCATCAGCTCTTCGTTACTCATCGCCTCCCGCCAGCTAACCCCTTCGACGCGTTTCATGACCAGCATCGGTGCATTTTGCTCATCGACGCCCAGAGCGTGAATCGGCACGATATTGGGGTGCTCGAGCATCCCGGTGACCCAGGACTCCCGGAGTAAATCGTGGGTCGACTTCTCGTCGAGTTGTTCGGGCAATACCGTCTTGATGGCCACGTCTCGCCACAGCGATGTCTGACGAGCCCGCCGAACCAGCCCCATTCCACCCTCACCCAGCGTCTCTTGAATCTCGAATTCGTTGACCTCTCGGTCGGCATCGATTCGCGGAAGGGCTCCGATAGTAGTCTGGCGCTCAAAGGTCTCGATCGGCGGTCGATGCACGATCGTCTGCCCCGGCTTCTCCGGAGTGACCCGTCCCTTTTGTTTGACGACCGTTTTCCAGCGCGACACCAATTGATCGCTGACCTCTCGAGTCTTGTGTCGGTCGCTGTCGGATTCGTCTTGTCCCGGGTACTTCTGGGTCTTCGTCGTCATGGGTTGTCCCCGCACGGCTCGTTTGAGATCGAGGCTTCTTGAGATGGAAGCATGGCATAGACCGCGATGGTAGCGAAATACGCGGCGAATCACAGCTTGGGTCTTCGCGGGAGGGGAAGCTCCGAGAACTTCGTCCGGGTGGGGCTGCGGCGGATATACAGTGCTGCGCCCCTGAATCCGACGACACTAAAATTTCGCAGCAACATCGGCGAATTCGAACTTTTCGGTCCCTCCGGCCTCCGCCCCCTGTGTTTTGGGGCGACTTGTTGAATTGTCGGGACATGGTGCGCCTTCTGGCGGCGGTCCTCGGGATGTAATACGTCGAGTCGAGACTGCCTTGCTTCGACCCTGTGTTCCCGACCCGATGTGGGTCTTCGTCTCATGTCCTTACCCCTGTGAAGGGGCGGGTTTTTTAGCGCCCATGCAGGTGACTGAAGACGCCCGCTTGCACCTCCCAGGGGAGGTGGAATGGACCGCAACCGCTTTTTGGTGAGACAAGATTTTTGGAACCCGTTAACCAGCCGGTCAGCGTTTTGCAGCTGCCGACACCCGGCCCGGTGTCTCCCGAAAATGCCTACCCGAAGAGTCGGTTTGAACCCGACTCCCGCAGCGCCCGGTTGAACGCTGCGCCGCACTGGCGTGCCCCGGCACCAATTCCGAGCCCGCCCACCCTAAACGGTGGGTTGGGACCTGGAGACTTCGCCTGACTGCACTCATACACAGGGGCCGCCGCCCGTCTCGGAAGGTCAGAAGAATACGCAAATGCGATTCTCGTCTTCACGCGCTCCTCCGGGGCGGGCCCTTTGAGTTGAAAAAAGTCACCCCGGAGTGTGAGCGAACTCACAGAGCAGGCGCTCGACGTCCCTTCCAATACTATTATCGACGATTCGGGGTTGGATTTTGCGGATGTTCTCAAACTTTTCTCCCCGGCGGCCTGAAACCGACCGGCCGCAAACGGTTGTCGAGGAGTCCTTCCCCGGGTCGGGGAAGTGGCGAGATCGCGGCGGGATGGGATTGCCAGCCGTTGTCGCCCCGGGCTTCCGCGCTATCGCTCGGGTCTCCCGGGGGGACGGCGGACGTGGCTGCCGGTATCAGCTTCTGCGGAGGGCGACCGGGGGGGACAGCGGACGCGGCTGCCCTCGCCCACGGCAGTGTCGTGTGAGCTATGCACCCATCTTTCAGATATCCTCGAGCTTCTGACAGCGCCGGGCGTAGAACGTTGACCGACTGCTTTCAACCGATGGCCTTCTTCGTATTCTCCCGAATCTCGGCGAGCGTCTCGAGAACTTCGGCGATCAAATAGCTGAACATCAGGTTAACGAAGATCCAGAATAGCGGAACCAACACTGTTCCCAGAAAGCCGTCCTCAAATAAAATGAGCATGCTCATATCGCCGACCACCACAGCCTGCATGCCTGCAAAGGGGATGCCTACCATCACCAATACGGCAAAAGCGTCCGCCCAGCCCCGCAGCGCTCCGGCGATGGCCTTCAATACAATGGTGGCCTCCGACTGATGTCTGCCCTGTTGTGCCGCCCTGGCCTTTTGAATCACCTGCAGGCCGTGACTGGCGATGATGACCATAAAGCCCGCCGTCGACGCCAGCACACCGAGTACCACAAGCCCCACATCGCCAAAGTCCAAGAACTGATCGTCGATCAATGTGAAATTGACGTACCACCCCATCAAAAAACCCAGTACCCCGCTCAGGAGCATGACGGCTCCAATGATCTCTCCAAGTTTTGACCGCGTAAAATTGGCGGCTTGCTTCCCGTAGTTTATCCCTTCTTCGATATGGCCGGCAATTTCCGCAGTGGTGCTGAAATTCATATCGGACTTCGGCCCCTCCGAAGTGGAAGCATGACGTTCCGAATTCAATTCGCTTTCGTCGTTCATCGTAGTTCTCCCTGCTTTTTAAAATTTTGTAACCGCAAGAAGACCATGTCACTCACGCCTCGTTCGATCAACCCCACAAAACACCGTAGAACGATCACCATCACACACTGCTTTCACCAAAGGAATCGTGCTCTCTTTCGAAACGCCGGTTCAGCGACGGGAATGGCACATTCCTGTTGTCCCGGTGGAGCGTGCAGGACTTAGAAGCGGTCAAAAAAGTCTCCCATCGGCATTCGCCGGCTGATTTGTCCGGCTTCTTCGCGCGCTGGGAGCAACGCGACCGAGTGCCCTTGGGGTGCTCAAGCCTCGCCTTATCCTCCGGATAGGGCTATGTTTGATCGCTTTGAAGCCAAACAAATCATCTCGCCGAGCCTCGGTCCGCTTTTTTTGACCGCTTCTTACTCACCATCGATGCAAACGCGCCGGGGTCGAGCCCATCTCGCCATTGGTTCTCACCACGGGGCCAGAATGTACGAAATAGCCCGGAGTAGGCGCGGAGACCGCCCGGCGCGGATCGGTGGCCTGAAAACTTCGCCGAAACGCCCATGAACCGAGAGCGTTGTCGTGTTACACGCTCCTCGCTACCCGGCTTCGGCGATCGCAGAAGCCGGGACATCTCTCGTCATTCGATCCTGCGGTCATCCCCCGGTCTGTCGAAGAGGTCTATTTTGAGCAACGACTCATCACTGCCCAAACCGCCATCGGTCAGCACGCCGACGGCCTACGCCATTTTGCTGGTCAATATGGTCATCTGGGCCTCCTCGTTTGCCGCCATCCGCTTCGTCCTTCGCCAGACCGACGCCATGACCATGACGGCGTTGCGCCTCTTCGTGGCGGCCGGGTGCATGGGCGTGGTCATCGCCGTCTTTAACATTCCGCTTCCTCGTCGCGACGACTGGCCGGGGCTTAGCGCAGCGGCCCTGCTGGGCTTTTCGGTCTATCACTACCTGCTGAATCTGGGGACTGAGACGGTTACCGCCGGCCAGGCCAGCTTTATCGTGGCCACCATTCCGATCTGGACCGCGCTGTTGGCCTGGCATGTTCTCGATGAATATCTGAGTCCGAAGAACTGGCTGGGGCTGGCTCTGGGTCTTGTTGGCGTGGGCTCGATGAGTCTCGATTTTTCCGGCGGCATCCCCAATATCGGCATCGGCAGTTGGCTGGTGCTGGGAGCGGCGCTGAGTGCAGGTGCCAATATTGTGATCACCAAAGATCTGCTGGCGCGATACAGGCCCATCGACATCGCCGCGTATGCGGCCTGTATCGGCGCCCTTCCATTTTTACTGCACGTTCCCTGGACCTGGACGGCCAGCGCGGAACTCGCCACCTCGGGCTGGCTGGCCCTGCTGTATCTGGGGGTGGTCCCCATCGGGCTGGGCTACTGGCTCAACTCCATTGCTCTGGCCGCTTTACCGGCTCATCAAGTCGCCCAGATGCTGCTTCTGATCCCGCCGATGGCGGCTCTGATCGCCTGGGTGACCATCGGCGAGACACCGCCGATGATGTTGCTCGTCGGCGGCCCGCTGATTGTCACCGGCGTGCTACTGGGTCAACGCAAACCGTAGCCTCCACTGCACATCGGCGAATTCGTGCCCACAATCAATTCAGGCGGGTATAAAGCGGGGCTACCAATTTTTCGGGGATACGTCGGGGGACGTGATGAGGCGATCGTCAATATTCGTTGCCGTGTGGATACTTCTCGTCGGTATCGCGGCGCCGATGACCGACGCCGTTGGCGCCGACCGCGCTGCCGACGCAGAGATCGGCGAAACCGAAGAGAGCGCCGCCGACGACGAAGGTGAAGACGACGATGACCACATTGTCGTTCCCCTGTCTCGCCACTGGTTGCACACCGTGATGGTGCCCCGCGTCGAATTTGGCTCCGGCCCGCAGGTCGGCCTGGGCTACAATTCACTGAAATTATCGGGGCTACTGAACGGCGCCTATTTTTACGGCGCAGGGGTAGACGCCATGATGGGGTTTCGCGACCAGCGCATCGACAGCATCACCGGTCTCGCCAGCGCCCGGGTCGGGCGGGCCTGGGGCGTCGCCGGATTGGTGCTCGAGGGGAGCGTCGGCGCCGGGAGCGGAGGAAACGATGTGCAGCCGGTGGCCTCCGCCGGCATCTACGCCAGTTTTCTGGTATTTGAACTGGGCTATCGCTACCAGACGCCGGTAATGCCCGGAGAACGCCCGGATTGGCTGGGAGCTCATTTTTTCGGGCTCCGCGGTCAATTTTCATTTCGCGAAGGGCCCCGGAAGTGGCGCGACGGCAACGATCCGGACTCCAGCTGGGAGTCCGATCCGGATTGGCTCGATGAGTTTTCCGACGATGTTCCGTAGCCCCAGCATCGAATTTACGTTCCTTCTTCGAGCTCTCGAAGTTTCCCCTCGATTCGCTTCAGACCTTCTCGATCGGCGAGTCGGTCGAATACTTCGCGGGTCAACTCCAGAAGCCGCCGGCGGCGCTCCAGTTGCCCGGCCCGCCGGGCCCATTGCGCCGCTCCCTCCAGCAGCCCTGCCAGATCAGTGTTGACCGGCGCATCATCGTTCCATCCATCGCCGTAGTCGCCGATAATTTCGTCGAATCGAGGCCATTGCTCCGTGGCACAACACCAATACATCCATGCGCAGTCGAGCCATTCCCGATGGGCTTTTCCAGGCCGCTTTTGAGCCTTGTCTTCGACGTCACGTAGCAGCACTTCGGCGCGCTCGAAATTGTCATCCTCCATTTCGACCTGCACCAAATTCAACATCGCCGTCATTTCTCCGTAGGGCCGCTGCATCTCCGATTCCAGTCGGCATACCCGCTCGCCGAGTCGGCGCGCTTTGTCGAGTTCCCCTCGATACCGGGCAATATCTCCCAGTGCGATCACCGCGTAGCTCTCCATGAGTCGATATCCACCGTATTCGGCGTCATCTCGGATCTGGCCAAATATGGCCGATGCCGTATCGTAATCTCCGCGATTTAACTCGACCCATCCAATACAGGACGCACATAGGAGCTTTTCGGAGTCGTTGGCCTCAACCTCGAGAAGCCCACGGGCTATTCGAAAATGAGTCTCAGCCTCCGTCAATTCTCCGGCCCTGAATAGTGCCCAGCCAAGGCTCATGCGGACTCGGCCTTCCCGATAGTCATCGTCGCCACGCCGGGCCACTGCCAGTGCCTGCTCCAGATTTCGGCGGGCCTCCGGCAGTTCTCCCATCCTCATCTGGCATTCTCCCAGCGCCCGCAACGCTCGGGCCACTCCGTCGTCATCGGATGCCTCATTGCTGCGCTCCAGCACGTCGTCGAGCAATTCCATGGCCTCTTTAGGCCTGCCGCTCGCCGACAGTGCGCGAGCGCTCAACAGTTCATTGCCCAACCGCTCCGACTCCAGGGGCTCGACGCCCAACTCATCGAGATGGTGGCGGCGCTTCTTGAGGACCTGGTGGGTTCGGTGCCACTCGCCCAGGTCGATGAGGCGGTGTGCTTCATCGACAAGTGGTTGCAGCGCACGACGCCGTTGGCCGGCTTCAACCCAGTGATGTGCCCGTCGCCGCGCTGTGCGATGGCGATCGACGATTTCGCCTCGCTCAAAGACCTGCGCACATCGTCGATGATGATCACTCCACCGCCCCGCCTCCCGGGCTCGCCTGGTGATACTGTCGACAAGCAATCCATGAGAAAACTTCCAGCCCTCACCGGTGCGCCCGGCCAGTCCACGGGCCACCAGTTGACTGACCAGCTCGCTGGGCACATCAATCGTTGCCGACTTACAGACCGCCCTCCACTCTGTCGTTTCGACTTCGCGACCCAGGGCGGCCGCCAATTCAATGGCTGTCAGCACCTCATCTTTGCGCGATGGGCCGAATTGCTCGAGAAGTCCATCGAGGCGGGCCATCCACAATTCGTGAACCCCGTCGGCGACGGTCAATTCGACGCCGTCAGCGATCCGAAAGCCCTGTGGGCCGGCGGTGATGCTCTCGGTATCGATCCAGTGACTCAACAACTGACGGGTAAACAGAGGATTGCCCTCGGTGCGACGGGCGACGAGTTCGGCGATCTCGGATTCCAACGGTAGTGCCCGGTCGACCAGCCTGCGCTGCTCGTCGCGACCGAGCGGCGGCAAGTCGATCCGCACACACCGCCGGTGCTCACAGAGGGCATCGATGCGCTGTGTTAGCGATGGGTCGGATGCCAGCACATCGGAGCGAATGGTTGTCACAACGAGCGTTGGTAGATCGCCGGTTTCGGGTTCCAGTAAATACTCCAGCAGCCCCAATGCATCCGGACCCCACTGCAGATCGTCAAACCAGCTTACACAGGGACGACGGGCCATAAAACTGTGAAATAGCCGCACCAACAGGCCGTATTTTTGACGCGCCGTTTCGAATTGATACTGCGGGCCATCGACGCCTCCGGACGACTCCCCGGTGGGATGAACCAGTTCGGTCATCGCCCGGGCGTCGCCGTCGGGAAGCCGGGTGGCGACAAATTCGTAGAATTCGCCGCGCGACATCTTCCAGGTCTGAAAGACCCACTGAAAGAGTCCGCGAAAGCCCTCATTTGGACCGTCCTCTCCGGGGGTATGAACCACGGGGAGCACGGCGGCGGCCCCGATCTCGTGGGCCCGCACCGACAGCCACTGGGCGAGTCGGCTCTTGCCGACGCCCGGGGGGCCGACGATGCAGACGACGCGTTGCGTCTGCTGTTTCTCGACGCCGAGAAGTTCGCTCCACAGCCGATCTCGCTGCTGTTGGCGACCGACAAAGGGGGGCTCTCGCAAATCGAAGAGGCCCAGCCCGGTATCGACCAGCGGTGTCGGGAGTCGATCCGGGTTGCGACGTCGCCAGTCATCCGGAAGCTCCACATCGATGGGCGGAAGGCGATCCCAGCGAGCCTCCTCGTCGGGATCGTCGACGCCGGGAGTGGCCTGCTCTTCAACTGTGGGCGCATCCATTTTCAGCGTTGTCTCCAAAGCATAGGAGGCCGCAAGGGTGGGCATCAGCACGGTCGGCTTCCCGTCGATATCGCCGGGGTGTTCCCCGGCCCCGGTATCGCTGTCGACATCGTCATCGGGCAGCGCCCACAACGCCTCTGCGGCACGCCGAAAGCGCAGCCCGGTATCGATGGCCATCAACTGGAATATCCAGTCCTCGACCCCGTCGGGAACGGCAAATTGCGGCGCCAGCGGCGGTCGCTCTTCATTGCAGTGCTGTTGGGCGATATCCAACAGCGTCGTTCCGTCAAAAGGCCGGCGACCACAGACCAACTCCCAGGCCATACAACCCAGAGCGTATAGATCGGTGGCTGGAGCGTAGCGACGCCACAGTCCGCGAATCTGTTCCGGCGCCATATAATCGGGGGTCCCCGCAAATTCAGCCAATTGCTCCTCGGCAACATCGTCTTCGCCACCGAAGACCCGAGACAATCCGAAATCGGCGATCTTGATGCGCCTGGCGCCCTCCTCGTCATTGAAAACGAGCAAGTTTTCGGGCTTTAAATCGCGGTGGATCACGTGACGGGCGTGAGCATACGCCAGGGCATCGAGCACCTGCAGCAGTACCCGGCGAACATCGCTCCAGCTGGAGAGCGGAAGATGGTCGCGCAGCGTACCGGCATCGGCCAACTCCATTGCCACATAGGGAGTTCCGCGCTTCACCGAGTCAACCCACTGTTCGGCCTCATCGGCCGTCATCTTTCCGTAATCCAGCAGGTAGACAATGCCGGAATGGACCAGCGAGGCGTGTTCCTGAACTTCTCGGTAAAACCGAGCCCTCGTCCCCTCCGGACGGCCGGCACCGATGACCTTGATGGCCACCTGCACTCCGGTGGTCTCGTGGACCGCTCGGTAGACCTGCCCCATTCCACCGGTTCCGATACACTCCCCGATCTCGAATAATCCCAGCTTCACGTCACTCATGGTAATTTCAAGATTATCATTTTTCGGAGGATTCTTCCCGTGGACGATCTGCGACAAGTCGCCGATTGGAAGCAGCGACGGCGCGCATTAGCATTATCGGCGTGAACATCGCGGTCACCGATGGCATATCCGGCTCAAAGTCTCTATGGTCCGCATAGATCTGCGTAATGTGCCGAGTATATCTACCGACTGATGGAACACCTCGTATCGTGAGCGCCAACCCCACCTCTACACCGGTCCTGGACGTCGACGGGCTATCTCATCGCTTCCGAGACACCGAGGCACTGCGCGATGTCTCCTTTTCGCTGTATCCCGGAGAATTGACCGGTCTGGTCGGACCCAACGGCGCCGGCAAGTCGACACTTCTCCAGCTATTGTCTGGATTGCTCGATGTCCAACACGGCACGATTGACTACCGACGTGGCGGACCGCCACAGCGCCAATTCGGATTGTGTCCGCAACAAAACCAATTGTGGCCCCATCTTTCGTGTGCTGAACAATTGCGCCTGCTGGGTCGTATGTACGGATATCCCGCCGACGACATTGAGCGACGCGTCGACGACCTGCTCCGGCAATTCCAACTGTCATCCAAGCGCCGGACACTGGGAGCGGAATTATCGGGCGGTATGAAACGCCGTCTCAGTCTGGCCATGGCTCTCTTTGACGATCCGCCGATCATCTTCATCGACGAAGTCGACGCCGGCCTCGATCCGCGAAGCCTGGTGTCGCTCAGAAGTCACCTCCGCGAATTGGCCAGCGAAGGCGGCAAGGCGATTGTCATGGCAACCCACAGCCTCGACGAGGTCCAGCGGATTGCAGACCGGGTTTTGCTCCTTCACCGGGGTCAGATTATCGCCGATGGAACACCGGAACACCTGATCGCCGATCAGCAATTGCCGAGCGGCATACGCTTTCGGCTCGTCGCCGGCGACACCACATCGCCGTCGCTCGATGCGTTTCGAGACGAGTTGCGACGGGAATTCGAAAAGGAGCAATCGACGACCGAACCCAACGACCTTCAAGAACGCGGCGATCACGTTCGAATTACGACAGTCCGTCCCGCTGCGGTACTCAACGCCATCTATGCCGTGGCCCACCGCCGAGATCTGGAGGTTACGAAACTCCGGATTTCACCGGGCGATCTGGAAGACGTCGTATTGCAACTCACTGCTCCCGAAGGCAGCCATGAACGCCCTTAAATCCCATATGGCGATGGTCGCCGAGTTGTGGCTCGCCTTCTGGAAGCGCCACATCC
>LFFM01000244.1_pt1 | contig 36747 bp, 39 predicted proteins | sample 643131 | NCBI WGS metagenome assembly LFFM01 (sample SAMN03777445, study PRJNA286221) | soda lake metagenome | biome: soda lake; feature: Kulunda steppe; material: water; isolation source: sample Tc-Br brine of Tanatar trona crystallizer | place: Russia: Kulunda steppe | collected 2011-07
AGTCGTGCGGCATACCGCTCGGTCAAAAACGGACTAATCAGTGCGGTGACCAACAGCATAAGCACGACCGCGTTCAACACGGCCTCCGAAAAGAGTCCGATATCAAACCCAATAAGCGTAATCGCGAGAGCTGCTGCGGCTTGGCCGGTCGACAGTCCGAACATGACTCCGAGTTCGTTTGTGTCGTACCCCTGGATTTTACTGACAACCCACGCAGCGACGGCCTTCATTACGACCATCACGGTGATAATGACCGCCGCAACCTCGAGGGTTCGAACGCCGTCGAAAATCACCGAAAAGTCGACTAACATTCCAACGTGAATCAAAAAGAACGGGATAAACAGGGCGTTGCCGACGAACTCGATTCGTGTCCGAAGCACACCACCTTCGGCGATCAGCCGGTTCAGGGCGATACCGGCGACAAATGCACCGAGAATAGGCGCAATATCAAGGATTTCTGCAAAGCTGGCCGCAGCAAAGAATACTGTTAAGACCAACAGGAACTCGAAGTAGCTCTCTTCGCTGAGGTTTTGGAAAAACCAGCGAGCGATTGGCGGTGCGAGATACCAGGTTGCGGCGAACAACAACAGCACTGAACCGAAAATCTGGGCTAACAACAGCGGACTCAGTCCGCCCGCAACGGCTCCGGTGACAATGGCGAGAATGACCAACGCGAGCGTGTCGGTAAAGAGGATTCCACCGAACACGGCGGTGACCGCCTCGTTTTTGGTGACGTCATACTGGTTTGCGATAGGATATGACAGGAGCGTATGGGACGCAAACACCGCAGCGAGCAGGACGGCAGCCCAAAACTCGAGGTTGAGTACAACCACACCCGCAGCGGTGCCGACCACGAACGGGAGCGAAAAGCTCGTCAGGCCGAAAATGGCCGCACCCTGTGGATCTTCGGAAAAGCCCTGTAAATCAAGTTCGAGACCCACAGTAAACAGCAGATAGATCAAGCCGACCTCACCGAGGAGGACAATGCCGTCGCTGTGGGCAACAAGGCCGCTGCCACCCGGGCCTAACAGCGCACCCAGCAGGACGATGCCGACAATACCGGGCAAGCCGACCCGTTTGATAACGAGCGGCCCGATGAGAAACGCCGCAATTGCGAGTGTGAAAACATACACTGGTTCTTCGATTGGCAATCCGGCAACCAACGGCAACGTGGTGAATATATTCATGGAAATTAAAGATATACGTCGTGAAACGTCAAATCAGGACAAAAGCGCTGTTTGCTAACTCAGAAACCGGGCGTCTATTAATAAATGGTGGTCTCACGGTGGCTGTCCAAGCCGTCACCGACCACTGTGGGAACTACGGCACTGGCTTCAGTCTGGACTCTCCGAGAGGCCAACCGGTCGATGGTGCACACAGACACAAGTCATATATAAATTTATCATAAACATTTATTCAGGGTGTAGTAGTTAATTCTCGTATGGAGCTCGGAGTACTCACAGTCCCACTCGGTGACCAGCCACGCAAGAAAGCATTCGCCTATCTGAACGAGATTGGCGTCGGCTGCGTCGAACTCGGCGTCGGCGGCTTTCCCGGCGACGACCACGTTGATCGAACCGAACTGCTCGAGGACGCCGACGCACGGGCCGACCTCGATGCCGAGTTGACAGATTACGACTTGGCGATCAGCGCGCTGGCGACCCACAATAACCCGCTGCACCCCGACGACGAACGGGCTAGAAGAGCCGATACGGAACTCCGAGAGGCAATCGAGTTGGCCGCCAAGCTCGATGTGAACACAGTCACCTGCTTTTCAGGACTGCCCGCGGGCGGGCCGAACGACGAGGTTCCCAACTGGATTACTGCACCGTGGCCTCTCGAGCACGCCGAGGCACACGAGTATCAGTGGACTATTGCCGAAGACTACTGGACAGACCTCGCCGAGTTTGCCGACGACCACGAGGTCAACGTTGCGATCGAGATGCATCCCAACATGCTCGTCTACGAACCCCACGGCATGCTCAAACTACGCGAGCTAACCAACGGGCGGATCGGGGCGAACTTCGATCCCTCACACCTCTACTGGCAGGGGATCAGCGTTACCGACGCGATTCGGCTGTTGGGCGACGCCAAGGCGATCCACCACTTCCATGCCAAAGACACCAAGATCTACGAGCCACAGGCCCGCGAGAAGGGCGTTCTCGATACAACTGACTACACTGACGAGCCTAACCGCGCCTGGCTGTTTCGCTCGATTGGCTATGGCCATGGCGAGAGCCACTGGAAAGATGTCGTCTCGACGCTACGGATGGTCGGCTATGAGGGCGCACTTTCGATCGAACATGAAGATTCGCTCACCTCGGCGACCGAAGGCTTGGAGAAGGCCGTCAACGTACTCTCACGTGCGATGTTCGAAACAACCCCTGGCGATGCCTACTGGGCGGAGTAACCATGTCTGAGCCACTGAAAATTGGGATGCTGGGCTACCGCTTTATGGGCAAAGCCCACTCGAACGCACTGGCTCGGCTCCCGATGTTCTTTGCTGACGCACCGACAATCGAACGCCACACACTCATAGGCCGTGACGAACACGCACTGGCGGATGCTGCCGAGCGTTTCGGTTTCTCACAGACGGCGACCGACTGGCAAGACGCACTCGAGGAGATCGACGTCTTCTACAACCTCGGACCGAACCACTTGCATGCCGAACCCTCCATTGCAGCCCTCGAGGCCAACACGCCCGTCTTCTGTGAGAAACCGCTCGCGCCGACGCTCAAGGAAGCCCGTTCAATGCGGGATGCGGCTGCCGACGCCAGTGTGCCGGCGGGCTGTGCGTTCAACTATCGATTCGTCCCTGCGATCCAGTATGCCAAAGCGTTGATCGAAAGCGGCAAACTCGGCGAGATCAGACACGTCCGCGGCCAGTATCTGCAGGACTGGCTGGTTGATCCCGACGCGCCGTGGGCCTGGCGGATGGATGCCGAGTTGGCGGGTTCGGGCGCGCTGGGTGATCTTGGTGCACACACGGTTGATCTCGCACGGTTCCTTGTCGGCGAGCAAGCCGGCGAGATCGAACGCGTCTCGGGACATCTCGAGACCTTTGTCGACGAACGGCCAGTCTACGCAGACGACGGCGAGACACTCGAGGAGTACCGGCCAGTGACGGTCGACGACGCTTACAGCGCCCAGGCCGAATTTTCGAACGGTGCGGTCGGCACATTTGAAGCCTCCCGATTTGCGACCGGTCATAAAAACGACCACACAATCGAGATTCACGGCTCCGAGGGCAGCCTCCGGTTCGGACTCGAGCGACTCAACGAACTCGAGGTGCTGAGTGCCGAGAGCCGAGGCTACGAGACGGTGTTGGTGACCGACGAAACCGACCCTTATGTTGGCAACTGGTGGCCGCCGGGTCACGTCATCGGCTGGGAACACACGTTCGTTCACGAAAACTACGAGTTCCTTTCGGCGGTTGCAGCCGACAGGGCTTTTTCGCCGTCCTTCGAGGAGGCCTACCAGGTTCAAGCGATTCTCGAGGCCATCGAGCGTGCAGACGACCGCGGCGAGTGGGTTGAATGCTAAGCAAAACAGCAGGCAACCACACTTAGCCAACAGGCGATGACACCGAGTGCCGCAGCGTCCAACAGATTCATTCTGTCAGCCGACATACTGGTAGTATGTCTCTCCGCCACTCAGTGTACTCACAGGCTAGTGCGGTCGATCGCGGTGAGCTTATCGGCGCGGCACTCGCGGTGCTGTTGGTGAACCTCGTCGGTGCCAGTGGCGTCGTGTTCACGACGCCCGAAAGCGAGTGGTTTCAGTCACTGACGCTGCCATGGTTCTATCCACCGACGTGGGCCTTTGGCGTCGTCTGGACGCTCCTGTTTACGCTGATTGGCGTTGCGGCGTATCTGGTCTACCGAGCCGGCACCGACCGCAACGACGTTCGGTTTGCTCTCGGTGTGTTCGTTCTCCAGATGGCCGTCAACGTGAGTTGGTCGCCGGCGTTTTTCGAACTCCAGGCACCCGGCTTGGCACTCGGCATTATCGGGCTGCTGTGGCTGCTAATCGGCGCAACAATCTGGGCCTTCTGGCGTGTTGATCGGCGAGCCGCTGGTCTATTGGTTCCCTACCTCGCTTGGGTGAGCTTTGCAGCAGTTCTCAACGGCTCAATCTGGCTGCTCAACGCCTGAAAGCACAGCCAGTAAGCGAAACGTCGTCTACACGGCTGATTACGGTTCGGGCTTCTGGTCGTCCAGCCGTTGTTCGGCTTTCTCGCGGTCTTCTGGATACCCAACATCGATCCGCCAGCCGTCGATACCGATTGCATCAATTGTTCGACCAGACCGAATCAACAGATCAATCGCTTCGCTGATCTCGTACTCCTCACGATTCGACGGTTGGACGAGCTTGCAGGCAGGAAAGATCGCTGGGGAAAACGTATAGAAGCCGGTCATCACGAGGTTTGATTCCGGCTCATCAGGCTTTTCGACGACATCCGTGATTTCACCGTAGGCGTTGGTCTCACAGACCCCATAGCGGCCAGCTTCGTCCCACGGAACCTCCTCGACGAGAAAGGCTGCATCCGCACGGTCTTCAGCCTGTCGACGAACGACATCTTGGAGGTTGGCGTTGAAGATATTATCGCCTAACATCAGCATGAAATCATCGTCGATGTGTTCTTCGACCATCAACAGGGCGTGGGCCAATCCCTTTTGCTCACGCTGGTGAGTGTATGTGATCGGAATCCCATCGAACGAATCACCGTAGTGTTCGATGATTGATTCTTTGAGATAGCCAACAACAACGACGAACTCATCGGCACCTAACTCGGCGAGCTGTTCGAAACAGTGTGTGAGCAGCGGTTTGTCAGCGACTTCGACCATTCCTTTCGGCTTATCGTTTGTGAGTGGTCGGAGTCGCGTTCCCTTGCCTGCTGCGAGGACGACAGCTTTCATACTCCGGATTACTACTCAACGGCTAAATACTTTCACCGTCGGTAATCTGTCCTGAGTGTCTGTCTGATAGACATAACAATCAAACCAGTTGCGACACTGGCTGTGAGTAATGAAACTCAGCGTTGTCGGCAGTGGCTATGTGGGGACGACGATCGCAGCCTGTTTTGCGGAGTTGGGTCATGAGGTGACCGCTATCGATATCGACCAGACGGTCGTTGAGGCGCTCAATCAAGGACGGCCCCCAATACACGAACCTGGCCTCGAGGAGCTTTTGGCCGATCATGTCGGCGACCGTCTAACCGCAACGACTGACTACGGTGCAATCGCTGCGACCGACGCTACCTTTCTGGCACTCCCAACGCCCTCCAAAGAAGACGGCAGCCTCGAGACAGCAATCATTCTGGCGGCCGCCGAATCAGTCGGTGAATCACTCGCCGAGAAATCCGAATCACATCTCGTCGTCACCAAAAGCACCGTCACTCCTGGCACAACCGAAACCGAGATTGCTCCGGTCGTCCGCGAGGCGGCCGGCGGCAGCGAGACGATCACCTTCGGGATGAATCCCGAGTTTCTCCGTGAGGGGTCGGCCGTCGACGATTTTCTGAATCCAGATAAGATTGTTCTCGGTACTGCAGACGACGAGTGGGCCGCAGACATCCTTCGGTCGATTTTCGAGCCACTGATTGAACGAACCGACGCCCCCGTGGTCGAAACTGGCATCCGGGAAGCTGAGATGATCAAATACGCCAACAACGCCTTTTTGGCTACGAAAATCAGCCTCATCAACGAGTTGGGCAACATCTGCAAAACCTACGGGATCGACGCCTACGAGATTGCGGAGGCAATCGGTCTCGACGACCGGATCGGCGAGCAGTTCCTCCGCAGTGGGGTCGGGTGGGGCGGGTCGTGTTTCCCGAAAGACGTTGATGCGATTATCGCCGCCGCCAGAGACCACGGCTATGACCCGGCGTTGCTGTCGGCTGCAGTTGGAGTCAACGACCGCCAGCCGGATCGAATGGTCGAGTTGTTGAAGCGCCACGTCGATCCGGCCGGCAAGCGAATTGCTGTCCTCGGGCTCTCGTTTAAACCCGGGACTGACGATATTCGAAACACCCGAGCGATGCCACTCATCGACGCGCTGCTCGACAACGGCGCATCGGTTGTCGCCTACGATCCAGTTGCGGCCGGCAACATGCGCGAACAGTATCCCGACATCACCTACGCCGACTCGCCGGCTGACGCACTAACAGGAGCCGACGGCGCACTGGTCGTTACTGATTGGCCCGAGTTTGCTGATCTCGACCAAGAGTTCGATGCAATGTCAACGCCTGTCGTCGTCGATGGTCGACGAATTATCGAACGACGTGACGGATTACTTTACGAGGGTTTGACCTGGTAATAAAAAGACGGAACGGGCCTAGGTCGCTATTCGATAACAATCGCGCCGACTTTCCCCTGCTCGAGGTGCGGTTCGCAGATGTACAGATAGTTGCCGGTTTCGTCGAAGGTGTGTTCGACGGTGTGGCCGGCATCAGCGATTTCTTCTTCTTCGATGTCGACATCGATGTCGCTGTCTTCGTCGGCGACAACGTTGTGGCCGCCGCCCTCGCCTGTCCACTCGAAGGTGACAGCTGTTCCCGAATCAATTGCGACCGCAACCGGTGAGAAGCCAAGACCCAACTCGCCGCTGCCGACGTCGACTGTGAGTTCGTCTTCGCCGGTTGCATCGAGCATCTCTCCGTCGTACCCTTCGGCATCCCACTCGGTCAGGAAGGCGTCGACTTCCTCTGGTGGCTCGATCATCTCGTCGTCTGCTTCTTCTTCTGGCTCTTCTTCGGGAGCCTCTTCTTCGGTTGGCTCATCACCCGCACAGCCAGCAAGACTTACTGCAAGGGCAGTTCCCCCGATAGTGCGTACAACAGTCCGTCGGTCGAATCGATTTGAGTCAGTCATCGCTCCGCTTACAGATTAGTTATGACGCCAATTAAACTGTCTGATTACACACGCCATATAGGCAGTCTGGGTACCCCAGCCGCAAGCGATTGGTATACGAATCGTCACTCTATCCAACAGTCTTACACGAATTGAGTAGGGTGAGCCGCCGGCTAACAAGTATATTTATCCGAGTGTCGACTCTACGGTCAGCTAATGGTTCGCGACCCGTCGGGGCGGGACAACGAGTATCTGAGCGATGACGTTCTCGAGACGCTCGGAGATGAGCCAACCAGACGGATCATCGAGACGCTCTCTGAACCGATGACCGCAAACGAGCTCTCGGAAGCCTGTGACATCCCGCTTTCGACGATGTACCGGAAACTCGATACGCTCACTGATGCTTCACTGATTACTGAATCAACCAAAATTCAACGGGGCGGCCAGCATACGACCCGCTATGAGCTGGATTTCACCGAAATTTCGGTGCTGCTTTCTGAGAACCACACTCTCAGGGCCAATATCGACCGACCGAACCGTGAGTCGACGGCTGACCAGCGACTCGAGGAGCTGTGGGCCCAGATCCGCGAAGAGACGTGAACTACCTACTCACTCACGGCTTGGGCCGTTCGTTCCTCGAGGGTGTCGTCAGAAGCGGAGCTTCTGACTGCTAACCAGAACCTTCGGTTCTGGTGATGGAGATTCCTGATTCGATGACGCACTTTACATCTACAATATCGGAAGAGTCCGATGAACTAATTTCCATTCCGGATCACTGGTCGCTCGGCGAGAGATGACGTACTGACGAGACGACTCGCCTAGTAGTTGCCAGGGCGGCTCAAGTGGGTACCGTATCCCTCTCTGTCAGGTGGCTACCGTCTCTGTCTGTCAGAACACATCAGACAGACCGGATAGTCGGGCTCGAGTATCGGCAAGCAGCTAAAAGTCCGTGTAGCTGGTGTCATTAGATAGATACATGCGCGGCGAATCTTCACTCCGTGACCGCGTTGGCGGGTGGCGTGTTGTTCGGCTCACCGAGAGTGTGGTCTCGCTGGCCCGCGAACGAAACATTACGTTCGTCGCTGCGGGCGTTTCGTTCTATGCGCTGGCGTCGCTGGTACCGATGCTTTTGTTGGCTGTTGCGGTTACCACAGCCGTCGGCCTCGAGGTCGTCTTAGCCCAGATTCTGGATGCGGTCGAAAATCTCCTGACTGACACCGGCCAGCAGTTGCTCATCGATGCACTGGCCGATACCTCGGGTCGAGCCGCCGGAAGTATTGTCGGGCTTGTTGGATTCGTCTGGGGGACGCTGAAGCTCTCTCGAGGCCTCTCGAGAGCATTTGGCGAGCTGTATGCCTACGAATCAGCAGTAACTGCACGGAAACAGGTGTTCGATACAGTGGTTGTCTTCGGGTCGCTTTTTGCCGCAGTCGTTGTCTTGGTCGGCTTTGATCTCGCTGTTGCGTTCGGTCCCATACCGACGTGGATCGTCGGCCCACTCCAGCAGGTGACGCTGTTTGTTGCTCTGGTGGTCGCACTGCTGCCAATTTATGCACTGTTGCCACCGGGAAGACTCCAGGTTCGTGAAGTGTTGCCTGGCGCATTGGTCGCCGCAACCGGCTGGATACTGTTGCGGTTCGGCTTCGAGTTGTACACCGCCTACGCCGCTGAGTATCAAGTCTACGGCATTCTGGGCGCGCTGTTGTTGTTTATAACATGGCTGTATATGGGCGCATTCATCGTCCTGTTTGGAGCCGTACTCAACGCCGTCGCTCGAGGCCACATATAACGCGAGGTACCTACTCAGCCAGTCGCTCGCGGGCCGCAGCGACGACCAGGGGGAGATGCACGGTTGCATCGCCCACCACAGTCACGTTGCGTGCTTCTTTGGTGAGTTTCCCCCACGAACGGGCCTCATCCAGCGTGGCTCCCGAAAGACCGCCTGTCGTCGAGGGATCCATCGTAATCTGGACGCCGTACTCGTAGGCACCGGGCGTTACCAGCATCGTCTGGAGTGTGAAGTTCTTCGGGACGCCGCCGCCGACCAACAGACAGCCAGCCGTCTCAGCATTGTAGGCCAAATCCGTCAGCGGCGTCATATCCGACAGCGCATCGAGTGTGAGATCCGAAATCTGTGAATACATCCAGGCTTGGAGGCCAAAAACGGAGTCTTGGACTGCTGGACAGTAGACTGGCACGTCGTGTTCGTAGGCTGCTGCGGCGATGCCGGCGTCTTCGTCGATGTCGTCGGCCGCATTGCGTTCGCTGTTTGCCTTGCCAAGTTGCCGACACAACTCGGCGATGCCAACTGACTCTTGGTCTGCGAGCGGCGGAAACACGTTCTCACGGAGATGCGACTCGAGCAGCGAGAAATACTCCTGTGGCAGATAGACGTTGTAGATTCGATCGACCTGTTCGTCTCGAAGCTGTTCGTCGAACTCCTTGCCCTCGAGGTCAGGATGGTCGTGTTCACCGTGATGGTGTTTACCGCCAATGGCTTCGATAGTGTCATGTGTAAGGTTAGCACCGGTGGTCACGAGCACGTCGACGTGGCCGTCTCGAATCAGATCCGCAACGATCTGGCGCATTCCTGTTGGAACCATCGCTCCTGCAAGTGACATGAACACGGTGCAGTCATCGTCTGCGAGCATCTCGCTGTAGATGTCGACCGCCTCGTGAACTCCTGCCGCACCGATACCGGCGTGGCCGTACTGGTCGGCAAGTTCGCCGACAGACATACCAGCCCAGACGTGGCTGTGGCCGATTGGGTCGTGATCAAACGTCGTCCGTTCGGGTTCTTCATAGCCCATCTCGGTGTGATCATCGCCCGTCTCGCTGTGGTCGTCTCCAGCGTCGTGATCGTCTGTCATGTCGAGAGTTCTGAGAGCCATCCGTTTGAACCGTGCGATCCGTTCGTCGAGTGGTTCATTCTAGTTGATAGTCAGAAACGTAGCTGGCAGCCGACTATCAGTTAACACAATACATAATGAGGTGCCTCCGCAACCCTACACTGAACAGATGGTTGTGAGCACTGTCACGGTCGGTGGGATATACGCGCTTGCGACTGTCGTTGCGCTCGCAACCGGAATTTTCCTCTGGAATCGCCGCGAACAGACGGCTGCCCAACCGTTGAGCGTGGGTTCGGTTGCGGCGGCCGTCTGGGCCGGTGGGCTGTTCGTCTCGATGCTTCCTGTTGAGGGGCTTGCAGTCCAAGGTATCCGGGTGATGTATTTCGGCGTCGGTGTCGGCCTGGCTGCAATGTTCGTTTTCGCTCTCGAGTACACCGGCCGCGAGCAGTACGTCAACCGACGGCTGATGGCTCTGTTGGCGATTCATCCGCTCTTGTTGGCCGCATTCGCCGTTGTCAACCCCGGTGAGTTGTTCTTCAGTGGGCTTGATCCGACTGCCACAATTGGTGTTACCCAGCAGTGGGGCCCAGCCTTTTGGATCCACTCGGCGTACGGCTATCTGTTGGTAGTCGCCACCTCGTTGCTTATTTTCGAGTTACTCGTCCGCTCGACTCGAGCACTGTACCGCGGGCAGGCGGTGTTGCTGGCGGCTGGAGTGTTCGCGCCGTTGCCGCTGAACGCCGTCTTTCTGTCCGGGCTTGTCGAGTTCGATACGACGCCGCTGGGATTCGTTATAATGTGTACGTGTTTTGGGGCTGCAATGGTCAAATACCGCTTTGTTGATCTCTCGCCCATTGCTCGCCGACAGGTAATCGACAGCGTGAGAGACGGCATGATTGTTGTTGATACCACCGACCGGATTGTTGATATCAATCCTGCGGCCAATAAAATGCTCAAAACCGACGATCTGGTTGTTGGCCATGCTGTCGATGACGTCCTCACACTCGAGGAGTCGAAGGCTGCCTACGAGAAACTGACCGCGAGCCTCGAGGCCCACGAACAGACAGTCGATCTCGGTGATGTCTACTACCACATCGAATCGACACCGATGTATGATGGCCGAGACCGACACGTCGGCTGGCTGTTTCTAATGCAAGATGTTACTGCCCAGAAACGCCGCGAGCGGGAACTCGAAACCCAGATTGAGAAACTCGATACGTTTGCCCAGATTGTGAGCCACGATCTACGGAATCCAATCAGCATCGCCAACGGCTATATCGACCAAACCCGTGAGACTGGTAATCTCGAGAACCTCGACCGCGTTGAGACGGCCACCGCACGTATGGAAGAGATAATTGATGACGTCCTCGAGTTGGCCCGTGAAGGCCAAGCGGTGACTGAACCGACAACAGTCTCACTCCAGGATGTGGCTCGAGACGCCTGGGAACACACCGAGACCAACGGCGCATCACTGTCAGTCGAGACTGACACAGTGATCAACGCAGATCCCGAACGGCTGACTCGTCTCTTCGAGAACCTGTTTCGAAACGCTATCGACCACGGAACGAATCCGGATGAATCGCCAGACGCCCTGACCGTAGCACTCGGAGTGACCGATGAAACCACAACAAAGGCCGTACTGTACATCGAAGACAATGGGGTTGGAATTCCAGCCGAAAAACACGATTCGGTGCTCAAAGACGGCTATACGACCAACACAAATGGAACCGGGTTCGGCCTAGCAATCGTCGCGCGAATCGCTGATGCACACGGCTGGGACATAACAGTGACAGACAGCGACCGTGGCGGCGCACGCTTCGAGATCAGCGGGGTAAGCAAACCGTGGGGGCCGTCGTCAACAACCTCGGGGTCAAGTGGTTCGAGAGACGAAGTCTCTCGTCATTGCCAGACGCAGTCTGGCAGGTAGCCAGAAATCTCTGATTTCTGGCCACATCACGGAAATCTTTGATTTCCGTACGACCCCGAGGCTTGTCAGTGAAAATCATCCGAGCAGCACGCCAATCGGTCAGATTCATCTGGACGGCGTCACGATTTTGTCCCACCTGCAATGAGCGAACTTCGCGTCTGTGAGACGGACGGCTATTTCGAGGGAAAAACGTGTCCCGCTTGCGGCGCGTCGGGCCGGAAAATCCTTTCTGCGAGCAAGCGCCGACAGGTCTCGAAGTTTCTCAGTGGCGCACTGCGGCATTTTCCGACGGATGCTGGGCTCACACTGGATGAGGCCGGCTGGGCCGACTGGGAGACAGTCCTCGACAGTACGCTTGGAAAATACGAGTGGCTCGAGGCCGAAGCCCTCGAGGCGATTGTGTGGTGTGATCCAAAAGGTCGGTTCGAACGTGACGGCGACCGGATTCGTGCGGCCTACGGTCACTCGGTGAAGGTCTCTCTGGAGGCAGCTGAGACATCCATCCCCGAGACGCTGTATCACGGCACTTCGCCCGATGCGCTTGAATCGATTCGTGATACGGGACTGAAACCGATGGATCGACAACACGTCCACTGCAGTGGGAGCGTTTCGGCTGCTCGCAACGTGGGACGACGACACGCCAGCGAGCCAGTCGTCTTGGCAATCGACGCCGCCACACTTTCCGACGACGGCCACAAAATCACCAAACGCGGCACGAGCGTATATACGACCGACAACGTTCCGCCGGCGTATCTCAAGCGCATCGAATAACACGAGAGACAAACAGTCCGAAACCCCCTATGAACTGTGTCAAATCGACTCAGGCGACAGCCGAGACGCTTTCTACTTTTAGGCAAACAAAAAAAATTCTCCGGTTGGAAAAATTTATGTTCTGATAGCAAAAACCAGTCAGTATGGAGACGACAGCAGTCGACAAAAAAGGGCTCTCCGGGCAGTCCTCGAGTCCCCCCGCACAGTCAGTACTCCGTCTACAGGCTGTGTCTGTTGTCATTACGTTTGTTGGTCTGATCGGCGGTGGTCTCGGAAGCTGGGTTGGTGCGTCCTCGAGCGTAATCTGGGCGTGCTATGGGGCCGCCTACGTGTTTGGCAGTTGGTACGGCATCAAAGAAAGCATCGGCGCACTCCGGGAACCGGTCGTCGAAATCGACCTGCTGATGGTGCTTGCGGCAGTCGGTGCGCTGGCAATTGGCGCACCGTTCGAGGGAGCGATGCTGTTGTTTTTGTTTTCGCTTGCGACCGTCCTCGAGGAGTATGCAATCGGACGATCTCGGACGGCAATCAAATCGCTCGTCGAGATGCGGCCCGAATCCGCCCACCTCCTGCGTGAGGGCAGTGAAGTGACCGTCCCAATCGACGACGTAGAGATAGACGATGTGTACGTTGTCCGGCCGGGCGAACGACTGCCGCTGGATGGCGTCGTCACGTCTGGCGAATCCGAAATCGACCAATCATCGCTAACCGGCGAGTCAGTGCCAGTCCCCAAAGCACCTGGCGACGAGGTCTTCGGCGGAACAATCAACGAAACGGGAAGCCTCGAGGTTCGGGTCACGCGTAAGGCCCACGAATCGGCTATCTCGCGGCTGATTCATATGGTCGAAGACGCCCGAAGCAAACAGGCACCCACACAGCAGCTTATCGACCGCTTCGAGCAACCGTACGTGTTGGCTGTCCTTGCGATGACCGTACTCGCAATCGCCCTCCCGCTTGTGGTCTTGGATTCGCCGTTCGATTCAACGGTGTATCGGGCGATCACGCTCATGGTTGCGGCCTCACCGTGTGCGGTAATTATTTCGACACCTGCAGCAGTGCTGTCGGCAATTACCGCAGGCGCACGGCAGGGAGTGCTGTTCAAAGGTGGTGAACATATCGAAACCGCAGGAGACGTCGACGCCGTCGCGTTCGACAAAACCGGCACGCTCACCGAGGGTAACACGCGTTTGACAGCGGCGATCGCTCGCGGGGATTCCCCCGCTGGTCGCACGGAGATAAGCGACGACGAGTTGTTGGCGCTGGCGGCCGCCGTGCAGTCGCGATCCGAACACCATCTCGCCGAGGCAACCGTCGAGGCCGCAGGAGACCGCTCGCTCGAGTTGCCGTCCGCAACCGAGTTCAACGCGGTTGTCGGCAAGGGCGTTCATGCGACCGTCGACGGGGAGACAATCCACATCGGTAACCCACGCTACTTCGAGACGGAACTTGCCAACCGCCCTATTGAGGGAATCGACGAGGGGCTAACAGCCGTCGAAAAACTGGAAGCATCAGGAAAAACGAGCGTGCTCGTTGCGCGTGAATCCGCTGAGCAGGTCGCCGTTGTCGGCTGGTTAGCCTACACAGATTCGGTTCGTGCGGGGGCTGCCGAAATGATCGAGCGACTCCGAGAGAGCGGTGTCGAACGGGTCGTCATGTTGACTGGTGACAACCAGCGTGTGGCCGAACACATCGCCGCGCAGGTCGGCATCGATGAGGTCTACGCTGGGCTGCTTCCTGAAGAGAAAGTCGAACATATCGAAACGCTCACCGACCGGCATGAAGCCGTCGCCATGGTCGGCGATGGCGTCAACGACGCCCCCGCGTTGGCCAGAGCCGACATCAGCATCGGCATGGGCGGAGCCGGAACCGATGTTGCCCTTGAGACAGCAGATATCGTCCTCATGTCCGATGATCTCGACAAACTCCCGTATGCCTTCTCGCTCAGCAGAGAGACGAAAAAAACGCTGTACATCAACTTCTCGATCGCCTTCGGTGCGATTGCAATTATGGTTGCTGCAATACTCACCGCCGGGATTCCGCTCCCGCTTGCTGTCGTTGGCCATGAGGGCTCGACGGTGCTGGTATCGTTGATCGGACTGCGGCTGATCGGATTCAGTGGCTGATAGGGTGGCCGACAGGCAGCCGCCAGTTTGCTATGGCGGCTATCGCTCTCTCAGTGGACGGACGGATTCTGCTTTGGCGCGTCACCTCAGCAGCCGTCGCACCCGAGTTGGGTGAGCCTCGAGTCGGTATTCTTAGCCACTGGGAGCAGGGGTGTGATATTTATATATGTAACTCAGAGTTACAGCTATGAGTTCGGACGGCGTCAGCAACGACGCAGCCAGCAACCAGCCGCTCACGGAAACCCGTGATTTACGGGTGGTCTTGGAAATAGAACGCGGCGGTCCATGTTTTGTCGACGACCTCGAGGGCGATGTGATTGATGTTGACGTCCGGGTCGACGACGGCATCTGTCAGTCAGAAGTCACTGTCTGTGAGTCCTGTGAGACCGACACACCGAGCAAAGAAACCAGTCTGCCGGAGAACTTCGAAAACGGCGAGCGCGTGGTCACAAAATACCACACCGACGAAGTGTGTGATCACTGTCCAACCGCTGTGTTTTCGGCCTACGGCTGTATCCCACACTTTTTGCGCGAGGGTGACGGCTCGTTTTTTATCAAGACGTTTCTGCCCTCCTCGGCTATCGTCTCGGATCTCGTGAGCGAGCTTACCGAGATCGGTTCGACAGTTCGGCTTGTCAGCATGACCCATACAGGCAGTGGTCAAGAGCTTACCGAAGAAATCTATGAGGTCGACGTCTCAGTGCTAACGCCGAAACAACGCGACGCACTCCAGTTGGCAATCGATTCGGGCTACTACGACTCGGGCGACGAGCCGTCGATGGCGTCGTTAGCCGAGCAGTTCGATATTTCGACTTCGGCGTTCTCCCAGCGACTCTCTAGGGCCGAACAAAACGTTATGGGACAGTTCTCCGACAGCTAACTGTGTGGCCGTTTTCGGCGCTGCAGAACGAACAACGACGAGAACCTCGGAGGGAAACTCGAGTCCATCCAGGATGCTCACAAAAAGACCAGTAACAGTGGTGTTAGCAGACAGTAAAGTACTCCGAGCCCCTACCCAGTGGTAATGACTGACCGTACACCGACCGCGGGTATCCACCACGTTACGGCCATAGCGGGCGACCCACAGCAGAACCTTGATTTCTGGGCCGAAACGCTCGGACTCCGGTTTGTCAAACGCTCGATCAACCAGGACGACCCCTCGACGTATCACTTCTTTTTCGCCGACAGCGAGGGCACCCCTGGCACCAGTATGACCTTTTTCCCGTGGGAAAACATGCGCCACGGAAAAGTCGGCACTGGACAGGTATCTCGGACTGCCTTTCGGGTTCCAGACGGAAGCTTGGATTTCTGGGAAGACCGGTTCGATGAGTATGGCGTTGAGTACGACGACCGCCTCGAGCGGTTCGGCGAAACTGTCCTCCCGTTTTTCGATCCGGACGGTCTGCCAGTTGCACTCATAGCCGTCGAGATTCCCGACGACGATCCCACTGTCCCGTGGACTGAGTTCGTCGACGAAGCCCACGCCATCCGTGGATTTCATTCAGTGGCACTCTGGGTGGGCGATCCCTACCAGACCGAAGAAATACTGCGGACGATGGGCCTCGAGGAGGTTGGCACCGAACAGTCGCCGGACGACACAGGCGACGAGCGCACCCGCTTTGCAGCCAGCGGGCCGGTTGGTAAATACGTCGACGTCCTTCCAACTATTGAGGGTGGCCGCGGCGGCCACGGCACTGTCCACCACGTTGCCTTCCAGACGCCAACTGACGCCGATCAAAAAGCGATGCGAAAGGCGGTTCGCTCAGACGGCCTCAACCCGACGACACAGATCAACCGCCACTGGTTCCGGTCGGTGTACTTTCGGGAGCCCAACGGTGTGCTGTTCGAACTCGCGACCAGCGACCCAGGCTACACCAGCGACGAACCACTGGAGGAACTCGGCGAACGACTCGTTTTGCCCGGAGAGTTCGAGGCCAACCGCACACAAATCGAAGCCGGATTGGCTGAAATACACATTCCTCGAGCCACTGACTAACCAGACACTGACTTCTCAACGACGCAGTAGTCCTTGTCAATCGGTGCGCCTCCGACGTTGATTCAAACGCTCTCGAGACTCTGTTTGGCCTGCTGTTGTGACGAGTAACCCTGACCCGTCGGCGATGATGTTGCCGTTGCGGTGGACGACCCGCCAATGGTACTATTCGACAGCATCCTCGTCCACCTCGAGGCGAGTTTTGCTTGCGACACCATCAGTTTCGAGTTCATCTCTGTTAGCATCCCATTCGAGTTCGATCTCGAGGCTGAGATGCTGTCGTTCGTCTTCGAGTTCGGGTTCGGCTGCCAGGGAGACAGTCACTGGCTGCTCGCTGTCGATCGGCACTGGCTCGCTGTGACCCGGTCTGCAAGCAAGGCGGCCGAAATAGGTTCCAATGGTGCATGGAGTCTGTTTTGTCTCGGATTCGTCGAGTGTCTCTTCCGATATACACTGAACATTCACAGAAAGAAAGAACTATTTTCTCAGAGGCTACTCGGTCATCATCGCGGCTGTCGTCGAACGACAAAAACTGGATCGTCATGGCATACAACACACTACGCTAGTCGTCTGTCAAACCAGCCATTGCAGTGGTCGAATCTATCAAATCGACCAAACGCTATTGACAGTCTCGCCCGTAGTAACACCTAATGCGTATTCTCGTTGTCGGAGCAACCGGGTTCGTCGGTCGTCGGCTGGTCGGTCGACTCACAGAAGCAGGCCATGAGGTCGTCGCCTTCTCGCGGAGTGCCAGCAGTGAGTCGTTTCCGGAGGGAGTCGAACCGTTCGAGGGAGATCTGGGCGACCCTAGGTCGCTCAAGGGGTTTTGTGAGGATATTGATGTCGCCTACTATCTAATTCACTCACTGACTGCCGATGAGTTCGCCGCCCGCGACCGGGAGTTCGCCAGGCGGTTCCGTACACACGCCGAGCAGACTGGTATCGACCGCGTCGTCTATCTCAGTGGGATCAGCGGCAACGGTGTTGATCTCTCGCCGCATCTCGAGTCCCGTCGTGAGGTCGAAGCAATTCTGGCCGCCGGCGAGTACGACCTGACTGTCCTCCGGGCAGCAGTCATTATCGGTGCCGGCAGCGCGAGCTTTCAGATCCTCCACGACCTGACCGACAGGCTCCCGCTAATGTTGGTTCCGCAGTGGGTTCGAACTCCCTGCCAGCCAATCGGTATTCGGGATGCAGTCGCCTATCTTCTCGAACTCCTCGAGGTCGAAGAAACACGCGGCGAAACGTACGATATCGGCGGCCCTTCGGTCTGGAGCTACGAATCACTGTTGCAGTTGACTGCCGCCCAAAAAGACAAACAGGTCAAAATCGTCCCGGTGCCAGTACTGACACCGACGCTCTCGTCGTACTGGCTCCGATTGACAACTGAAGTACAGTTCGAAATCGCCCAAGCGTTAGCCGAAGGCATGCGCAACCCGGTAGTCGTCGATGAGACGATGAATCTCCAGACTGTGGTGCCAATCGAACAAACCGCAATCGAAACCGCTGTTAGTGAGGCGTTAGCTGAACTCGACGGCCAACGAACGTAGCGTTGACGGCTCGGATAGACAGTTAGGGCTGCCGACGGTTGTCGCCCGCTCTAATGTCGTCAATGTACGGTTGGGCATCCGGCTCAAGCCGAAACGTGCCGTGGATGTCTGCCGGTGCCTCGCCGTGGACAACCCGGCCGAATGGATCGGCAATTTTGGGATACAGCGACTCAACGCCTCGAGCAAGCGGTGAGGCGATTCCGCGGGCATCCATCGCACGCCTGACGGCTGTCTCGCCGGCGTGGACAGCATCACCCTCTATGAGAACGAAAACGAACGGTCGGCCGCCGAACTGTGCTTCCAAGAACGCCTGGATGGGCTCGGATTCCCAGGGGATGGCGATCAGGTCGTCCATCCCATACGTTAACACGTCAACAGCACGTCTGAAGGCGGCTTTCCGGCCGTCGTACACAAGCACCGGCTGTGGACTACTCACAAGAGTGATTGGTCGTCGGGGAACCTGATTCTTTCGAGACGCCCTACCACGGCTTGGGTTCGCGGTCACGCCAAAACCCGCCGCTGGGAGCTTCAGGTTTGAAGCGTGCGAGCCAAATAGGGGTTTCGGCTCCTTTCTGTGGCTTTCGGGGCGCAGTGCCGTCGGTCATATCCGTCTGAACGTAGCCCGGACACACCGAGTTAGCCACCAACTCCTCGTACTCTCCGTCGAGATATCGGGTCAGCCCGTTGAGTCCCGTCTTCGAGATGCGGTAGGCTGGCATCCCACCCGACTGTGGTTCGGTGATCGCACCGAGTCCTGAAGAGATGTTGACCACGCGGCCACCTGGCCGGGCGGTCAAAAGCTCGAGAGCCTGTTTCGTGAGATGGATTGGCCCATGGAGATTCGTCGAGAGCGTCTGTTCGATACGCTCGGTGGGCATCTCATCAAGTGGCTCACGAGAGTCCATAATGCCGGCGTTGTTGAGTAGCACATCGAGTCGGCCTGTCTCTCGGTGAATTCGCTCGAGTGCTGCGGCTCGCTGGTCGGCGTCGGTGACATCGAGTTCGATAGCCCGCCGATCGGTGGCTGTAATATCACTCGTCTCGCGTGCGCCTGCATAGACGGTCGCGCCATGTTCGACAAGCCCGTCGGCGATTCGCTTGCCAATGCCGCGCGTTGCACCCGTGATGAGTACAACTTGTCCTTCCAGCGACGCATACAGGGGAACGTCCATATCTGTCACTCGCGCCCAGCAAACAGGAGTCTGACGGTCGGGTTATTCGACCGGACAGCGGTCAACTCCGAGTGCACGATACAACAAACAACGACGAGTTGTGCCCTCGATGATAAACACTACCGCGATAATCGCCGCACCGAGGTCGCTGACAAGCGGAATCGTTGTGTATCCGAGTGTTGATCCAACGACGAATGTAGCCAGCAGTATCCCGGCGGCAACGCGGACGCGAGCGTCGAACGGGCCGACGTTTCGATCCATACCGAACAGTGGCCCTCGAGATGCATATCCTCAACGCAGCCACCGCATCACAAACGTGAGCACCGAGTTTTATGTTCTGTTCCGACAGACTGTGGGTTAATGGCGTACAGACCGGTTATCGGCGGCGGGCTACTGATCTCGGGACTGCTACTTGCCGTTATCCAACTGTTGCAGTTGACCCAACTTCCAGGCTCGTCGGTCACACTCGCATTCAACACGCTGCCGTTCGTGCTCGTTGCGGTTGCCATCTGCTATACGGGACTGACGATCGCCCGCGATTCGCGATATGAGACGTATGCAACACTCATTGTTTCGTGGGGCCTCGGCAGCGCGCTTAGTTTTGTTGCCGTCTTCGTTCTTATTACCGGAACGGCCCAGCAGCCCGGAGTGACGCTGTTGTTGGGTGCTATCGACGCCGGCAGTGCCGGGGGGCTCGCCGGCCTGCTGATCGGGTTGTACGACGCCAAAAATCGCCGGACGCTGGCGACTGTTGAGGCATTCGCCACCAAACTCGAGGGAATGAACCAGTACGGCAAAGTGCTCAACCAGTCGGCTGATATCGAGTCGGTCGGCTCACTGTGTATCGAAGTCCTCGAGTTCGTCCTGGGCGGCGACGGTGCGATGTTCGTCATTGGTGATACACAATTCGAGTCAGTGAGTTCGACACTCTCGGAAGTCGACTCAGCGACGCTCGAGCGGGCAGCCGCAGGGATGGCCGACCACGAATCGCTTTCGGCAGTCACCGAAAGCAAGGGGTTCGATGAACTTCGCAACGGAGAACCAGGTTCGACACTCGCGATTCGGATCCCGGCCGGCGAGCAGACTGCGGTGTTGTTCGCGGTGTTTTATGAGCTCGAAACACCCGACGACGAGACTCTCGATCTTGTAGAGCTTCTGGCTGCTCACGTTGCAACTGCACTGTCGTCTCTCGAAACACAACAGCCGGACGACCAGCCGTTTGTCTAAGGCAAGACAGAAGCGCTATTCGTTTTCCCGTCAACTACGAACTAATGGAGGCCGCACTGCTGACTGTCGGCGATGAACTGTTGTCTGGCGATACAGTCAACACGAACGCCAACTGGCTGGCCGGACAACTCTCTGATCGCGGCGTAAGAGTAGCCCGAATTCTCTCGGTGGCTGATGAGAAAGACGAAATCACAACGCACGTCGAACAGTACAGCACCGAGTTCGACCGACTGATCGTCACCGGTGGGATTGGCGGAACACCCGACGACCTAACGATGCAAGCGGTCGCCGCCGCCTTCGGTCGACAGTTGCAGGCTACCGAACTGACACGCCAGTCGGTCGACCAGCGACTGGCAGAACTCGAAGCCCGCATGCCAGACCGTGAGTTGGCACTCAACCGTGAGGCCGAAGCCGCAATCCCGGCCGGGAGCCGACCGCTGTTGAACGAAACAGGCCTTGCGCCCGGCTGTGTGGTCGAAAACGTTTATGTCCTCCCAGGGATACCGGGCGAACTCAAAGCGATGTTTTCGGCTGTCGCCGAGGAGTTTTCCGGCGATAGAACGTCCAGATTCCTCTATACAGTCGAACCTGAAGCCAACATCATTCCGGCGCTCGAGGCGACGATGGATCGCTTTGCGGTAACCGTTGGCTGTTATCCTGACCGCGAGGCCGACCACAACCGGCTGAAACTCACTGCCTCTGCGGACTCTGTCTTGGATGCAGCCAGCGACTGGCTGCTTTCGCAGATCAACGCCAGCGAAACGCCCGTTTCTCGAGACTGGTCGACAGACGAAAGCCGGCCGAAATAACGTTATACACACAACACCATCTTCGGCTGTGGCCAACACTGACGACCAGTACTGTCAACGCTGTGGGCAGACACTTATGCCGAGTATCATCGCCAGCCAACAGCGAGCCTGCTGTCTGAATGCGACACCAATTGCCGGCGTCTGTCCAACGCACGGTCCGCTTGGGCCCCATCACGTCCTCGAGTCAGACCAAGACGAGTAACTTCAAAAGTCGGTGGCGAACTTATCCCGACGATTGATGTCGATCTCGCTGAGCGACGATCGGTCGCGTGAGACTGCAAAGACGATTGTCTCGGCGATTTCGTGCGGCTCGCTGGCTTGGCCTTCTTCGAAAACCGCTCGAAACGTTCTGCCGTCGGTCGCTTTGAACTCCGAGCGAACTTCTGCGGGGTTGATCACAGTCACGCCGACACCCGAGCCGCCGACCTGAGCGGCCACGCTTTTGGCAAAGCCTCGAGTCCACCATTTCGAGGCCGCATACACAGGGTTGAACGACCGAGGATACTGTCCGGCAAAGCTCCCGAGAAAGACGAGATGACCCTCGCGTTCACGAACGTATGGGATGGCCGCCCGTGTCGCAAAGAAGACGCCGTCGACGTTCGTCTCTTGGATTGTTTCGTACTCCTCAGTCGAGAGGTCGGCGACCGCACTGCCACGCGAGAGGCCGGCGTTGTTGATCAGAATGTCGAATCCACCGAACGCTTCGACTGTGCTTTCGATCAGTTCGTTGACTGCAGACTCTTCTCGGAGATCCGTCGGTACGACGAGCGTCTCGATGCGGTATGTTGAGAGTTCGGCTGCGACAGCCTCGAGTCGATCCGCACTCCGAGCCGCAAGAACGACATTCGCCCCGCCAGCCGCGAGCTGTCTGGCTGTTTCGGCACCGATACCCCTGCTCGCACCTGTCACGATTGCTGTCTGACCGTCGAGTGAAACGTCCATACTCATACATCGGCTTACGGCCTGTAAGGTGTTCTGTAGGCTGTATCTCTCGCGGTTAAGACAGTGGCGACTAAAAATATATTATATAGCAACATACAGTTTATTTGATCCAGATCCGCCGCCCGTAGTGCTAGAAATTCAGTATCCAGAGCACACAGAGTGCATCCAAGAACTAAAATCAACAGTCGCCCAGGCCACATACAATGGATTGTTTGTCGCTTTTCGGCACTTCAAAACCGATTATCGGGATGGTGCATCTCGAACCGTTGCCCGGTGCTCCGGGGACAACAGGGAATCTGGCGTCCATCTGTGCGGCCGCACGCAGAGACACCGAACTGCTGGCCGCAGGCGGTGTCGACGGACTCATGATCGAAAACTACGGTGACAGTCCCTTTTATATCGACGACGTGCCGAAACACACAGTTGCGGCGATGACACGGGTTGGAACTGCCATCAAGGACGCCTCGAGTCTCCCATCGGCGTTACTGTACTCCGAAACGATGCTGCGGTGGTGCTGTCGGTCGCTGCAGCCGTTGAAGCCGACTACATCCGCGTGAGCGTTCATGCAGGCCTGAAGGCGACTGATCAGGATCTCCTCGAGGGCCAGGCCCACGAGACAGGACGGCTTCGCGAGCAGTTTGGCGTCGATGTCAGAATCCTGGCTGAGTTAGATCTTAAACATGCCGCTCAAATCGGCAGCGTACGGTCAATAAGTACCGAGTACGGCGAGTGTGTCGACCGCGGCCACGCCGACGGGGTAATCCTCTGCGGTGAGGCGACTGGTCAGCGAGTCGACACTGAATCCCTTGATAAAGCTCTCGCCGCACGTACAGCCGGGAAATACGCAACACAAGTGTTTGTCGGCAGCGGGATGGCCGCTGAGTCCGCCGACGAACTGTTGGCTGCTGCTGACGGTGCGATTGTCGGCACCGCTCTGAAAACGACGGCCAGACGACGAATCCGGTCTCGACACAGCGCGTCGAGCAGTTGATGAAGCGTCTCGAGCGTGTTCGATCTGAAAACGTCCACTAAGTATATCAGAATTTAGAGTATTTTGCCACTGTCGGTGGTTGTGCTGAAAAAAACAGATGCCGCTGACAGTCCGCTGAGATTGGGATTCTATCTCAGTTGGGAGCAGACTGACTCGCAGTCCAGTGAGTTGCTCGAGTGTGAACGCTATAGATCTGTTGTAGTGCTGCCGACAAATTCTAAACGATGCTGAAGTAATATCGTCTGATTTGATTGCACACGTTCAAAATTATAGTGGTATTAGAGACGATAATACTTTGTTTGCTGTTGAGTTGTGGTGGCAGATCAGAATATAAGATCCCTTATCGCCTGTTGTACAGTCAAATTGAAGTGAGTGTATCCGAACCCTACTGTATGGCCGAGAAGTCGGATACCGAACGATCAACTGTCATGACCTACGTCCCAGCCTATCAAAAATCCGAATGGAAAGCCCATGCCGAAGAGTTGGGAATGAGTCAAGCAGAGTTTGTCAGGACGATGGTACAAGCTGGCCGAAAAGGGTTCGAACTCGAGGCTCAGAGCCCAAATCTGGAAGGGTCTTCTGGGGACGCTACCCCTGGGGGTAACGGGCTCGAAACACGTGTCCTCGAGGCTCTCGATTCGGGCGACCTGCTCTCTTGGGAACAGTTGGTTGATGCGCTGTCGAGTAATTTTGAAGATCGGCTCGAAGAGACACTCGAGTCGCTCCAGGCCGAAAACCGGATTCGATACAGTGGACGGAAAGGTGGCTACACGGTGGTCGAAAAATGAGTGCGAGCAAAGCAAGTGATGACCCCGAAGATCCGATCGGCTACTTTCTCGAAGACCTCACGTTTCACGGCAAAACCGAACGTACCCGCGAGGCCTACGGCCGTGTGCTTCGGGACTTCGAGTCGTTTCTCGGTGAGGTCAACCGAACCGCCCATAGGCCAACCAATCCAGCAAAAGCAACCCACCGCGACTGTATGGCTTGGGTCCACAGCCTCAGGGGGACGGTTGCCGACAGTACGGTCGCCAGCTATGCTGCCTATCTGCATCGATTTTACGCCTACATGACGCAGGTGGGCGTCTTCGAGGCCAACCCGATGACGCTGGTCGTCGAAGAGATGGACGAAACCATCGACAAAGACCCCGCACGCCGAGAGATCAGCCTCAAGCAAATGCAAGCGTTTGTATCCGGCATCAACCACCCACTCGACCGCGTGCTGGTCGTTGCGCTACTCAAAACGGGGATGCGTGTCGGCGAACTCTGTAATCTCGATCTCCGGGATCTCACACTCGAGGATACGGAAGTCGAGACAGCATTCGAGACCGACCCACGCCCCCAGCTCGATACGAGACCGGATTCGCTGTACGTCGATAACGTACCCAGCCGCGGTGTAGTCGTCAACGGCGAAGAACGCAGGGCCTCGAACAAGCGTAAACGACCAACGGTGATACCGATAGACGACGAACTCAAAACCGAACTCAAACGTTGGCTGGCGATCCGCCCCGAGAGTCCCTCGGAGGCCGAACCACTTTTTGTCTACACGTGCGGCGAGTGGGGCCAACGGCTTACCCCGCGGGCGGTTCGAAACGTGGTCTCGGGCCACGCTCGTGAGATGGGGTGGTACCGGACGGGTGGTGAGGCCTCTGAGAACGTAACACCCCACTATTTCCGGCACTTTTTCACCACACATCTTCGGGAACGCACTGGCGACCGTGGCATTGTGAAATATCTCCGTGGCGATGTGGCCGACGACATCATCGATACCTACACGCACAACTGGGGCGATCAGGTCAGAGAAACCTATGAAGCCAACATCTACTCACTGCGGAGGTAATCACAGCAAACAATATAATCACACAATTTTTCAACCTGAGTATAATGTGGCCGGTGTCGATCCAGCACCACATAAATCGTATGCTGATATATTGATATTGGTGTGGTCGAAGCTACGGAGGCTCGCTTTACGATATCCACGACCAACCGAAAGGCCTCTGAGAGACGGTATCCAATGGCTTTTCCGGCTGACGGCACTTACCCATGTATGACGATTACTGCAGGTGACACAGTCACCATCGAGTATACTGGTCGACTCGAGGACGGAACCGTCTTCGATAGCTCGAAACAAGCTGTTGCCGAAAAAGCAGGGCTTGCCGAAGCCCAGCCCGACCGAACGTATGAACCACTGACTGTTGAGGTCGGTGCGGGCCAGGTCATCGAAGGCATGGAAGACGGATTGATCGGTCTCGAGGAAGGCGAATCGGCGACCCTCGAGATCCCACCCGAAGAGGCCTACGGCGAGTGGACCGAAGAGTACGTCCAAGCGTTCGACACCGACGAACTCGCCGAAATGCTTGGCCAAGAGCCGACAGAAGGGGCGTTCCTCCAGGCCCAAAACGGCCAGCACGGCGAGATCACCCACGTCAACGCTGAGGTTGTGAAAGTTGATTTCAACCCCGATCTCGCTGGCAAAACACTCGAATTCGACGTTGAGATCGTTGGGATCAACTGAGAAACGACGTAGCAACAACCAACTAAGCAGACGCGGCTGACGAATCCGCCGACATTCTTAGGTGTTAGTCGACCGAATACTGCCCGTGAGCAACGCAGATGAACCGCCGATTACGTTGTACCGACTGCAGGCCTGTCCGTTCTGCGAGCGAGTCGTCCGCAAACTCGAGGAATACGGCCTCGAGTACCATTCGCGGTTCGTCGAACCGATGCATTCGGATCGAAACGTGGTCAAACGTATCAGCGGCACTCGAACAGTGCCTGTAATTGTCGACGAGGCGACCGGCGTCACGATGGCAGAAAGCGACAACATCGTCGCGTATCTTGAGACGACCTACGGAGGAGCCAACTGATGGATCTCGGGTTTGCGGTCGTTACGTTACCTGAGACCGACCACCCGACTGAAGGCGAGCAAGCACCAGATTTTGTTCGTCCGCTTGTAACCAGCGAAGACTGGGGCGATAAGCGTCTCTCAGCGGTGGCTGCCGAGGAGCCTGTCTTGGTCGTCTTCTATCCGATGGACGGTGCGTTCCCTGCGACCTACATGTGGAACGAACTCCGCGAGCGTGGTTTCGACGAACAGTACGACGTTCAGGTTGTCGGGCTGTCGATTTCGACGCCGTACGAACATATGACGTTCATTGACGACCGCAAACTCGAGTATTCGCTTTTCAGTGATCCACAGAACGGCGTCGCCGAACAGTACGATATCGTCAACGACCTCGATGGGATGGCTGGGGTAAGCGAACCACGGCCTGCGGTGTTCGTCATCGACAGCGAACTGACGATCCGGTATGCGTGGGTCGCAAGCCAGTGGCCCGAGTTCCCCGACTACGACGACCTCGAGAACGCTATTGCGTCGCTTTAGGCCTCAACAGGCTCGATCAGCGAAGCATCATCGTTGGCTGGGCTGTTGACACGCTCGGAGACCGGATATGCTGTCAGTTCGTCGTCCGGATACGGCTCTAGCAGTTCAGCCGCAGTCTCGACTGTGGCCTCGAGCCACTCGGATTCACACTCGGGTTCCAAGATGACGGCCATCCGATGATGCAACTCCGAGATGAGACCGTTCGGCTTGGTCGTTAAAATCGCAAACGTCTCGAGAGTGGTCGAATCGCCAGTCTGGCCGCCGGAACCGAACTCCGCGAGACCGGTCTGGCGGGTTGGTTCCTCCCAGCGTTCCCACAGTCCCGCCAACGCAAACGGGCGGTCGTCCTCGAAGGCGACACGGTAGGGCTGTTTGCCGTTTCCGCGGTCGACCCACTCATAAAATCCGTCACATGGAACAAGACACCGGCGAGACACATAGGCGTCGGCGAAGCTTCGTTTGTGCTCGACAGTCTCTGATCGGGCATTGATAAGCCCCGTTTTTTCGTCCGCCCAGTGCGGTGTGAGTCCCCACTCAAAAAACTGCAGTTTCTCAGGGTTATCACCCGTAATAACCGGCAACTTTTGGCCGGGCGCGCAGTTGTAGCGAGGCTCCAACGGGCGGGTCGGTTCAGCCTCGAACCGCTCTGAGAGTTGGCCGACAGGGGTTGTGAGCGTGTAGCGACCACACATACTCCACAGTAGTGGTGAGTCGGGCTTAGAGACACCGACTCGAGAGCGTGAGCTTTAGGACGGCCGGGGACGCTCTGTTGGCTGTGCGAATCGAAAACAGCTTTATTCCAGTCCGTGGCGTCGGCGAACAGACCGAACGCACGCTGTGGGCTGAGGGGGCGACCGACTGGGACTGCTTCGAGCCCTCACTGGTGGGGCCGACGACCGCAGACAACATCGAGTCGTTCATCGAGACCGCCAGCCGGCGACTCGAGATGGGCGATTCGGCGTTTTTCAATGAGGTGTTTCCGAGCAGCGAGCGGTGGCGGCTGTACGAGAACTTCCGAGAAGAGACCTGCTTTTTCGACATCGAGACGACTGGGCTCAACCAGGAGTACGACATGGTGACAACCGTCAGCTACCATCAGGCAGGCGAGACAACCACGCTTGTCCACGGCGATGATCTCACTGCAGAGAATCTCCAGGCAGCGATTGACCAAGCCAGTCTGCTTGTGAGTTTCAACGGGATTCGGTTCGACCAGCCGTTTTTGGAGGCATCCTTTGGCCTTGAAATCGAGTGTCCGCACCTCGATTTGCTGTATCCCTGCAAAACACTCGGACTGAGTGGTGGGCTCAAAGTCATCGAAGGTGAAATCGGACTCGAGCGCGAGCGCCCGGATCTCTCTGGACGAGATGCGGTTCGACTTTGGCGACAGCACGAATCCGGCGTTGATGGCGCACTCGAGACGCTGATTTCGTACAACCGCGAGGATACAGTCAATCTCAAAACGCTGGCCGAAACCGTCACCGACCGGCTTCATCAACAGGTCTTCGAACAGGCCTGTCAGCGGTCGGTTGAGTGAGTTTCTTGAGGTTCTGTCTTGGCCGCAGACTCGGGAGTATGCTCCGATGCAGTTGAGTCACTTTCAGTGTCGTCCGTCTGCGGGTCGGCCTTTCTGATCAGTTTCATCTCGCCTTTCGCCCGAAGCGAGCCATGGACGTCCGCACCGTCGTGAACAACGAGATCACGACAGGAGATATCGCCGCGAACCTCCGTGCCCGCATGCAGGGTGACCGTACCGTTTCTGGTCGTGACATCACCGATGATCACCGTCTCAGAGCCAACGGTGATATCGTCTCGAGCACGCAGACTGCCGAAAATCGTTGTTTCAGTACCCACCAGAATCGATTCGGCCCGGATGTTGCCGTGGAGGCGGCAGTCGTTGCCGATCGTTGCGGGCGTCGAGACGCGCCAGGCATCATCGGAAATTTTGGCCCCTTTTGGTACGACAAGCGGCGGTCGCTGGTCGACGTCATCGGGCGAAATCGCGCTGGCGAACTCCTCGGCCTTTTCGGCCTCGCCAAAACGCAGGAACTGCGAGAGCACGATAAAATAAAACACGAGCGCGGGAACCGGGTTTCGGGTATGTATCCAGCCGTTGGTCTCAAAACCCTCGTCGATTTCGACGTCATCGCCAATATCTAAATCTCCAGAGACCAATAGCGCACCGCCGATATGACACCGGGCACCGATGTAGGCATCCGAGCCGACCAGCAGGCTGTCGTCGATCTCACACAGCATATCCAGCCGACAGTCGTTGTCGACCTCGAGGTGGCGGCCGAAAGAGACGCGCTCGCCGGCAGCAATCGTGCGGCTGCGAATACCGAACTCGATAGTACTGTTCGAGCCAATCAACACGTCGCTGTCGGTGACGATGTCGTGTTCTTCGACGGTTGTGCCGTCGGGAATCGCCAGCTCATCGAGCGGGTCGCCGGGAGATGACACAGGCCGAATCAGTAGGCGAACACTAATAAACAGTCCGTAAGACGGATGGCTGACACAACACTAAGGATCTTAGCGGTTCCGTGTGGATTCCCGTTCACGCTGGCGTTGATGCCACTCAGCGGCGTCCTCCAGCGTCTCGGTCTCGAGGAGTTTCTCGAGTTTCCGTTCGAACTGGTCGTCGGTCAACTCGCCGTTGGCATAACGGTGGCGAAGCTCCTCGAGAGGATCGAAATCGGGCGTCTCACTGTTGGCAGACTGGGCAGGTAGATTCGAGTCAGTGCGGTCGAACTTGTCGTCGATCCACTCTTCGATGTCGGATTCGTCGCCGAAAAGAATCGCTACCAGTGGGACGATGATGATGTAGCCGAACAGCATAAACGGGAGCCACCAGCTAACTCCGAGAAACATTGCAGCGAGCCACGTTCCGGTGACTCCCAGTGTGGTGATTTCGGTGATGTTTTCTGAGAGGCGTTCGCGCGGCGTCGAGGTGGCCATCATCCGAGATGACTGTCTGTGGTCTCAAAAGCATACCTCCGAGAGAACCGACCGGTGACAGCGACGTTTTTAAGACTTGATGGACAACGCTCGGTATGACCGTTCTTTCGTTCGATAAAACCGGCGTCGATGTCGTCTACGAGGGCACCGAGTTCCGTATGGACAAAGCACTGATCGAAGAAGCCACTCAGAAATCCTACCGAGACGTTACCGACCACGAGGTGCTTCGGCTCATCGAAGACACACCTGACCTGTCGGGGCAGGCCACACAGATCGACGACATTCTTCGTGAGGACTGACGACCGAAAAACAATTCCACCCGAATGACGAACGCCGCGGTATGCTCTCTATCGCGCTCGCAGGAAAACCAAACGCGGGCAAATCGACCTTTTATACGGCGGCGACGATGGCCGACGTCGATGTGGCCAACTACCCGTTTACGACCGTCGATCCCAACCGGGGTGTGGCCACTGTCCGCACGGAGTGTCCCTGTCTCGAGCTCGACGAGCGGTGCGGCAACGACCGGTGTCGAGCGGGTACACGGTATGTCCCAATCGAGCTGCTCGATGTGGCCGGACTCGTTCCTGGTGCCCACGAGGGCCGAGGGTTAGGCAACCAGTTTCTCGACGAACTCACCAACGCGGATGCCATTCTGAACGTGCTTGATGCGTCGGGCAGCACCAACGCAGAGGGCGAACCCGTCGAGGAAGGAAGCCACGACCCCGTCGGAGATGTCGAGTTCATCGAGAGCGAAATGAACCAGTGGCTCGCCGGCATTATCGAGCGTAACTGGGAGTCAATAGAGCGAAAGTCTCGGTCACCGGAGTTCGATATTAACGACGCCCTCACTGATCTTCTGACTGGATTCGGCGCGACGACTGCCGACGTGGCGGCCTGTTTGCGTTCACTGGAGTATCCCAACGATCCGATCCAGTGGACCGACGCCGACCGCGAGACACTCGCCGAAGCCGTCCGTGCACGTACGAAACCAATTATTCTCGTGGCTAACAAAATCGACAGTGCACCCAAAGCGACACTCGAGCGGCTTCGGAGCGCCGCCGAAACTGTGATTCCTGCCACAGCCGACGGCGAACTCGCGCTCAGGCGTGGCGTTGAGGCTGGCGTTATTGAGTACAATCCCGGCGATGAGGACTTCGAGATCACAGGCGATATCAGCGACGCCCAACGGGCAGGCCTCGAACAGATCCGCGAGGTACTGCGTGAGTACGGCGGAACGGGCGTCCAGCGCGCACTCAATGCGGCAGTGTACGACCTGCTTGATCACATTACCGCCTACCCGGTTCAAAACGAGACGAAATGGACCGACGCCCAGGGCAACGTGCTACCGGATGCCTTTCTGCTGCCGGCGGGTTCGACGCCAACCGACCTCGCTGCAGCGGTTCATACTGACATCGCCGAAGGCTATCTCCATGCGGTCGACGGCAAACGCAAGCGTCGCATCTCCGAGAGCTACGAACTCGAGGACGGCGATGTAATAAAAATCGTCAGCACCGCCTCGTAGCGGCTCAAAACAACGAATACAGCAGTCCATGGGAGCCAACGAACCCACAAAGGAGAGCCACTGTCGTCGCCGGCGACTGCTCGAAGAGCGCCGAAAAATCACCGCACGGCGTACCCACATGGAGCCGAGCGCCGAGGTCCGAAAACAGCTGATAGCTGGCGAGCATCCCCGAGGCAAGCACGGCTGATTGACCGACAAACGAAACTCCCACAACAAACGCGACTCCGGCAATGACGAGGACGCTGGCCGTCTGGGCGAGAACGCCACCGGCCAAAAACGCCAGCAAGTAGCTCTCGTCGGGGTCGTACTCCCGGTAGGCTTCGAGATACGCCTCGAAGCCCAGCGGGCTGACCCATTGTTGGCCATCCCTGAGTGCGACATACTGCGGCAGACCCACTATGACGACTCGAATATTCGGTGCGGCAATCCCGACTACGTGCCGGCCGACTGCGTAGTGGCCCAGTTTGTGACTCAGCACAACAGACGCCCCAATCAACAAAAAGACGACAACTCCACCTAGCATGCGATTACACAGCCGATACCCGCAACTGTACCGTTGTGCGGTATAAATCCGACCGGTTTGCTCGAGATCCACCGGAAATGAATCACGCCTCGAGGGCTCCACAGTCGGCCAGTGCGTCGAAAAGCCGCTCGAGTTCGCGTTCGGTGTTAAATGCGTGTACGGAGATTCGGATCGCATCTGGGTCGGGAAGCGACCGGATTCGAATCTCCGCGTCGGCCAGATGATCGACGACGTATTCGGGTTCTGCAACGTCAATTGTCACCAGGCCGGACTCAAAACCGTCCGGGCTCAATAGTTGTGCGTCCGGAATCGCCGTTTTGAGTCGGTCAGTGAGTGTTTCAATCCGGGCTTGGATCTCCGCGAGGCCGACTGACTCGAGCAGTGTGATCGCTTTGGCCATCCCTACATGCGGCGCAGGCGACGTCGTCCCGCGTTCGAACCGCTGGGCATTGGGCTTCAGCGTGTACTCGGTAGTGTCCGGATCCTCAACACTGTTGTAGCAGACCTGCGCCGGATGCAACGGTGTTTCAGCACCCGTACGAACGTAGAGATAGCCCGACCCCCACGGCCCGAGCAGCCATTTGTGTCCCGAACCCGCGACGTAGTCGGCACCCCACGCCTCGAGATCAATTGAGGCTTGGCCCGCTGACTGGACGGCATCAACCAGCACCTCACAGTCGGCGTCATGAGCAATCTCGACCAGTTCAGCCACCGGAATCCGGGTGCCATAGTTCCACGAGATCGAACTGAAACAAACGAGTCGAGCCTCTTCGACCGCCTCGGCGTAACTCTCGCGGTCGATTCGTCCGTTGTGGGTCTCGATTATCCGAACCCTCGCGCCCTCCTGTTTGACTGCCCGTTGCCACGGCAGTACGCCGGCCGGATGTTCGAACGCCGTGCGGGCGATCACATCACTGGACTGCCAGTTGATGCTGGCGGCCAATGCGCTAATTGCGTCGCTGGTCGATTCAGTAAGCGCGAGTTCGGATGGCTCGACGCCTAAGTGGGCCGCAATCGTCTCGCGGCTCTCTTCGCGGGTGTTGGCGGCGGCCGTGTACATCCCCTCGGCTGCCGGTGCCACAGTTTTGTGGTGTACCAGACAGTCAGTGGCCGCCTCGAGTACTGGCTGTGGACTCGGGCCGCTGGCTCCGGTATTGAAAAACGTCGTCTCCTCGAGCGCCGGAATCGACGCCCGGAGTTCGCGTGGTGTCATGCTGAACGATTGTCTTCGAGTCGGTAAATCCTTCTGCCGGCTGGGTTCGCGATGGCCTCGAGGTTACAGCTCGTACAGTTCGCCGTATTTCTCAGTGACGTACTCGACGAACGCGTCTGCCGAAAAGTCCGCACCAGTCGCCTGGCGAACCAACTCGTTGGTCTCGTATCGCTGGCCGTGTTGGTGGATGTTCTCGCCGAGCCACTCGCCCAGCGGTTCGAACTCGCCGTCTCGAGTGTTGGCCTCGAGCCCACCAAGCTCCTCGCTGGCGGCCGCATACAGTTGGGCGGCCATCACGCTGCCCAGCGAGTAGGTCGGAAAATACCCAAAGCTGCCGTGCGACCAGTGGATATCCTGCAGACAGCCCATCGTATCCGACGGTGGGCTGATCTCGAGATACTCCTCGTAGAGTTCGTTCCACCGCGCTGGAACGTCTACAACCGCAAGCTCACCGCCGATCAACTCGCGTTCGATTTCGAAGCGGACGATAATGTGAAGATGGTAGGTGAGTTCGTCAGCCTCGACGCGAATGAAGTTCTCATCGTAGACCTGATTGGTCGCCTCGTAGGCCTCACGGGCCGACAGGTCGGCTTGCGGAAACGCATCTGTGAACGTAGGCAACAACAGCTCCCAGAAGGCCTTCGAGCGACCGATATGGTTCTCCCAGAGCCGCGATTGGGATTCGTGTACCGAGAGATTGCGATGGTCGCCCAGCGGCGTCCCAAAGGCGTCGTCGGGCAATCCCAGCGTATAGTAGGCGTGACCGAACTCGTGGATTGTAGAGGTGAGCGCGCCAATCGGATCGGTTTTGTCGAACCGCGTGGTCACCCGACAGTCGAACTGGTTGCCAGAGGTAAACGGGTGTGTCGAGACATCGAGTCGGCCGCGGTCGAAATCGTAGTCCAACAACTCGAGTACCTCTCGAGAGAGCGCCTCTTGGGTGTCTGTGTCGTACGTTCCATCGAAAGCGTCGGTTGCAAGCTCTGCATCTGCAGTGCGAATATCCGCAATAAGTGGAACCAGTGTCTCACGGAGTTCCTCGAGAATGGATTCGGCCTGCGAGAGCGGCAAACAGGGTTCATAGTCGGCGAACAACACAGCATACGGGTCGGCTTCGGGGTCGATATATTCGGCATACTGGCGTTTGAGCCCGACTAAGTGCTCGAGATGCGGCGCGAACTCCGCAAAGTCGTCGTTCTCGCGGGCAGACTCCCACGCGCCGAGTGCTTCGGAAGTCGCCTCTGAGATCTGTTCGACCAGATCGCGCGGGACGCGTTCGGCCCGAACGTACTGTCGACGCACCTCACGGACGACCGCCTGCTGGTCGCCACTGAGATCGGTGTCCTCGAGATCGTCCAACAGTTCACCGACGGAACCTTCAACGAGCAGTTCATGCGACAGCGACGACAACGTCGAAAGCTGTTTCGAGCGGGCGGGCGTGCCGCCTTCGGGCATCATCACCTGTTGATCCCACGACAACACATCGGTTGCACTCTGGACGGCGTTGATCCGCTCGAGTTCGCCCACTAACTGCCTATAGGCGTCCGGTTCGGCAACAGACTCGGGTTCAGTTGACATACCGGTACATCGGCCCGCGGACGTATCAACGCACTGCTGGCTGCGGCGGTTCGTTCACTGCTGGCTGCGGCGGTTAGTTCGGCTCGAGTGTGTTGGCGACCCGCAGGTAGATGTCATAACAGCGCTCGAGAATCTCCAGGGAAACGCTCTCGGTTGCGGTATGAGCCTCGCCCGGTTCGGCCGCCCCACAGACCACACACGCAGTGCCGGCCTCGGCGAGCCAGCCCGCGTCGGTTGCATGTGGTTTGGCAACCTGTTGTGCAGCGGCCGACTGGACGGCTCGAGCCGACTCGAGGACATGGTCGGCGAAAGCAGGATCACTACAGGCCATCGGTGGCAGGTCTTGTTCGACGATCCATTCGACGCCCTCGATCCGTTCGGCCGCTTCCAGCGAAGCGCGTTCGTCGGGAACGGTGCGTTCGTCTATGGTGACCGAACAACGCTCAGGAATGACGTTCCAGGCCGAACCGCCGTTGATTTCGGTAACTGCGAGACTGCCGGTCAGTTCGGCCCCCAGGACGGTCGTCTCAGGTGTCTCGAGCGAGCGAACAGTCCCAATCGCATCGCTGGCGCGATAGATCGCGTTGTCGGCGTCGTCGGGTCGGCTGGCGTGGCCGGCGGTGCCGGTGGCCTCGAGTGTACTGCCGCGTCGGCCCTTGTGGGCGACTGCGACATCAGTGACACCTGGTGCGGAGTAGCCGCTCGAGCCTTCGGTAACAACCGCCCACGTGGGTGCGAACCCATCATCAATAGCCGCTTGTGCACCGATGCCGCCCTGTTCTTCACCGACGAAGCTCGCAAAGACGAGTTCGACAGCAGGATCAGCATCCCGAAAGGCGACCATCGCCGCGGCCAGCGAGCCCTTCATATCTGCCGTTCCACGACCGTACAGCCGACCCGCGCGCTCGGTGAGAATGTACTTTCCGTCGGCGTCAGTCTGCTCGTCGGCCGGTGGTACCACATCGTGGTGGCCGACGAGTGCGAGCGAGACATCGGTCGGCCCGTGGGCTGGCGAACGGCGAGCGATCACCCCTCTTTCGTCGTGTTGTATCTCGGCGTCGGTTTCGGCAGCCAGCCACTGTTCGAGTAGCTCGCCGGCAGCCGTTTCATCGGCGTGGCTCGGCGTCGAAACCAGCCGTTTGGTCAGCGTCCGAACGTCGGCGTCAGTCATACCGACCGATAGAGCCCAGCGGCCTAAAGTCCCAGCCGGTTCGGTTGGCTCCTCGAACAGTCCGTATGGACGAACAACAAAACTCGAACACCGACCCAGCCTCCGTGATAAGTCGACTCCCACAGCAAAGATTACACAGCTTACGCACCGGAACAGCGGTTATAACAAACCACGTTCCGGCCGTCAACCAATTTGTGTCGTCGACCAACAGCCCAAAAGAAGCGACGGCCGCCGGGCAGTATACGATCAGACCCTACGAGCCACAAGACCGCCCAGGGTTTCTCCGGCTTGACAGCCGAGTCTGGGACCGAACCCGGAACTCTGCGTGGTTTGACTGGAAGTATACCGACAACCCGTATGTGGATCATATCCCCATCATCGTCGCCGAGTTCGACGACGAAATCGTCGGCGCACGGCCGTTTCTCGCGTTCAGCCTCCGGGTTGGCGAGCAGTCGGTGGTGGCCTACCAGCCGGCCGATACGATGGTTGATCCTGCCCACCGACGAGCCGGTGTGTTTAGTCGGATGACCGATCAGGCCCTCTCTGTATATCGAGACCACGGCCCGGAGCTATTCTTTAATTTCCCCAACCAGCATGCCAGGCCAGGATATCTCAAGTTGGGCTGGCGAGAGACGAAGCCAGCAGTGACCTACTATCGGGTCGAATCACCGGCTGCAGTGGCTACCAAAAGCAGTATACAGCAAGCAGCAGGCGCACTCGAGACCGTACTTTCTGGTTACTACGCCGGCCGACGCCGACTGTCAACAAAGCCAACGGGTCTCAGTGTGCGTATCACCGACGGGCCGGCGATCGACCAGTTGGTACGGCTGCACCGCCGATGCCGGCCAACGGCGATCCATGCCGACCGAACCGCGGCGTTTTTGCGCTGGCGGCTGGGGAGTCCGCTCTGGGATCGACAGACACACATCGTCGAGAGTGCGACTCGAGAAGAACCACTGGCCGCGCTCGTCGCCCGAAGCCGCCGTACCGACGACGGCCTTCGACTCACCCAAGTAGTCGATGTCGCCCCACTCTGTGGTCGCCAGCGGTGGCGAGAGGCACTCTGGGCGGGACTCGACAGCGTTATCTCGAGCACACCGGAGACGGATCTGTTTGCGATCAGCGACGGAGCGATCCCCCACGACGTCGCTGCGACGTTCGGCTTTCTGCGGGACGATTTGCCACCGTTGTCACGGCTTAC
>LFFM01000246.1_pt1 | contig 36326 bp, 39 predicted proteins | sample 643131 | NCBI WGS metagenome assembly LFFM01 (sample SAMN03777445, study PRJNA286221) | soda lake metagenome | biome: soda lake; feature: Kulunda steppe; material: water; isolation source: sample Tc-Br brine of Tanatar trona crystallizer | place: Russia: Kulunda steppe | collected 2011-07
TCTCATTCCCTGCTCCGGATCGGTTACAACCTCGTCTGATCAGGCTGTTTTCGTTCAGACAGCACACTCATCTTGCTCTCGCAGAAGTCGTTCTCTCGGTGGCTTTATCAACTCGAAACGCGACAGTCATCATGAAACATGACGGACGACCCAGATGTCGAACTGGAGGCCAGACTCGCAGAGCAGGAGTCGTTCGATCCGCCCGAGGAGTTCGTCGAGCAGGCGAACGTCTCGGATCCGGCGATCTACGAGGAGTTCGAGGAGGAGTGGCCCGACTCCTGGGAGCGGGCAGCAGAACTACTTGACTGGGAGGAAGGGTACGACGAGGTGCTCGTCGACGAGGATGCTCCGTTTTACGAATGGTTCGTCGGCGGGGAACTCAACGCCGCCTACAACTGCGTCGACCGGCACGTCGAGTCGGGCCGGAAGAACCACGCCGCGATCAACTGGGAAGGCGAGGGCGGGGAGACACGCACCTACACCTATCAGGATCTCTATCGCGAGGTAAACGAGTTCGCCGCCGCCCTGCGACAGCTCGGCGTCGAGGAGGACGATGTCGTGACGCTTTACCTCCCGATGATTCCCGAGCTTCCGATCGCGATGCTTGCCTGTGCCCGGATCGGCGCGCCCCACTCGGTCGTCTTTGCGGGCTTTTCGGCCGACGCACTGGCGACACGGATGAACGCCGCGGACTCGGAGTATCTGATTACCTGCGACGGCTACTACCGCCGTGGGGACGCACTCAACCACAAGGAGAAAGCCGATAAGGGGCTCCGAAGCGTCGAGGCGGAGGTCGAAACCGTCGTCGTCGATCGTCTCGGCGACGAACTCACGCACTTCCTCGGCGATCGAGTGTACGATTACGACGAACTGGTCGCCGAACAGGCGGGCGAGCGTGTCGAGCCGGTCCCGCGTGACGCCGAGGACATGCTCTTTCTCATGTACACGTCGGGGACGACCGGGAAACCGAAAGGGGTCAAACACACAACCGGCGGCTATCTCTCGTATGCGGCGTGGACGTCCCACTCGGTGCTGGATATCAAACCCGAGGACAGTTACTGGTGTGCCGCCGACATCGGCTGGATCACGGGCCACTCCTACATCGTCTACGGGCCGCTCGCGCTCGGTACGACGACCGTGATGTACGAGGGGACGCCGGACTACCCCGACAAGGACCGGCTCTGGGAGCTCGTCGAAAAGTACGCGGTCGACATCTTCTACACCGCGCCCACGGCGATTCGGTCGTTCATGAAGTGGGGCGAGGAGTATCCCGCCAGCAAGGACCTCTCCAGTCTCCGATTGCTCGGGACTGTGGGCGAGCCGATCAATCCCCGCGCCTGGAAGTGGTACTACAAACACATCGGGAACGAGTCCTGCCCCGTGGTCGATACGTGGTGGCAGACCGAGACCGGCGGCATGATGGTTACGACGCTGCCCGGAGTCGGGAGCATGAAGCCTGGTTCCGCGGGACCGGCGCTCCCCGGCATCGACGCCGAAGTGGTGGACACGACAGGGGAGCCCGTGAGCGCGGGTGACGCAGGCTACCTGACGATCGACAACCCCTGGCCGGGGATGCTCCGCACGCTGTACCAGAACGACGACCGATTCGTCGACGAGTACTGGCGTGAGTACTCCGATCCGGAAGCCGACCAGTGGGTCTACTTCCCCGAGGACGGCGCGACGATCGACGAGGACGGCTACATCACCGTCCTCGGTCGCGTCGACGATGTCATCAACGTCTCCGGACATCGCCTCGGAACGATGGAGGTAGAAAGCGCAATCGTCGGCGTTCCCGGCGTCGCCGAAGCGGCAGTCGTCGGCGGATCCCACGAGGTGAAAGGGGAGGCAGTGTACGCCTACGTCATCACGGAAGACGGGACCGAGGGCGACGAGGTGCTGTACGACCGGATTATCGAGGGCGTCGAAGATGCGATCGGCCCGTTTGCCCGCCCCGAAGAGATCGTCTTCACGCCCGAGCTGCCAAAGACGCGTTCGGGCAAGATCATGCGTCGGCTGCTCGAAGACATCGCCAAGGGTAACGAGTTAGGGAACACGTCGACGCTCAGAAACCCCGGGATCGTCGAGGAGATTCAGGCACAGGTCAGCGGGGACTGAACTCGCACCCTCAGTCGTCTCGCCCCAGCCCGTAGTACCGGATGGCGAGCAGCGGAACGCCAAGCACGGTTCCGATCGTAATCGCTCCGTACAGCGCCATTCCGACAGTGGTCGGCGGCATCTCGATGAAGCCATACAGCGCAACCGTCTCCAGGTCCTCGGCGAGGATCACCGAGAGCACGACGCCCATGAGCCCTGCGATGATCACGAGAATGACGTACAGTATCAGGACGACCTGCTGGCCGGTGAGATCCGCGGAGGCGTCGGCACCCTCGAACGTCGTTTCGTTGTCCGTCACAGTCGCCAGTTGGACCGGCGAACGATTAGGCTTTTGCACTTGCCCTGCATACTGGGGTGTATGACACAGAAAGAACTGCTCGGGTTGATCCTGACGACGGTTGCCCTGATGATGTTCTCGACGGGTTTTGTAATCGCGCTGAGCTGAGACCCGCCCCGTCGTTTCGGACTGTTTCCAGAGCTACTGGCTTTGATGGTGCTGCGGTTCTGTTCGGCTTCTCTGAGTGCGATGCGTATCCCAATCGCTGCCGGTTTGCCCTCGAAGGGAAACGGCTAGGGTTATCGGGTGTCGTCGGGTCTGGCGTCGACATCGTCGCCGTTCGCCCCGTCGACGTCCTCGACCGGCTCGCCACCGTCAGTACGGGCTGATCCACCCTCCCCTTCGGGCTCACCGCCGTCGGTCATGGGCAGGATCTTGTTCTGCTCGAACCACTCCCACTCTTTGGTCTTCATGCCGTGCTCGTCGAGGTTCCACGGGTCGCCGTCACGGACTTTCGGCCCTTCGAGCCACGAGATGATGAAGTTGTAGACGAAGATGATCTGGCCGATCATGAGGATGATCGCCCCGATCGTGGTGAACTGGTGGAGATCGGTAAACAGCGCCTGCGGACCGATCGTCAGCTCGTAGTTGGCGTACCGCCGTGGCATACCGCCGTAGCCGAGGAAGATCATCGCGAAGAACGTGAGGTTCGTCCCGATCATCGAGAGCCAGAAGTGCCACTTGGCCAGCCGTTGCTGGTACATCCGCCCGGTGTACAGCGGGAACCAGTAGTACAGGCCCGCGAAGACGGCGAAACCGATCGCACCCATCACGATGTAGTGGAAGTGTCCGATGACGTAGTAGGTCTCGTGGAGTACCTGATTGACCGGCACAGCACCGAGGAAGACGCCGGTGACGCCGCCGATGATGAAGTTCGAGACGAAGCCGAGACAGAACAGCATCGGGGCGTTCAGCCGGATCGAGCCGTTCCACAGCGTCGTGATCCAGTTGAACACCTTCACTGCGCTCGGTATCGCAATCGATAACGTCACCGCCATGAACGCGGATTCGAGTCGGGGGTCCATCCCGGACGCGAACATGTGGTGGGCCCACACCCCGAACGAGAGGACGCCGATCGCGAGCGTCGAATAGACGACGAACTTGAAGCCAAACAGCTTCCGGCCCGCAAAGCGGGGGAGCACGTAACTGATGATCCCCATCGGCGGAAGCACCAGTATGTACACTTCCGGATGGCCGAAGAACCAGAACAGGTGTTGCCAGAGGATCGGCCCACCACCTGCCGGATCGAAAAACAGCGTATCGAGGTTCCGGTCGGCCAGCAACATCAGCAGTGCGCTACCGAGCAGCGGGAACGCAAAGAGGATCAGTCCGGACTGGGTGAGCATCGTCCACGAGAAGATATCGAGGTTGTGCCAGCCGACATCCTCGCCGCGCTCGGTGAAGATCGTCGCGATGAAGTTGATCGCACCCATGGTCGCGGAGATCCCGGAGAGATGTAACCCGAGCATCATCAGGTCGGCACCGGGGTTGAGAGCGCCCGCGTCACCGGCCGGCGTTCCGGCGACGGTCGAGTCGGCGGAAAGCGGTGGATACATCGTCCACGATGTCTGCGCGCCTGCAATCCCGTCGACGAACGGGCCGAATATCAGCCCAGCCCAGACGAGAAGCGCTGCCGGCGGGAGCAACCAGAACGCGATCGCGTTGATCCGCGGAAACGCCATGTCATCTGCTCCGATCATCAACGGCAGGAGATAGTTCGCGAACGCCGCGATGATCGGCGTCCCGAAGAGGAACAGCATCGTAATCCCGTGGGAGGTCAACAGGGCGTTGTACGTGTCCGCGCTGATGATCGTCGTGCCCGGGTAAGAGAGTTCCAGTCGCATCACCATCACGGAAAGCCCGCCCCAGGCGAACGCGACGACCGCATAGGCACCGTAGAGAATGCCGATATCCTTGTGATCGACAGTCGTCAGCCACCTGATCACGCCGCTTGGCTTTTCTGAATGGACCGTCGCGGAGTCGTCACCGTAGCCGCCGCCTCCGGCTGGCGAGTACGTACGCCAGCTATCCAGGCGGGTCAGCCAGGCGACGACGGCGACGAGGAAAAGCCCCATGAACGCCGTCAGCACCACTTGTCCGTTTACCATATGAATACCCTCTGTATTGCGGGGTAAAGAAAGGTTCGTTATTTCAGCTCAGTCTCGGGGACGGAAGGTGAAAGATTACGGAGAGAAAGTCAGTGTTCGCCGCCGCCAAAGCGCCGCTCGTCTCCCTCGATCGCCTTCCCGGAAAGGTAGGTGAGGACGGCGAGTAACACGAACGTAATCGTGATGAGACCGAACTGGAGCGTGCTGAAAAGCGGATCCCATCCCCACGGGTTGAACGCTACGTACAGCGCGATAAACAGTGCCAGAATCCCGAGTGGGATGAAATTGACTGTGAGATCGAGGAGCGTATCCCGATCGAAGATCTCTCGTGACATTGGCGTTGGGTAGTATTCGCTCTCCCAAATAGATTCTGCTTCGACGTGTTTCCGCTGTCAGATCGTCGGCTGCTCGGGCAGTCGAGCGCGCAGAATCGGCGTGAGTACGATCCCGAGCAGTCCCGCCACAGCGATCGATAGCCCGCGCAGTGCGATCCCACTGTTGCTCGCCGAGATTGTCAGGCTCTGGGTGATCGTCCCGTCCGCGAGCGTAAACAGCCCGATGCCGACTGCCACCAGCGCCGCCGAGAGACCGACAAACACCGTCCATGGGCTGGCAACGTACTCCGTCTCCCGGAGAATCCCCCCCACGCTCCCAAGCAGCAGCAGCAGGCCGCCGATAGCGACCGGCACCAGGCCGAGGACGATCCCCACTTCGGAGAATACGACGCCGAGCGCGATCAGCATCGGCCACGGACTCGACTTCCGAGGTTGATCGGGCAGGACAGTCTCCTCACTCATAGTAGATAATTGGGCCGGAGGGTATAGAAACCACCGAAATATGGCGGGTCAAACTGCAATACCGACCCAAGGGAATAAATGCGGTTCGCAGTGTATGTACTGTATGGCAGGGCCACGAGTGGCGGGGGTAGGGGTCACCGAATTCGGTCGGGCTCCCGAGCGTACTGGGCGGGACCTTTTCGCCGAGGCCGCCGAGGAGGCGATTCACGATGCGGGAGTAGATACTGCGGAGATCGAGGGGGTGTACTATGGCAACTTCATGGGAGAGCTGGCCGAGCATCAGGGTCATCAGGGGCCGATGATGGCAGAGGCTGCGGGCGTACAGGCACCGGCAACGCGGTACGAAACAGCCTGTGCGTCGAGCGGCGCTGCAGTCCGCCAGGCCGTTCGGGATGTCCGGAACGGCGAGACGGATGTGCTGCTGGTCGGTGGCGCAGAGCGGATGACGAATCTCGGTACAGGGGGTGCAACGGAGGCGCTGGCGATTGCGGCCGACGACCTCTGGGAGGTCCGCCACGGAATGACCTTCCCCGGCGCGTACGCACTGATGGCACAGGCGTATTTCGATACGTTCGGCGGCTCACGCGAGGATCTCGCCCACATCGCCGTCAAAAACCACGCCAACGCTGTCGACAACGAACTCGCACAGTATCAGCGTGAAATATCGATCGAGGACGTGCTAGAGGCACCGATGGTCTCCTCACCGCTCGGACTCTACGACTCCTGTCCGATTAGCGATGGGGCGAGTGCGATGGTACTCGTCAGCGAGTCGTACGCCGACAGGCACGCTCTCGACGCCGACGTTGCAATCACCGGCACGGGACAGGGCGGCGATCGGATCGCGCTCCACGACCGCGACCACCTCGCCACGTCGCCCGCTGCGGACGCCGCTGCCGAAGAGGCTTACGAGGACGCAGCTATCGGAGCCGAACGGATCGACGTCGCCGAAGTGCACGATTGCTTTACGATCGCGGAAGTACTCGCCATCGAGTCGCTCGGACTGTACGAGCCGGGGGAGGGAATCGACGCGGCACGGCACGGCGACACTGCGGCGGACGGATCGATCCCAGTGAATCTCTCGGGGGGGCTCAAGGCGAAGGGCCACCCGGTCGGCGCAACCGGCGTCGCACAGGTCGTCGACGTAGTCAAACTGCTGCGTGGCGACCACGTCAACAGCGACGCAGTGCCGGATGCGACGGTCGGCGTCACGCACAACGCGGGCGGGACCGTCGCAAGCGCCATCGTGCACGTGTTGGAGGTGGCCCGATGAACGACGACCCTGACAGTGTCCGCGACCTTGGGTACGACGACTTCATCGACGCGATCGAAGCTGAGGAGGGGTATTATCTCGAATGTCCGGCGGGACACGGGTCGCTGCCACCGCGTCGGCTCTGTCCGGCGTGTGGTGATCCCGATCTTCGGGAAACACCGTTGCCCGAAACCGGCTCGATCGACACGTACACGATAACGGAGGTTCCAGCCCCTGCTTTCGCCGACGACGCACCGTACGTGCTCGCGATTGCGGATTTCGGCCCGGTGAGACTGACCGGGCAGGTTCAGGACGCCGAGCACGAGTCGGTAACGATCGGAGATCGCGTCACCGTCGGTGTCACGAAAAGCGAGACGACCGGCGAGCGATTACTCGCCTTCAGGAAGCGATAGCTCCTCCCGGAGTAGCTGTGCGAACGTTTCGGGATGCTCGGCGTGTGGGAGCAATCGTGCGTAATCGACGACTACCAGCCGTGCATCCGAGCGGTCGGCGAGCCTCCGGCCCTCCGAGAGCGGCGTCGTTTCCGTTTCACGCCCCCAGACGAGTGTTGTCGGGACGTCGAGCGCGGCTAGCTCGTCGGCCAGATCGATCTCCGGGTCGAGATAGCCGCTAATGAACGAGGCTGGCGCGTACCGTGCGCCAGGTTGGTGTGCGCTTTGCCACTGGTACTCGACCTGCTCTTCGGCGATCTCCTCCGGATCGTAATAGCCGTGATCCGCGCTGAAATATCGGATTGCCGGTTTACTCGTCACGAGATTGTTGATGGCTGTCCCGATCAGTGGTGCGCGGAGCACGGACCGAAGCCAGGTACGCTGGCCCGGCATCGTCTCGGTCGTCGGCGAGACGAGGATCAGTCGGGCCACCTCGACATCCGGCTCTCCCGCCGCGGCGGCCAGATACGCCCCTGTGAGTGACGAGCCGACGACCGTCGGTCGATCAGTTTCGTCCCTGATAAAGTCCGCAACGAACCCCTCGTACAGCGTCGGCGAGTAGATCAGTGGCGGTCGATCCGACCGGCCAAAGCCCGGTAGATCGGGGACGATTACGTGGTGATCCTCGGCAAACTCGTCGACGACCTCGGTGAACTCGTGGCTCGATCCCGTCGCACTGGCCCCGTGCAACAGGAGGAGGTCGGGGTCGTCCGGGTCGCCACGCTCGGTATAGGCGACATCCATCCCCCGCCACCGATACGTGTGCTGTTCGCCCTCGATCGCCGGCGGTAGCTCGTCGGCTCGTCGGGCCAGTACGGCGTTAGCTGCCGCCGCGGTTCCGAGCACGCCGACCGCTCCTGCGAGTAGGTTCCGGAGCCTCATGCATTACCGTTCGATCGCAGGGAACTTATAAAAATCGCTGCGGTGACCTGTTCACTCCTCGGTACTGTTCACCAGACGCGCTTCGATCGGTGCGAGCAGCTCGTCCGCCAGCGTGTACGGATCCTGATCGCCGTCGACGATCGAATCGACGAGCGTCTCGATCCCGCCCCGGCGTTCGATCTCGTCTTCGACCATCCCGTTGAGATCGCTTCGCAGGAGCCGCCGGAGCTCCTCGGCCGAGCGGGTTCGTTCGCGTTCCGCGCGGTGGCCGGAGTCATCGAGATAACTCGCATGTGCGGCGAACTCGCCGAGCAGTTCGTCGACGCCCTCACCGCGTATCGCGACCGTCTCGACGATCGGCGGCGTCCAGCCGTCGTCCGCGCTGCTCTCGACAGCTTCGGTTTCCGTCGTCCCCTGCCCGTGTTTCCCGCCGTAATCGAGGATCGGGTTCACGTCGTCGCTCAGTCCGATCATCTCCCGGAGTTCGGTGACCGTCCGATCCGCGCCGTCCAGATCAGCTTTGTTGACGACGAAGATATCCGCGATTTCGAGGATTCCGGCCTTGAGCGTCTGGACGGTGTCGCCGCTGCCCGGCGGGACGAGTACGGCGACGGTGTCCGCGGCTCGAACGACATCGATCTCGTTCTGGCCCGCGCCGACCGTCTCGATGATCACCCTGTCCATCCCGAAGGCGTCGAAGGCCGTGACGGCGTCCGAAGTCGCCATCGAGAGCCCGCCGAGGCTTCCCCGGGCGCTCATCGAGCGGATGAAGACATCCATATCACCGACAGAGGAGGCCATCCGAATACGGTCGCCGAGGACGGCCCCGCCGGTGTACGGCGAGGAGGGGTCGACGGCGACGATTCCCACCCGTTCGCCGCGCTCTCGGTAGGCGAGCGCGAGCTTGTCGACGAGCGTCGATTTGCCGGATCCCGGACTCCCCGTGATCCCGATGACCTCCGCGTTCCCGGTGTGATCGTAGAGTGCCGCGACAAGGTCCCGATAGCCCTCCTCGCGGTTCTCGATCGTCGTAATAGCTCCGGCGAGCGCATGATACTCACCGTCGAGGAGCGCTGCGGCCAGCTCCGGCATCCCTCCGCTCATCGCTCGGGCACGTGCTCCCTGACGAACTCGATCGTCTCTTCGAGCTCCGTTCCCGGCCCGAACACCTCGGCGACGCCCGCCTCCTTGAGCGCCGTCTTGTCCTCGTCGGGGATCACGCCGCCGACGAGCAAGAGCGTGTCCTCGAACGCCCCGTACTCTTCGAGCCCATCGACGACTTTCGGGACCAGCGTGTTGTGTGCCCCCGAGAGAATAGAGATCCCCAGCACGTCGACGTCTTCTTGCACTGCGGCCTGAACGATCTCGTCGGGTGCTTTGTGCAGTCCCGAGTAGATGACCTCGAACCCGGCATCGCGGAACGCACGGGCGATTACGTGTGCCCCACGGTCGTGGCCATCGAGACCGACCTTGGCCACGAGACACCGGATCGTCCGCTGTTGTTCGGCGCTCATACACGATAGTTTGCTAGCGATTCGTTTATACTTTGATGGCGATGGAGGCCCGAGCGCTCGCTGGAAACGACAGGAAAATACAGGGTCGCTCCTAACCGCCCGCTATGGCGACTGCAACACCTGCCCGTCCGATCAAAGGCCGGGTGACCGAGTTGACGGTGGTGCTGACGGCGGTCGGGTACTTTCTGGTGGCCGGAACGTTCGAGGGCTGGTTCCCGTATCCGAACATTACCGAGTCCGGTGTCGATCTGCTTGGCCACGGCATCGCGGTCGTGAACACGCTCGCGACGGTCTGTCTGGTGGCGGGCTGGTACTGGATCCGCAAGGGTGCGGTCGACAAACACCGGAAAGCGATGGGGTCGGCCTTCGCTCTGATCCTCGTCTTCCTCGTGATGTACCTCCCGAAAGTCGGCGGTGGCGGACAGAAAGCGATCGCCGACGCCGCGCCGGATCTCGTCGCGCTCGGCTACTTCATCATGCTCGCGATCCACATCCTGCTCTCGGCGCTGGCGATGCCCGTCGTCGTCTACGCACTCCTGCTTGGCCTCTCGCACACGCCCAGCGAGCTACGCAAGACACGGCACGCACAGGTCGGTCGGATCGCCGCAGCGTCGTGGATCCTGAGTCTCGTCCTCGGCGTCTTCACTTACATCATCCTCAATCACACCTACGGCAACACCTTCGAGCCGGCGCTTGTCACCCTGTTCTGATCCCGAGCACCCGGTATCGAGGTGTTTTTGTCGGTACACTCGGAACGGGAGAACGTGCTGTCGGTCGAGCTACACACCCACTCGGAGCTGTCCCACGACGGTCGCGACCCGGTCGATCTCCTGCTCGAACAGGCGGCGGCCGTCGGGCTGGACGCGATCGCCGTTACCGATCACGACGAGATAGACGCCAGTCTGGAGGCCCTCGAAAAGGCCCCCGAGTACGGACTGGTGGGCATTCCGGGTATCGAAGTCACCAGTCGGGCGGGCCACGTCCTCGCGCTCGGCGTCGAAGAGGCGATCCCGCCCGGCCTCTCGTTTGGCGAGACGCTCGACCGGATCCACGAACTGGGTGGCATCGCGGTCGTTCCACACCCGTATCAGGAATCACGCAGCGGCGTGATGGCCAATATCACCCCCGAGTCACTCGCGATGGCGGACGCGATCGAAGTGTACAACTCGCGATTGCTCACCGGGCGTGGGAACCGACAGGCCCGGACCTTCGCCACGGAGTACGACCTGCCGATGACGGCGGGCAGTGATGCCCACATCAGCGAGATGGTCGGTCAGGCGGTCACGCTGATCGACGCCGACGAGCGTACTGCCGACGCCATCCTCGACGCCGTCGCGGCAGGTCGAACGGAAGTCGCCGGGAAGCGAACGCCATGGCGGATCAGCTTCCGGCAGGCCGCGGGCGGGGCAAAACGGCGCGTCAAGAGCCGGCTCCGGGAGCTGTTCTGACCGTGCAGGGAGCCGACCCTGACATCGTCCGCAGTGCGATCGAGACCGCTGATCCGCTGCCCGGAACGGCTGGCTTTGCCGGTCGCCTCGACGATGTGCTTGTGCGCGACGTGCTCGGCCGGTATCCACTGTTCGTCGAGAGCGAAGCGTCGGCAGACTCCGCCGACTGGTCGCACGACCGAAACGACCTCGACGAGCCAGTCTCCCTGCCCGCCGGTTACCGCAAGCGAGGCGACGACGCCCCGGAGCGGCTCTGGTCGCTGCCCGACCCCGCGCCGTACGACTGCGAACGCGATGCGGTGGGTGATCTCACCGTGGCGATCGGCGAGGGCATCGCGACAACACGCCCCGACGCAGGCGAGTCCGTGGCGGTCGCCTTTTCGGGCGGCGTCGATTCGTCGGTCGTCGCCGCGGGCATCGACGCGCCGCTGTACGTCGGGGGCTTCGACGGGAGCCACGATCGGGAGGCGGCACGGACGGCGGCCGCGGCGATGGATCGCGAGCTCCGCGTCGTCGAGTTTACCGCCGCCGATGTCGAGCGCGCGGTGCCCGAGGTGGCCCGGGCGATCGGCCGCCCGGATGCGATGGCGGTCCAGATCGCGCTCCCGCTGTACCTCGTCGCCGAGCAGGCTCGTGCCGACGGCCACGAGTATCTCGCGGTCGGACAGGGCGCTGACGAGCTGTTCGGCGGCTACGCGAAAGTCGCCCGTGCCCCCGAGGACCCTCGCGTCGAAGCGGACACCGTTCGGGGCGCACAGCGCGAGATGATTCTCACTCTCCCCGACCAGCTCGAACGGGACGTCCTCGCACTTCGCGCCGCGGGTGTCGAGCCCGTCGCGCCGCTACTCCACGACGTCGTCGTCGAGACGGCCCTCAAACTACCCGCGCACTCGCTCGTCGACGACCGCGGCGAGCGAAAACGCGCATTCCGACGTGCCGCCCGCGAGTTCGTCCCCGACAGTATTGCCTTCCGGGAAAAGAAAGCCGTCCAGTACGGCAGCCTCGTGGGCCGCGAGCTCGACCGGCTCGCTCGACAGGCCGGGTTCAAACGCCGGATGGACGATCACGTGACCGAGTACGTTCGCTCCCAGCTCGCATAGATGGATCTCATCGCCGGACTCGACGCGATCGATCGCGCCGATGGCCCGCTGGCGTACCTGCTGGTGTTCGTTTTCGCAGCGATTCCCGTCGTCGAGGTGCTGGTCGTCATCCCCTTTGGCGTCGCGGTCGGGCTGGATCCCCTTCTGGTTGGCCTCGCCGCGGCGACCGGTAACCTTTCGACTGTGTATCTCGTCGTCGTCGCCTCCGACTGGAGCCTCGATTTCGTCCGTCGGCGGTACGGCGACCCCACTGGAGAGTCGGATTCGAAGACGATCCGCCGCGCCAGCCGGATCTGGGACAGATACGGCCTGCCGGGCGTTGCACTTGCCGTGCCAGTGACGACCGGCGCGCATCTCGCAGCCGTGTTGGGACTGGCCTTCGGCTCCTCGCGTCGTCGGGTGCTCGGCTGGATGACCGGCAGTCTCGTGCTCTGGTCCGCCGTGCTCGCCGCCGCGTCGTGGTACGGGATGGAGAGCCTGTTGCGGCTCGTCGGCTGAGTTGCTGTAGACTGATCGATCACCAACAGCAGTTACTTCGATAACTGTAGCTATACGCTACGATTACTATAGCTATACGCTTCGATAACTATAGCTATACGCTTCGATAACTGTAGCTATACACTTCGATTACTGTAACTATACACTTCGAAATCTATAGTAAAGGGATCGACGACAACGGCTGGGGTACTCAGGTGTGGATGCCCATCGCTTCGATCTGTTCCTGATACCGGTTGCGAATCGTCACTTCCGTTACCGCCGCGACGTCAGCAACCTCGCGCTGGGTCTTTTTTTCGTTACAGAGCAGGGAGGCAGCGTAGATCGCGGCGGCGGCATAGCCAGTGGGTGATTTTCCGGAGAGTAGTCCCTCCTCGGCGGTCGTCTCGATGATCTGCTCTGCCTTCGTTCGGACCTCCTCGGAGACATCGAGCGCGGAACAAAAGCGGGGGACGTACTTTTTCGGATCGACGGGCTGCATCTCCAGGCCGAGCTCTCCAGAGAGATACCGATAGGTTCGACCGATCTCCTTCCGCTCGACCCGAGAGACCTCCGTCACCTCGTCGAGTGATCGCGGGATCCCCTCCTGCCTGCAGGCGGCATACAGCGCCGCGGTGGCGATTCCTTCGATGGACCGCCCCCGGATCAAATCCTCGTTCAACGCGCGCCGGTAGATGACCGACGCAACCTCTCGAACCGAGCCCGGAACCCCGAGTGCGCTTGCCATCCGGTCGGTTTCGGAGAGCGCAAACTGCAGGTTCCGCTCGCCCGCGTCCTTCGTTCGGATGCGTTCTTGCCACTTGCGCAGCCGGTGCATCTGGCTTCGCTTTTTCGAGGAGATCGACCGGCCGTATGCGTCCTTGTCCTTCCAGTCGATCGTGGTCGTCAGCCCCTTGTCGTGCATCGTCCGGGTGGTCGGCGAACCGACGCGGGACTTCTCCTGTCGTTCCTGATGGTTGAACGCCCGCCACTCGGGACCCCGATCGATCCGGTCGTCCTCGATCACCAGCCCAGTCGGCTCGTGGATGAGTTCGCCATCGTCGGTCCGGACGACCTCGCTGGACTCAACGGAATCAGGCTCTACCGTCTCGGCCGTTTCTTCGCTTTCCGTGGTCCGCTCCCGTGTTCGCTGGTTGCCTGCCCCACTTTCCATGCTCACCGTTACCGGCGAGCGGATGTTAAAACCTCTGATGAGGTTAATAACGGCGGTCGAGGGACCGGACACCGATACGTTTCCCACCTCCAGCCAGTCGATCGGGCTCTCACTACTCTCCGAATCGCGTAATCGTCTCTAGCTCTTCCATCGGCGGATCGGCGAAGGCCTCGCGAGCGATCGAGCGTTTGTGGACCTCGTCCGCGCCGTCGATGATGCGGAACTGGCGGACGCTCTCGTAGAAGTCCGCGAGTGGCAGGTCACGGCTGATGCCGGTCCCCCCACAGTACTGGAGCGCGGAGTCGACCGCCTGCTGGGTGGCGTTCGCAGCGAACGTCTTGCACATCGCCACCTCGATCCGGGCGTCCTCGCCCTGTCGGATTTGCTCGGCCGCGTGGCGCACCATCGTTCGGGCGGCGTGGAGCTGGATCCGGTGCTCTGCGACGTCAAACCGGATCGCCTGCTTCTCGGCGAGGGGTTCGCCGAAGGCCTCGCGCTCGCTGGCGTAGGCGGTCGCCACGTCCAGCGCGCGGTCGGCCATCCCGAGGAATCGCATGCAGTGGGTCAGCCGTGCGGGGCCGAGCCGCTGCTGGGCGATGGCAAAGCCGGCGTTTTCCGCGCCCAGCATGTTCTCCTCGGGAACGCGGACATCGTCGTACTTGACCTCGGCGTGGCCGATCTCCACCAGATCCGGCCCGAGATGCGGGATGTCGCGGACGATCTCGACGCCCTCCGTATCGGTGGGGACGAGAAACATCGAGGTGCCCGAGTACGGGTGGGCGTCCTGGTCGGTTCGCGCCATCACGATCAGTACGTCGGCCGCGCTCCCGCCGGTGGTCCACCACTTGTGGCCGTCGATTACCCACTCGTCGCCGTCTTTCTCGGCAGTCGTGGCGATCATCTTCGGGTCCGACCCACCGCCCTGTGGCGGCTCGGTCATCGAGAACGCCGAGTGGGCGTCACCGGCGACGAGCGGGTCGAGCCAGCGCTCTTTCTGGTCGTCGGTCCCCACGAGTTCGATGGTGTGGATGTTCCCCTCGTCGGGCGCGGAACAGCGCAGTGCGGCCGGGCCGAGCAAACTGCGCCCCGCCTCCTCGAATACGGGAAGCATCTCTCGGAAGTCCAGTCCGAGCCCGCCGTGTTCCTCGGGGACCTGTGGCGCGTAGAGGTCGCGCTCGCGCGCCGCATCGCGGAGGCGTTCGATCTCCTCGCCGGGGACTGGCCCACGACCGAGATACTCGCGTTCGACCGGCAGGACGACCTCGTCGACGAACTTGCGGGTCCGTTCGGCGACCGCTCGCCCTCGCTTTGGGTCATCGTACGTGAACTTCATATTCGTTCATTATTGTAAGCCGTGAAAAGGGTGTTCCCGCGTCACACAGCGACCGAGCACGGACGGCTGTACCCCGACCGGCTCACTCCCGCCACTCCTCGCGCAACAGCACGTACTGGACCGTGTCGACGTACTCGCCGTCGATGAACCGGTCCCGACGGGTTCGGCCCTCTTCTTCAAAGCCGAGCGATTCGAGGAGGCCACGTGAGGCCTCGTTGAACTCGTAGGCACAGGCACCCACCGCCGGATGGTCGTGGGTTCGAAAGACGTAATCAATGACGAGCCGGACCGCCGCTGTCCCGTATCTCTGCCCATGCACTTCGGGTTTGAGCCAGTACCCAAGATCCGGCCGTCGCCACTCGACATCGTCGACGGACGCCGCACCGATGCGTTCCACCTCCTCGTCGTCGGGCCTACCGGGTCCCGCGTCGTCGAGACAAATGAGGAACTGGGGGACATCGCCGTCCTCGTGTTGCTGTTCCAGTTTCTTGCGACTGCCAAGCGGGTTACCGAGTGGGTACCGGATCTCCGGGTTCGCAAACGATCGCTGAAGAAAGGGTAGATCCTCCGCTTCGAGCGACCTGAGCGTCACGTCGCCGTCGGTCGCGATGCGTGCTCCGGGCATACACGATAATGACGGACTCCCAATATATGTTTTCTCCCGGGCGCTCTCCCACCCAAGCTATTTGATAACGGTCGACAATGCAGAACTATGAACGACAAACTCGTGGATGGTGGTTCCGTGTGACCGACGAGTATCTGGACCGGCTCGTCGACGAGGACGCGCTCTCGGCCTATCTGGCAGACGAACTCGGCTCCGCTGAGCGGTTCGACGTGATGCGTCACGAGCAGGGCCACTCGAACGAGACGCTGTTCGTGGGGTGGGGCGACCGCGAGCTGGTGCTCCGCCGCCCGCCTGCGGGCGAGACCGCGGAGACGGCCCACGAGGTGACCCGCGAGTATCGGGTGATGGATGCCTTGCAGGAAACGCCGGTGCCGGTTCCGACGACCGTACGTGCCTGTGAGGACGAGGACGTTCTCGGCGCGGCCTTTTACCTGATGGAGCGCCAGCACGGCGACGTGCTCCGACGAGAGGGGCCCGAGCGGTTCCAGACCCCGGCGGCCAGAAACGAACTGAGCACGGCGGTGATCGACACGCTCGCAGCGATCCATTCGGTCGATCCGGCGGCGGTCGGTCTCGATGACTTCGGCTATCCTGAAGGCTTTACCGAGCGTCAGGTCCGGCGCTGGTCCGAACAGTTCACCTGGGCCTTCGACGTCACCGGCGAGGAGCGGGAGGTACCGGAAGTGTACGAGCTAATGTCGTGGCTCACCGAGCACGCACCCGAAGAGCACCCGCACACGCTGGTCCACGGCGATTTCAAGCTCGACAACCTCATGTTCGCGGAGGGGACACCACCCGAACTGACCGCCGTCTTCGACTGGGAGCTTTCGACACTCGGTGACCCACTGACCGATCTCGGCCTCCTGCTTCTGTTCTGGCAGGATCCCGCCGATCCCGACCCGCCGATCCCCGAGTTGATGCCAACGTTTACCGCAAAGGAGGGGTATCTGTCCCGGGGAGAGCTGATCGACCGGTATGAGGAGCAAAGCGGCATCGAGGCTGGGGATCTTCGATTCTACCGGGTACTGGCCGCCTACAAGATGGCCGCGCTCGGCGAGATGTTCTTCCGCCGCCATCTGGAGGGCAACGCCGCCGACCCGCTCTATCCAAAGATGCGCGAGGGCGTTCCACGGCTCGCGAAACGAACTCTGGAGATGGCGGAGGGCTCCGGCGACGTATCGCTGTAGCGGAAATCGCCCTCCGTGCTCGCGTTGTGGACTACCCTTCGACAGTCTCGATAGCGTCGATCCCAGCCGCCACGACATCCGCTTCGAGTTCCTCGCGACGGTCGCGGAGGTCGGATTCGGTGAACCACTCCCATGCCTGTGGACCGGCCTCTCCCTCAGCCGGACTCATCACCCGGTCAGCCGCTCTGGCGTAGTAGACGAAGTCGATGTGCTGGTGGGCGACCGCACCGTCGAGCCGGTCGATGTCTTCGAGCTTGAACTGCTCGGGTTGTGGAAGGGGGCGAGCAGTATCGGATTCCACACCCTCGGCCTCGCTGATCAGCTCGACATCCAGACCCGTCTCCTCCTCGAGCTCTCTGAGTGCCGCTTCATGTGGTAGTTCGTCGCGGTCGATGTGCCCGCCCGGCGGGAGCCACATCCCGAGCTTCTCGTGTTCGTGCAGGGCGGTCGCGCCGTCGTGGACCACGAAAACGGTCGCAACGAAGTGTCGGGTCGTCTCCATACCTTTCGCTTGGCGAGCGACTGTTTGTAGGCGTTGCTTTCGATGCGGCAGTTGCACCCAGAAACAGTACTCCCGTCAGTCGGGGGCGTGGCCGTCGGCTTCGAGCAGTTCGTGGTACCGGTTGCGGATCGTCACTTCGGAGATGTTTGCGACCTCGCTGACCGTGTTCTGGGTGACCTTATTGTTGACCAGTAGCGATGCGGCGTAGACCGCTGCGGCGGCGAGCCCAACCGGACTCTTCCCGCTGTGGATACCCTCCTGCTTGGCGTTTTTGAGCAGATCACGGGCGCGACGTTCCGCTTCCTCGGAGAGGTCGAGGTCCGACGCGAATCGGGGGACGTACTGTTCCGGATCGGCGGGTTGGATCTCCAGATTGAGTTCACGAACGATATAGCGGTACGTCCGGGCGACCTCGGCACGGTCGACGCGACTTACCGTGTCGATTTCGTCGAGGCTGCGGGGGGTCCCGGCCTGTCGGGCCGCGGCGTACAACGACGCCGTGGCGACGCCCTCGATCGATCGACCCGGAAGCAGGTCCTCGTCTAACGCACGCCGGTAGATGACACTGGCGGTCTCCCGAACGCTCTTTGGCAGGCCCAGCGCGCTGGCCATTCGATCGATTTCGCCCAGCGCCTGTTTGAGGTTGCGCTCCTTCGCATCGCGGGTGCGGAACCGTTCGTTCCAGGTGCGAAGGCGCTGCATCTTCTCACGCTGTCGTGACGAGAGCGAGCGCCCGTAGGCGTCTTTGTCCTGCCAGCCGATGTTCGTCGACAGTCCGTCGTCGTGCATCATCTTCGTCGTCGGCGCACCGACGCGGGACTTCTGGTCTTTCTCTTTGGAGTCGAATGCGCGCCACTCCGGGCCACGGTCGATCTCGTCCGCATCGACGACAAGACCACAGTCCACACAGACTGTCTCACCGCGTTCTTCGTCGGAGACGAGCTGCCCGTCACACTCCGGACAGGCTAACTGCTCCGAATCCTCCGATCTGGTCTGTTCTTTCTTCTGTCTTCGCGCGTGCTCGCGCGTGTTCGAGTGCTCTCGAATCGTTGTGTCAGTCATTGCTTTAGGGGGTGACTGCAGGCGGAAAACGCTTTGTTGCAACCATCTGTTGCAACGTCAGCAACTTAAATCTGCCGCGGTTTGGGCGCGTGCTCGCACGAGCGATCAGGTGGGTGTCCACGATCGAGTGGACGGATCGAAACCCTTACTCCCGATCCACCAGTCACCTCGTGTATGAGCGACCACCCCGCCGGACCCGACACTGTCCGTCACGTCGCGGAGCTCGCACGGGTCGATCTCGACGACGACGAGGTTGGCCAGTTCGCCGAGCAGTTCGCCGATATCCTCGACTACTTCGAGACGATCGAGGACGTGCCGGAGGTCGATCGGGAGGCCGAACTCGTGAACGTGATGCGGCCGGACGAGGTCCAGGAGAGTTTGTCACAGGACGAAGCGCTATCGAACGCCGAAGAGAGCGAAGACGGCTACTTCAAGGGTCCAAACGTCTCATGAGCGACAACGTCTACATCACAAAAGAACGGATCGAGGGAGCCGACGGGGGGCCTCTCGCCGGCATATCCGTCGCCGTCAAGGACAATCTCTCTACCGAGGGCGTCCGGACGACCTGTGGCTCGGCCATGCTCGACGAGTACGTTCCCCCCTACGACGCCACAGTCGTCGAACGTGTCACGGACGCTGGCGCGACGATCACGGGCAAGACGAACATGGACGAGTTCGGGATGGGGACCACCACGGAAACCTCCGCATTCGGCCCGACCGATAACCCAGCCGCGCCGGGACACGTCCCCGGTGGCTCCTCCGGCGGCTCCGCTGCCGCCGTCGCCGCCGGCGAGGCCGATCTCGCGCTGGGTACCGATACCGGCGGCTCGGTGCGCTGTCCGGCCGCCTTCTGTGGCGTCGTCGGCATCAAACCGACGTATGGGCTCGTCTCCCGGTACGGGCTGATCGCGTACGGGAACAGCTTAGAGCAGGTGGGCCCGCTCGCTCCCTCGGTCGAGGGGGCAGCCGAGCTACTAGACGTCATCGCCGGGAGGGATCCAAACGACGCGACGACCCGCGAACGTCCAGACACGGACTACGCTGGCGCCGCTGATGGCAACGTTGACGGACTCCGGATCGGCGTCCCGACCGAGCTCGTCGACGGGGCCGACGAGGGCGTCCGCGAGCAGTTCTGGAGCGCCATCGACGAACTCGAGGCACAGGGCGCGAGCTATCACGAAGTGAGCCTTCCATCGGTCGAGCACGCAGTCGAGGCGTATTACGTCATCGCGATGTCGGAAGCGTCCTCGAACCTCGCACGCTTTGACGGCGTCCGCTACGGCCAGTCCGGCGGCTTCGACGGCAACTGGAACGAGGCGTTTGCCGCGGCGCGACGCGAGGGCTTTGGTGAGGAGGTAAAGCGTCGCATTCTGCTTGGTACCTTCGCGCTCTCCGCGGGCTATCAGGACAAGTACTACAAGAAGGCACAGGATGCCCGTGCGTGGGTCAAGCAGGACTTCGACGAGGCGCTCTCGGACGCTGACGTCCTGGCCAGTCCGACCATGCCGGTACCGCCCTTCGAGCTCGGGGAGAGCCTTGACGACCCACTGAAGATGTATCTCGCCGACGCCAACACCACGCCGGTCAATCTCGCGGACCTGCCCGCAATTTCGGTCCCGGCTGGCGAGGCCGACGGGCTACCGGTCGGGATCCAGTTCATCGGCCCGGCCTTCGGCGAGGAATCGATTATCCGCGCCGGAAGCGCGCTCGATTAACGTCACGCTGTCCGGCGTCGTTTCCGAACACTGCGGAGCGTTGCCTCCCCGAGCGCCGTCAGGACGACGAGAGCGAGAAACAGGCCGAGCTTCGATCGGAGCTTCGGTGCCGGGCGCTCCGGGTCCCCCGCGCCAGCTCTCGGTTCGTCCGTCCCGGTCTCACTCTCGTCTGCTTCCGCCGCATTTGCGTCCTCGGTACTGTCGAACATGCGCCTGAGGACGCCTATATTCGAGATCACGACCGATCGTACGTGGTCCGGCTGCTTAAGCCGCGCGGCGGCTGGAGTCCACTCCGTCACGCCCATCCAAACGCATTTGATTTCACTCGCCAATACGAAACCATGCAAACCGACGAGAGCCTGCTCGACAGCCCGGAGATCTCATCAACGATGCGAACCGTCAACGGTGTCGGTCTCCACGCTGTGGCGGCGGGCGATCCGGACGATCCGCTCGTCGTGTTGCTCCACGGATTCCCCGACTTCTGGTACGGCTGGCGCCATCAGATCGAACCGCTCGCCGACGCCGGCTATCGCGTGCTCGTTCCCGATCAGCGCGGCTACAACCTGAGCGAGTCACCGCAGGGAATCGACGCCTATCGACTCGACGAACTGACCGCGGATATCCGGGCACTCATCGAGTCGGAGGGCCGGGACACAGCCCACCTCGTCGGCCACGACTGGGGTGCTATCGTCGCCTGGGAGCTGGCCATCGAGCATCCGGAGTTCGTCGATCGACTCGGAATCGTCAACGTTCCCCACCCGGCCGCGTTTCGCGAGGCGCTCCGGTCGAGCGCCGACCAGCTCCGGCGAAGCTGGTACGTCTTCTTTTTCCAGCTCCCCCGGCTCCCGGAGTGGGCGCTGTCCCGCGATGACTATCGGCTGCTGAGTGACGCGCTACTGGAAAGTGGTTCGACCGCCGCGTTTTCACCCGTCGACATAGAGCGGTATCGAGCGAGTTGGCGGGCGGCAGAGTCGCTGAGCGGTCTCATAAACTGGTATCGGGCGGCCGGACTGCATCCGGCCGATCTGCTCTCCGGCAGCGTGACGGACAACGAACGGGTCGATCTCACGACGCTCATCGTCTGGGGAGAGGAGGATACCGCACTGAGTCCTGACCTCGCACCGATGAGCCGCCAGTACTGTCCGGGCGGGCGCGTCGAGCGCTTCCCGGCCGCGACCCACTGGGTCCACCAGGAAGAATCGGAGGCGGTGACCGAGCTACTGCTGGATCATCTCACGACAGAACGGGTCGAGGAGCCCTGACCACTACTCGTCGCCCCCGCCACTCCGGAGCCTGCGAAGGGTGACGATGGCAATGACGGCAGCGAGTGCCACTCCGAGCGTCGCTTTGAGTTTCCCGAAGCGTGAGCCACCCGACTCCTCATCGGTTTCTTCTGCTTCATCTGCGTTCGCCTCTTCTGCTTCCGACTGTTCGGTTGTGTCCGTTTCACTTCCCGACAGCGATGGGGTGCGTAATCGTTCTAGCGCCATACGTGTCAGTAGGACACGACCGGATATAAACGTACAGCGCTCGCGAGGCGAAAGCCCACCCGTTCACTCCATCGGATCCGTTGATCCGACTGCTCTCTCGCGTTCACACGACTACACACATCCGACGAGCCACCACTACCTAGTACCCGACGACGGTTCCGTCCTTTCTCGGCTCCGTCGCCCCGGAGAGAACCCCTCCCTCGGTGCGGACGATCTGTGCGCCCCCGAAGCGGATCGGCGGCAGCACCGAGACGTCGTGACCGCGTCGCGCGAGTTTCGACGCGAGCGCGCCATCGAACTGTCCCTCAAGCGCGAGCCCCCCGTCCTCCCGGTAGCGCCACCGCGGTTCGTCGAGCGCGCGCTGGAGCGGCATGTCGTAGTCGATGATGTTCGAGAGCACCTGCACGTGGCCCTGTGGCTGCATGTACCCGCCCATGACGCCGAAGGCCGCCCAGTCGTCTTCCTCGAACTTCGCGAGCGCGGGGATCAGGGTGTGGAAGGGTCGTTTACCCGGTTCGAGCCTGTTCGGATGGTCGGGATCGAGCGAGAACGACCAGCCGCGGTTCTGCAGGGCGATTCCGGTGTCGCCCGCGACCAGGCCGCTCCCGAAGCCTGCAAACCGGGAGTTGATGTAGGAGACGAGATTGCCTTCCCCGTCCGCGACGGTGAGCAGGACGGTGTCGGCGTCCTCACCTGCTCCCTCACCGAAGCCGACGTCGACGTCCCGGATCGGCTCCGAACCGATCTCCGCGGCCCGCCCGGCAACGTACTCCGAGTCGGCCAGCGGCGGGATCTCCTCGTACTGGGGATCGGTGATGTAGTGGTGCCCGTCGTGGAATGCGATTTTGGTCGCCTCGACGAACTTGTGAACCCGCTCGGGCGAGTCGTACGCTTCCTCGCCAGCGCCGATCTCCTCGGCGATACCCAGCGCTTCGAGTGCGATCAGCCCCTGATTGTTCGGCGGCAGTTCGTACACCTCGGTCCCGCGGTAGCTCGCGCTCACCGGGTCGATGAACTCCGGCTCGAAGTCGGCGAGGTCGTCGTGGGTGAGGAAGCCCCCCTTCGACTGGACCTCCTCGACGATGGCGTCGGCGATCTCGCCCTCGTAGACCACATCGGCTCCCTGCTCGGCGATCTCCCTCATGCTCGCGCCAAGATCGGGCAGCGTGACGTGCTCGCCGACTTTAGGCGCGCGCTCGCCGTCGACGAGATAGGCGTCCCGCGCGTGTTCGTCGTCGAACAGCTCCTCGCCATGATCCCACGCGCTGGCGATGACCTCGCTGACGGGATACCCCTCCGTCGCGTACCGGATCGCCGGCTGGAGTACCTCGGACAGCGAGCGGGTGCCGAGCCGGTCGACCGTCGCCTCCCAGCCCCGCGCGGTGCCGGGGACTGTGACGGGATGGGGGCCGTGCTGGGGCATCTCGGCCTCGCTCGGCGCGACGTCCTGGTCGTCCGCCACGGCCTCGCGGACTCGTTCGAGCGTGGCGTCGCCGGGTGCGCCGCCACAGCTGCGCATCGCGCCGACCTCGCCGTCGGCGGTGCGATAGAGCGCGAAGACGTCGCCACCGAGCCCCGTGCTCGTGGGCTCGACGACGTTCAGTGCTGCCGCGGTGGCGACCGCGGCGTCGAAGGCGTTTCCACCCTCCCGGAGGATCGAGACGCCCGCTTCGGCGGCGAGCGGTTGGCTGGTCGCGACGATACCCTCCGGCGCGTAAACGGTCGAGCGGCGGGACTCGAACCGATCGAGATCGGGAGTGTCCATACCTGCCAATCGGAGCGGCGGCAGGAAAAACACCGGGAGCCGGAAGATACTGTTCGTCTCCGTGTGGATGGCGGGAGGCCTCGCACGGCATGGCCGGTGGCCACTGACTGGTCACGGACGCGCTCGCAGCAGTATTGCGACCGGCACCAGTAAGAGCGCCCCGGCGATGAACGGTGACCAGTAGGCGGCGATGTACGCCGCGGCGGCCAGTGGCGGCCCTGCGGTTCGCCCGAGACTGCCAGCCGCCTGCGTGACGCCGAAGGCCGAGCCCTGCGTATCACTTGATGCCCCCTCGGAGACCAGCGCCGCGAGACCGACTGTGATCGCCCCGTTGCCGAAGGACGCGAAAGCGCCGAAAGCGACGAGGACGGCGAGTCCCCCCGTAACCCACTCCGGACCGCTGGTAGTCATCGGCGTCGTCCCGGCCAGCGGCGAGACGGCCAGCAGACACAGTGCCAGGAACAGCGAGCCCACGCCTGTCTTGACGACCCGTCTGACCCCATACCGTTGCGAGAGCCAGCCGATGAGAACGCCCTGATTTACGATGCCGAGCACGCCGATGTAGGCGAGAAACAGCGCCGCCTGCGTCGCGTCGTAGCCGAACGCGTCGGCCACGAACGGGACAAACATCACGGTGACGCCCGCGAACGCGAGCGAGGTGAGGAAGAACGCGACGACGAGGGGTCGGAGCGTCGCGTCGGCGAGTGCACTCCGGAACTGATCGACGAACGTCGTCCGCAGTCTGGGACCGCGGGTCCGTTCGGGCTCTTTCAGAACGACCGCCGCAGCCCCCAGCGCGAGGAACGAGAACCCGGCCGCCGCGAAGCTGGGCAGCGAAAACTGGGTCACTGGAACGACCCCAGGCAACACTGTCCGGGCCGTGGTGACTGCCGTCTCGCTCGCCAGCAACCCCCCGATAGCCGGACCGAAGACGAAGCCCAGACCGAACGCTGCCCCGACGAGCCCCAGCGCACCGGCCCGTTGCTCGGGCGGCGTCACGTCCGCGATGTACGCCTGGGCGGCAGCGATGTTCCCACCGGCCGCACCGGCGAGCAGGCGGGCACCGAACAGCGCAACGAGCCCCAGGGTCGTGCCCGCGACGGCACCGATCTCGGCGGCGATCCCGAACACCACCCACGCGATCCCGGCGACACCGACGGAGAGCATGAGCACGGGGCGGCGGCCCCGCTCGTCGGAGATGCGCCCGAGCGTCGGTGCCGCGACGAACTGCGCGAGCGAGTACGAGGCCGCGAGCAGCCCGATGAAAACGTCGCTGACGCCGAAGGATCGAACGTAAAAAGGCAGGATCGGGATGATGATCCCGAAGCCGAGCAGGTCGATGAACACGACCCCGACGACGACGGCGATCGGTCGCCGCGAATCCGCAGGAAACGAGGATTCCGCGTCTACACTCGTCGCGGCTTCGGTCGAGGACACCCGTGGCGGTACGTGTCCGTGGCCTATCACTGTGGTGGAAGGCGAGACGTTTAGAACCCGGCCGCCCCAACCCCTGTGTATGCCGAGCGGTGACGCCACGTTGCCCGGCGTCGACGACGAGCGGCCGGACCAGATCGTCCTCCACGTCGATATGGACTGTTTCTACGCGGCCTGCGAGCGGCTGCGCGAGCCCCAACTTCGGGGTGAACCGCTCGTGGTCGGGATGGGCTACGAGCCCGGCGACGACATCGGCGCGGTCGCGACGGCGAGCTACGAGGCCCGCGAGTACGGCGTCGAGAGCGCCATGGCGATCTCCGAGGCGCTCGATCGGCTGCCGCGACTCGACGAGGACGCCGCCGATCCCGACGAATCCGCAGGGTATTATCGCCCGGTTGATCTGGACTTTTACCAGTCGGTCGCCGCCGAGGTCAAGGCGATTCTCCACGACTGTGCCGACACCGTCCGGGAGGTGAGCATCGACGAGGCGTATCTCGACGTAACCGATCGGACCGCCTGGGAGGTCGCGGAGGGGTTCGGCCGTCACGTCAAAAACCGGATCGAGCGGGAGGTCGGCGTCGTCGCAAGCGTCGGCGTCGCGCCCACGCTGAGCGCGGCGAAAGTCGCCAGCGATTACGACAAGCCGGATGGGTTAGTGGTCATCGAACCCGGCGAAGTCGCCGAGTTCTTCGCCCCGCTTTCGGTCGAGGAAGTCCACGGCGTCGGGCCGGTGACGGCCCGTACACTCCGCGAGCTGGGGATCGAGACGGCTGGCGATCTGGCAGCAGCAGATCCCCACGAACTGGTCGACCGGTTCGGCGACCGGGGGCGGGAGCTGTACGACCGGGCCCGGGGGGCGGACACCCGCGAGGTGACGCCGACTGGCGATCCCAAGAGTCTCTCCCGGGAGTCGGCCTTTGCCGACGCCGTCGAGGATCCCGAGCGAAAACGCGAGCAGGTCCGGGCGCTGGCCGAGGCGGTCGCAACCAGGGCCCAGAGCAAGGGTGCCCTCTACCGGACGATCGGCGTGAAGGCGGTCACGCCGCCGTACGACGTCAACACCCGCGAGCGGTCGCTCCCGGGACCGATCGATGACGCCGACCTCGTCGAGGAGATCGCGCTTGAGTTGATTGCCGAGTTCGACGACGACCGCGTCCGGAAAGTCGGTGTGCGGGTCTCGAACCTGTCGTTTCCCGCCGGCGAACAGGCACGACTCGGGGGGTGGGACCAGGAGACCGAAAGAGACGACTCCGAGGCGGCAGGCGGGCAAGTGGAATCGAGTGCCGACGACCCGGACCGATCGGCTCTCGCTGACGACCGGTCGGGCCAGTCGAGCCTTACCGATTTCTGACACGTGATATACATTGGAATTATAAGCATGCACCACATTTGCCGCAAGTAACTGCCGCTATATGACGAGAGATTTTTACGAACTGCTCGGCGTCGACGAGGACGCCTCGAAAGACGAAATCCGGGATGCGTTCCGGGAGATGGTCCAGGAGTATCATCCCGACCGTAACGACGACCCGCGTGCGACGGCGCAGTTTACTATTATCAAGAAGGCCTACGATACGCTCAAAGATCCAAACGAACGCCAGTCGTACGACCGGCTTGGGCACACTGATTACGTCGCAAAGCGACTCGACGGGATTCCGGACCCGAGCAGCTGGCCCGACGAGGACGACTCCTCGGCGTCCGATACGGAGACCTCGACCAGCCCGACGTCATCGGGACCGAGCGACAGTTCGACGGCCGGGTCGAACTCGTCCACTTCGAATGGGGGTTATTCGTCTGGAGGCTCGACGTCCACGAGCCGGACGACCGGATCCACCTCGAGGACCAGTGGCTCATCGAGCGCGGGCACCACGTCGTCGAACGCCACGAGCCGCTCCTCGACATCGGCGGAGGACTATTCGAGTTCGACGACCGGATCGACCTCGGGGACTCGCAGTGGTTCGTCCCGCCAGTCGCGATCTTCGACCGGGTCCAGTACGAGCTCGGGGACGGCGACCGGATCTACTGGCTCATCGACGAAACCCGGCGGCTCGTCTGCCAGTTCGACCGCATCTACTGCCTCGGGATCGACCGCACAAACTGCGGCGGGAGCGACGACAAACCCGACGGGATCGACACGGGCGGGAAGCACGGACGCTTCCACGCCAGGAGGGACAGCCGCAAGCGACGCTACCGGAACAGCAACCGGGCGGACAGATAGCAACTCGACGGAATCGACCGGCGGACTCTCGGACCTGCTGCTCGGGAACGCAGTCGCCCGATGGATCGGGTCGAAACGGCTGGGCTGGCGCGCGATCATCCTCTCCTTTGGCCTCTACCTCGCTGGCCTCGCCCACTATGGCTACGAGAATACGGCGACCTCGCCCGCTATGGACGAGAATCCGAGGGGGATCGATCGACTTGTCGCCGATCTTCAGACGGCTGGAACCGACGTCGACGCCCTGCAGGCACTGTTGCTCGGCCCGGCCGAGGAGTATCTGCTCCCCGCATGGCAGTACGTCTACGTGACTGATCCCGCCGAGATCGGTCCCAGCATCGTCTTTGCACTTGGCATAGTCGTCATGCCGCTGGTGTTTTTCCTCGCGATCCGGCGGACCCGCCAGCATCGCGGGCGGAACCTGTCGTATCTGTTCGCGGTCGCGGTGTTCGTTCCCCTTGTGGTCCTTGCGGCGACCGGTGTGGGTGCGTACTACGATGCGTTCGAAGCGGTCCCGCTGGCCGTCGTCGTACTCGGCTACGGCGTCGTACCGCTACTGGCCGGTCTCGTTCTCATCGGTCGGCGGTTCGTCTGGACGCCGCTCCGAAACGCGCTCGGCTGACTCCTCGGCCGCATCCTCGAGACCGAACTTCGCGTACAGAAAGACGGGGACGGCGATCAGGATCCAGACGAGCGCGCCGACGCGGATCGCGAACTCCAGTCGCGTGCCCCAGGTAGGGAGGGTATAGGGGATCGACAGGGCGGCCACGAGCGGCGCACCGACGACGATCGTGAGGACGAACGTGGTCTGCATCACCCATCCGTAGTCGACGCCCTCGGGATCGATGGTCTCGACTGGTTCGGGCACGCGTAGCGGTTACGAGTCGAGCAGCAAGTAGTATCCGGATTCGACCGGTCACGCAGTCCGGCCCGACGATATTCTCAGTGGGTGGGAACACACTCCCCGGTTTATACGACGGTGACGTATACGAGCGAGTATGGCTGTTGGGTCCCGCGCTGACGACGAACAAGCGACGATCCCGCCCGTCGAGGACCGTGACCTGCGGGTCGTCCTCGAGATCGAACGCGGCGGTCACTGTGTGATGGACTTGGTCGAGGGCGACATTATCGATCTTGACGTCCGCCTCGATCAGGAACACTGTAACGTCGATATCGCCGTTCGTAGCGACGACGGGGGCGTCTGCACGAAGTACACCTCGAACGAGATCTGTGATCACTGCCCTGGGGAGGTGTTCTCGGAGTACGGCTGTCTCCCTCGCTATCTCGAGGTCGGCGACGGCGAGTTTGTCATGGAAACGTACGTCTCGGATACCGAGACGGTCGCCGAGATCGTCGCGGAGGTCCGGGAGATCTGTTCCCGCGTCTCCGTTCGCAGTATCGTCTCGACCGACGGATCGGAGTTCCGTGAGCTCTGTTCGGTCGACGTGTCGGAACTGACCGCCAAACAGCGTGAGGCGGTAAACGTCGCCCAGGAGCTCGGATACTACGACGTGGACGCGTCGGTTCCGATGGAGAAGATCGCCGACGAACTGGGGATCTCCCTGTCGGCGACGTCCCAGCGACTGCGACGGGCGGAATCGAACGTCGTCCGGCAGCTCTCCTGTGACTGTTCCTGCTGGGAGACGTAGCCCACACCCGTTCCGATCGGTCTGTCAATCGCCACCCCTATATAAAATCCGAATTGATCCCGGGATATTCTCAACGCACCCTCCTGCGTAGTGACGAGTATGGATCGAGAACTCGATCGACGGCGATTCGTGCAGATAACTGGCGCGGCCGGGCTCGGCGCGCTCGCTGGGTGTCTCGGTGACGATGACGACGAGCCGGCGGCCGAAAACGGCGACGAGAACGGGGGCGAAAACGGCGAGGAATCGGAGAACGGTGAAGAAGAGGAGACCGAACAGGAGGTTCCGGATCCGAAAGCGACCGAGAACGCGCTGATCGAACCGGCGACGCTGAAAGAGTGGCAGGACGCCGGGCTGGTGAACCTCGGTCAGCTGGACGTTCGTGACCGTGTCACCGTACTCCGGGTCTGGGACACCGAAACGTACGAGGACGGTCATGTGCCCGGCGCGCTCAAGTGGGCGCCGGACGAGTTCCACGCCGCGCGCACCGAGGGGCTGGGTGAGGCTGCACCGATGGTGGCAGACGGCGCACAGATGGACGAGGTGCTCCAGCGTAGTGGTGTCTGTCCGCGCACCACGATCGTCCTCTCCGGGCCGAGCGCGCTCCGGACGGCACGAGCCTACTGGACGCTCCGGTACTGGGGATTCCCACGCGAGCGCATCAAGGTACTCAACGGCGGATACAACGCCTACGGGGAGGAGTACGAACTCGAAACGGGCGGCGAGCCCGACGCGCCAGCCGCCACGTTCAGCGTGCAGGCCAACGGCGAGTTGAACAACGACGACCGCCTCGGCATCGCACAGATGATCCAGCGTGTCGACCTCAAACAGGAGGGCGAGCGCGACGACGTCTTCCTCGATAACCGACCAGATCCGGACGCGACGATCTCGACTGCAGTCATCGACGATCCGGCGAACTACCACGAGGGCGATGATTACGCGACGAAGTTCGCCGAAGGTGGTTACTGGAAGTCCGCCGACGAGGTGGAGTCCCATCTATTCGGCCTCGATGGCGTAGACGAGGGCGACACGATCGTCACCCTCTGTGGGAGTGGCTATCGTGCGACGATGAGTTACTTCGTGCTCGATGGGCTGCTGGAGTACGACGACGTTGCTGTCTACGATGGCTCCTTTTCCCGGCAGTGGGCTCACTACGACGGGAACAACACCGAGGAAAACGTCCCGCCCGAGGAGTGGCGGGTCGACCTGAACGACCGGACTGAGGGTGATACCGGCGAGAGCGATCTTGAGATCGTGGTCGAGGAGGTCCCCGACCTCGCCTCGGCCGACGCAAATCAGGTGGAGGTGGCCGACGCCGCGTATATGGCAGGCGACGATACGGCCGGTGACGACGGCGACGGCGGAGACGAGGGGGGCGACTGGGGCTGTGATTCGATCGCCCCGCCCGCGTTCTGAGGTCCCGACTGACCGACCGTCGTCGTTCGGGTACGCTACCCGTTTTTGATCGCCGGAACTGACCGTCTGTCGACACGCATACCACCCCGTATATAAAGCCTGAATTGATCCCGAGTGCGACCTATGCGGTCCAGAACCGTTGTTTCTACTGTGAGCACTCCATGAGCCCAGGAAACCAACAGGATCCGCTCGAGGCACTGGCCGCCATCGAGACGGATCCGGACGAAAGCGAGTACGATCAGGAACTCGGGAAACAGGTCGGTATCGACGCGATGCGCGTCGCAAACGGCGAGCTATCCGAACGCGAGTTCCACGAGAAGTACGACGAACGGCTTCGCGAGGAGTTCGGCGACGATTACACCCCTGCCGAGGTGATCGCGGATGAGTAGCGAGGATGGGAACGGGCTGACCCGCCGCAACCTGCTAAAGACCGGCGCCGCCGCTGCGGGAGCCGCCGCGCTCGGTGGCTGTCTCGACGACGTCCCCGGCCTGGGAACCACGGACCGCTCCGCGACCCCGGTCGCCAACGCCGAGACCGCCTTCGGCAACTGCTGGATGTGCTGTCACAACTGTGCTCAGGAAGTGAAAGTCAACGACGACACGGTCGTCGGAATCACCGGTGTCGACGGGAACCCTCGGGGGAGCGCCGGCCCCGGCACAAACGGAACACTCTGTCCGAAGGGGCTCGCACAGCTCGACAAGACGCACGATCCCGACCGGATCAAACAGCCGTACATCCGCGAGGACGGCGAGCTACGGGAAGCGACCTGGGACGAAGCCTTCGAGTACACCGCCGAGCGGCTCCGCGAATTCGACGACGAACACGGCGCGGAGACGTTTCTCGATGCCGGTAGCTGGGCGGAGACGCCGATCTTCCGGACGATCTGGCGCGACCTCTACGGCACGCCGGAACGGATCGGTCGAGGCGTCCACGTCTGTGCTGGCCCGACCTTCGTTACGGGCGGGATGATGGGCGTCGGCTCGAACAACCGGATCCCGGACTACCAGAACGCCGAGTATCTCATCATGTGGGGTCGGAACCCACTGGAAGCGTTCGCCGGGCAGTTCGAGGCCAAAGGAATTCTCAAAGCGATCGAGGAGAACGACGCCACGCTGGTAACGATCGATCCGCAGTACACCGAGACGGCCGAAAAGTCCGACGAGTGGCTGCCGATCGAGCCCCGGACCGACGGCGCACTCGCGCTCGCGATGGCACACGTCATCATCCAGGAGGGCCGCCTCGATCTGGAGTTCGTCCAGGAACATACCCATGGCTTCGAGGCCTACCGCGAGGCAGTCGCGGACAAGACCCCCGAGTGGGCCGAAGAGATCACCGGGATCGACGCCGACAAGATCCGCGAGATCGCCCGCGGATTCGCCGAGGCTGCTCCGGCCGCTGGAATCTCGATCTGGACCGGGACGGCACAGATGGGCAACGGCTGGAAAGCGTCCCAGAACATCACCGCCCTGAACGGTCTCGTCGGCAATATCGACCGTCCCGGCGGCCTCAGACTGTGGAAGGGGACGCCGACCGCGGATCCGTTCGAGGTCTGTGAATGGACGCCCGACGAGAAAGGCACTGACGTGACCATCGGGGTCGACCTGCCGAACAACGCCGCGGGCAAAGAACCAGCCCTTCACAAGTACGAGGAGTACGAGGAGTACCCGTTCCGCCACATCGAGGGGATCGCACACAACCTCGTCCCGGAGATGGTCGAGAACGGCCATATCAACGGCATCTACTGTCACCACGACATGCCGCTGAAAGACGGCAACGCCGAGGCCTGGCTCGACGCTCTGGACGAGATGGACCTCGTGATCGCCGTCGACGCCTACTGGAACGGCGTCACCCGCAACGCCGACGTCGTCTTCGCCGATGCCACGCAGCTGGAAAAGGACACGATGGGAACCGGTTCCTGGAGCGCGTACCCCGAACACCAGTGGGTCGTCGGCGGGAAAGCGGCCGTCGAACCACAGTTCAACACGAAACCCGACTGGGAGATCCTGACCGGGATCGCCGAGGCGATGGGCTGGGGCGAGTACTTCCCGTGGGACGATCACGAGGAGTTCATCGACGACCAGCTACAGGCGGTCGATCTCACGCTCGACGAGCTCGATAGCGGCGAGAAGAACTACGAACTCGTCGGCGAGTACGGCTACGAGCAGTGGCGCGACGAGGACGGCCCGGCGTTTAGCTTCGACCTCGATCAGGTCCCGCCGTTCGTACAAGCTGCCGAGGAGGCCGGAATGAGTACGGCTCCCGAGTGGCAACCACCGGGAACGTACGGCGACGAACTCGACGAGGAGTACCCGCTCGAGTTCTTCGATATCCGGTCGGTGTTTTTCTCACACGGGAGCGATCAGGGGATCGACCGCTGTCTCGATCAGTTCGCGCGGAAGAACGAACTCGAAGACCAGGACTACCGGGGCAACTACCTGCATCTCAACCCGGCCGACGCCGAGCCGCGAGGGGTCGAGACCGGCGATATGGTCACCGTCGAATCCGAGACCGGTGAGGGCGAACTGATGGCCCACGTCACCGAGACGATCAAACCCGGCTTCGTCACCGCCGAGTACGGCTTCGGCGAGGGATCGGCACAGGAAGACTACGAGGGAATGAACACGATGAAACTGCACGCCAAACAGATGGATCCGATCACGGGACAGCCGGACAGACACGTTGCCGTCGACGTCACGGGAGGTGACTGACGATGGGCGAACAGTGGGCGTTCTACTTCGACGCCAACAAGTGTATCGGCTGTCACGCCTGCTCGGTGTCGTGCAAACAGCGCCACGACCGCGATTCGGATCAGGACGAGTGGCGGACGGTTCGCAACGTCGAGTCCGGGGAGTTCCCCGACGTGAGCTCGATGCCGGTCTCGATGTCGTGTATGCACTGTGCCGACGCACCCTGTGAGAAGGTCTGTCCGTGCAACTCGATCGAAAAGCGCGAGGAAGACGGGATCGTCACGGTCGACCGGGACAGCTGTATCGGCTGTCACTACTGTGCGTGGGCCTGTCCGTACGGCGCGCCGACCTACGACGACGGGGGGATCATGTCGAAGTGCAACATGTGTCTCGGCGAAGGACCGGGCGGCGGACACGACATGCCACCGCGCGAGGAGCAAGAAGACGGCGGCTCGACGCCGGCCTGTGTCGACAACTGTGTCGGCGACGCGATCAAAGCCGGGCCAGTCAGTGAGCTAAAAGCGGAAGCGTCGAAAGAGGCCCTCGAACGGTTCGCCTCGGAACCGGCCAACGTGATCGTCGAGGCCGATCGGGACGACGACGAGGCGGGTGCGGTCACTTACGAGGTGTAATAGAGCATGACTGCACCGGAGCTCTACTGGCTCGACGCGGGCCACTGGGACATCTTCGTCGCGATCTACCTCTTCCTCGGAGGCGTCTCCGGGGGGGCATACGTGGTCGCATCGATCGCCGAGACCGTCGCCGGTCGAAGCGAGTACGACGGCTACGACCACGTCACTCGATGGGGGCTGCTGACGGCGTTTGTCACGATCGCCGTCGGCTCGATCACGCTGCTGTTGCACCTCTCCGGGCCGTTCCTCCGGGCGTTTACCTTCCCGGTGAGCTTCACGAACTGGTCGTCCTGGATGGCGATCGGGACCTGGGTGATCGTGCTGTTCAGCCTCCTCGTCACGGTGCGGCTGGTGTGGGCCACGTTCGGCGCTGAAGCGACCGCCGATCCCAGTGGGCTCCCCCGGCATCTGGTGGCGAAACTCGGTATCGAAGGGTTGTTGGATCGGCTCGCTGACGCGACGCGTCCCGCCGGTGTCGTGGACATCGGCGTCCGACTGGCCGGGGTCGGACTGGCGGTGCTCGTCGTCGTCTACACCGGACTCCTGTTGAGCGACGTTGGCTGGAACGTCCCACTGTGGGATCCACGGCTGCTCCCGGTGTTGTTCCTGGCCAGTGGCGTCTCTGCCGGGACGGCGGCGGTCGTGATGCTCGCCCAGCTGACGAGCGACATCGACAGCCATCTCGTCCATCGGTTTAGCCTGTTCGACGACGCGGTCATCACCGTCGAAATCGTCATCCTGGGAATCCTGCTGTACACGCTTGCAACCGGGGGTGTCACGGCCACTGAAACGTACGCCACCCTTACCGGCCCATACGGGTCCTTGCTGTGGGTTGGTGTGCTCGGACTGGGGCTCGTGGCCCCACTCTTGATCTCGGGCGCACAGCAGATCGTCGAACTCCTCCGTGAGGACAACATGCTGATGACCAAACCGATCTGCTCGGCCAAGTTCGGGCTGGTTATCCTCGGCTCCATGCTGTTACGGTTCCTGGTGATCACCGCAGCAGTCCAACAGCCGGTGATCGTCGGATGAACACGCCTGGGGGCAAGATATGAGCACACACCACGCCGACCTGTACGCCGCGCTCGCCTCGTGTTTCCAGCAGCCCGACGAGAACCTCGTCGCAGCGATCCGTGACGGGACGCTCGGAACGACGTTCGATACGGGAACAGCGGAGCCGCCGATCGGTTCCGTCAAAGCCGTTCCACCGGTCGAAGATCTGGCCACGCTCCGACGTGAGTATCTCCGCACCTTCGAGGCGTTCGAGGGCGAGTACGCCCCGCCGGCCGAGTCAGCCTACGAGGAGTGGTGGGACGGTACCGAGCGTGGGATTCTCTCGGGACCCCCTGCAAGCGATATGAAACGCCGCTACGAGGCCCTCGATGCGGAGGTTCCGCCGGAGTATCCGGCCGATCACATCTCCCTGCTGCTGGAGTACGCGAGCCTGCTGCTGGACGCGGGACAGTACGACGAATACGCACGGTTCCACGCGGCACACTTCGACTGGATTCCGGCGTTTCGCGAGCGCGTCGAGGAGACATCGGAGTCGACGTTCTATCTGTGGGCTGTCCGGACGCTGGAGGAGGTCGTCGACGCTGTTGGCGAGCAATACGTCGCGTGAGTTTCGGACCGGTCACACCAGCGGTACGGCCAGAATATACCCCGCAACGCCGATCGAGACCAGTCCGATCGCACGTGCGATCCACGCCTGTTTTTCCGTGAGTATCCGATCCTCACCGTACTCCCCGTGCCGTCCCGTCGTCGGTCCGTGGGCGAAAAACTGTAGCCGCGCCACTGTGTTGGGCGCGACGAGCAGCGCGAGGCCGATGCCGAACGCCAGCACGGCGGCCAGAATCTCCCGAATTCCGTACATATCGCACGCTTTGCCCCCGCGGGAGTTTAAATCCGAACATCCGGGATGGGCACGACCGCTTCCCGGCCATTTAATTGCCCCATTGACAACCACTCTGTATGGGTCTAACCGTTCAGGACGTCCGCGCCCGGAAGGGCGGGGAGCCGATCACGATGCTGACGGCGTACGACACGCCCACTGCCGAAGTGATCGACGAGGGCGGCGTCGATATCATTCTGGTCGGGGATAGCATGGGTAACGCGGTGCTGGGCTACGACTCGACGCTGCCGGTGACCGTCGACGAGATGGCAAGTCGGACCGCTGCGGTCGCACGAGGGACCGAGGAGGCGCTGGTCGTCGCGGACATGCCGTTCTTGAGTTACGGCACCGACCGGCAGACGAGCATCGAGAACGCCGGCCGGATGCTCAAGGAGGCCGATGCGGACGCGGTCAAGCTGGAGTGTGGTGAGCATACGATCGAGTTGACCGAACGACTCCACCAGCTCGGAGTCCCAGTCATGGCGCATCTGGGGTTGACGCCCCAGCGGATCAACGAACTCGGCGGCTACACCCAGCAGGGAGCCGACCCCGAGGCTGCACGGGAGATCGTCGAGCTGGCGCGCGCTCACGAGGACGCCGGCGCGTTCTCGCTCGTGCTCGAACACGTCCCGGCGAATCTGGCGGCGACGATCACGACGGAGCTGGAGATTCCGACGATCGGTATCGGTGCTGGCCCCGAGACGGACGGACAGGTGCTCGTGTTCAACGACGTCGTCGGTCTCGGCGAGTGGTCGCCACCGTTCGCCGAGCAGTTCGGCGACGTCCGGGCCGAGATGGAGTCGGCGATCGATGGCTACGTCGACGCCGTTTCCAAGGGTGAGTTCCCGGCAGAGGAGCACAGCCGGTACGCCGACGAACTCGACGATCTATACTGAGCCGTTCGCTGCGAGTTCGTCGAGAAACCGTTCGAGGGCCGCATTGAACGCCCCTGGCCGTTCGAGCATCGCGAGATGGGCGGCGCCGTCGATCGACGCGCGGGCGGCATCGGGCAGCTGCTCGACCAGATACTCGTGATAGCGGGGCGGCGTCAGCCGGTCGTGTTCGCCGTAGATCGCAA
>LFFM01000248.1_pt1 | contig 36300 bp, 32 predicted proteins | sample 643131 | NCBI WGS metagenome assembly LFFM01 (sample SAMN03777445, study PRJNA286221) | soda lake metagenome | biome: soda lake; feature: Kulunda steppe; material: water; isolation source: sample Tc-Br brine of Tanatar trona crystallizer | place: Russia: Kulunda steppe | collected 2011-07
CCCCACACCACTATTTCACCGGAAACACGGTGTGTCTCTCCAAAGAGGTGCTCATTTCGTTAACGATCGAAGGACGTCTCGAATGGTGTAGAAACCGCGTCAGGTTGGGGCTGGGTCACGCTGGGGCCAAGTCGTATCCGGGGGCCAAGTCGCGTTTGGGGATCAAGTCATCGAGGGTCCGTCTCACGACGCTTTCAACCGTTCAAAAAGCGATCAACAACGTAACTCCACCGGAGACCTCACCCCGACGAAAATCTCACTCAGGGAGGATCCGATCAACGAGTTCTATCGGATGAGGGGGGCTGGTGTGACCCTCCCGATCAGCGAGCTGTGACCGACATGAGCTACCGGGGGCGGCGACGACGTCGCCATCGCTTTCAGCGACCAGTTCGAACAACCGCCGTCCGATCGCTTGCGAGAGGTCGTAGTGTTCCCGTTCGTACCCGAACGACCCAGCCATTCCACAGCACCCGGAGTCGATCGGATCGACGGCATACCCCACCCGTCGGAGGACGCCAACCGCGTGGTGATCCGTCGAGATCGCCTTCTGGTTACAGTGGCCGTGGTACGTCACCGACCGGTTCGTGGACTCGACGACGAGCCGCTCATCCGCTCGGGTAACGTCGAGATACTCCAGAACGCCGTACGCCGCGTCCGACACCGACCGAACGTCGTCGATCCGATTCCCGCCGGTCGAACGCTCCTCTCCACCACCGGCAACGTCGTCTCCGGCGTGACAGAGATCGAGGTATTCATCCTGAAACATCACCGCATCGGACGGCTCAACGAAGACGATCGACCGCCCGGAAGCGACGTGATCTGCCAGCACGTCCACGTTTTCCTCGGCTCGCTCGCGTGCGACATCAAGAAATCCAGAGGAATACGCCGCACGGCCGGACGGGGCGATCCCGTCGGGGATCGTCACGTGCACGTCCGCCGATTCGAGCACGCGAACGGCCGACTTCCCCACGTCCGGGGAGCTGTAGTTCGTGTACGTGTCGGGGAACATCACCACCGAGTCGACGGCCTCGGCTTCACTAACCACGGATCCGTCACGTGTCTCGAACCAGTCTTTGAGGCTCCGCCGTTGAAACGAGGGGAGTTCACGGCGCCTATCGATCCCGAGGATCCGTTCCATCATCGCCCGCGAGCCGGGCACCTCGGTTGCGAGGTTCGAGATCGGTGCCAGCGAGCTCCCGAGCGCAGCGTAGCGGTCGATGTCGCGGAACAGCCGTTCACGAAGCGATGAGCCGTGTTGCTCGTGGTATGTGTGTTTCACTTCGGCTTTCAGCTTCGCCAGGTCGACGCCGGTCGGACAGTCGTTTTTACACCCCTTACAGCCCACACAGAGATCCAACACCTCGCTTTGGAACCGGTCGGAGTGTATCTCCTCCTCGTCGAGCTCGCCGCTTATCGCCGCTCGAAGCATGTTCGCACGCCCACGCGTCGTCTGTATTTCCTCCTTCGAGGCTCGATAGGTCGGACACATCGTTCCCGACCGCGTCTCACGACACGTTCCACAGCCGTTACACAGCTCGACCAAATGAGCGAGCCCGCCCTCCTCGTCGAAATCGAGCGTCGTGTTCGGCTCGATCGATCGATACGACGGCCCGTATCGCAGGTGTTCACGCATGTCAGTGTCGGCCGCCGTCTCGGGATACTCACGCTCGGTCGCCGTCTCCTCGTCGACGTAGACGACCTTGCCGGGATTCATTCGCCAGTCCGGATCGAAGACGGACTTTATCTCCTGGAACGCCTCCCAAAGCTCCTCCCCGTACATCTTCGGATTGAACTCGGTTCGTGCCAGTCCGTCGCCGTGCTCGCCGGAGAAGGCCCCGTTCCGTTCTAACACGAGGTCGGTGACGTCGGCGGCGATCGAATGCATCTTCTCGATCCCCGACGACTCCTTGAGCGAGAGGATCGGCCGAATGTGTAGCGTGCCGGATCCCGCGTGTGCGAAGTAGGCCGCCGACGTGTCGTGTGCCGCCAACACGTCCTGAAACTCGGTCACGTATTCCGCGAGCTCAGCCGGCGAAACCGAGGTATCCTCGATGAACGGGTACGGCTTCGGGTCGCCCTCCATCGACATCAACAGCGGGATCGCTGCCTTCCGAAGCTTCCAGAGATCGGCCTGTTCATCGGGGGTGTAGGCTTCGAGGACGTCGAAGGCCCGCGGCTCCGTGTCCGATCCCGTATCGGCGGACCCCAACCCCGTTTCCGTATCGGCGGACCCCAACCCCGTTTCCGTATCGGCGGGCTCCGCTCCGTCACCGCCGAGAAGCCGAGCACTCGCGGTCGCGACGGCGTCCCGAAAGTCATCGACCAGCTCCGAATCCCACTCCAGCATCAACGCCGCGGCCGTCCGATCCGGGATCGGCTCGGCATACGGCGCGAACTCCTCGGAGCCGGCGGCGAGCGAGAACACCTCGTCGTCCATTAACTCGACCGCCGAGACCGGGAGGTCGAGCGCGACGGGAACGGCCTCCATCGCCGAAACGAGGTCATCAAAACAGTACACGGCGAGCGCGGTCTCCGCGGGTCGCGTCACCAGCGAAAGTTCGGCCTCAACGACCACGCCGAGCGTCCCTTCAGCGCCGACGAACAGCTTCGAGAGGTTGATCACCCGCTCGCCGTCATCGTTCTCGTAGATCACCTTGTTGAGATTATACCCGGAAACACAGCGTTTCAGCGTCGGATACCGTCGCGCTATTTCGTTGGCATGATCGTCGACGAGTCCCCTGACCGTCTCGTAGATCGCCGCCTCCCGGTCGTCCCGTTCGACGATCGATCGATACTCCGAGGAGTCCAGCGCGATCTCACGCGTTCGTATCACCGTCCCGTCGGGAAGGACGACGGTGAGCGCCTTCGTGTATGCGTCGGTGATCCCGTAGCGAACCGAGTGTGCGCCAGTCGAGTTGTTCCCGATCCCGCCGCCGACCGTCGCCCGCGCCGACGAGGCCGGATCCGGGGCGAACTTGAGTCCATGTTCGGCGAGTCGTTCATCGAGGTGATCTTGGACGACGCCGGGCTGAACGGTCGCCCGGCGGTTCTCGGGGTCGACATCGACGATCTCGTCCATGTGAACCGTGAAGTCCAACACGACGCATCCCGGCCCGACCGTCTGTCCGGCGAGCGACGAGCCGGCACCCCGCGGGAGAACGGGAACCTCGTGCTCGGCGGCAACATGTAAGCCGTTTCGGACGTCCTCAACGGAGCGTGGCGTGACCACGCCGGCCGGCCGTGCTCCGTAGATGCTCCCGTCCGTCGCGTAGAGGATCTGCGTGTACTCATCGAAGGACACCTCGCCGCTTACGGCGTCGCGGAGATCGGACGCAAGCCGCCGGTATTCCGCCGTATCCGGCCGGTCATGGCCGAGATCAGTTACGGAGACGCCCGAGGTGGGTGGGTCATCAACTGCCATTGACGATCATTAACGTCCATCCGGTTGATAGTCCTTGGCACGGCTGCGGTTGTTACTGTTTACCACGACAGCCAACTCCCGAAGGTCTCCGCTTCCTGGAGGCGTTCGACGTGAGCGTTATACTCCTCCTCGCGAAAGGACGGACCATGCACGCCAGCGAACCGAATTTGCCGCCTAGGAGTCTCGCGTGAACGGAGTCGTGATCGGCGGGACCGCCTCGGGCGTCGGAAAGACGGTAACCACGCTTGCGGTGGCGCGAGCCCTCTCCGATGCCGGACACACTCCGATTCCGGCGAAGGCGGGCCCTGATTACATCGACCCGAGCCATCACGCCGCGGCACTCGGCCGACCGTCACGAACCCTCGACACGTGGATGCAGGGAGTCGACGGCGTTCGCGACAACCTCCATCGATCCGCGAGAGCGTCGGACGATCAGCGTACGGTCGATCAGCGTACGGTCGATGAGAGTTCGGAACCCGTCGCGGTGATCGAGGGAATGATGGGGCTGTACGACGGGTCGGTGACGTCTACGGCGGCGACCGCCGCAGCCTTGGACGTTCCCGTCATCCTCGTGGTCGACGCCGGGGCCGGCATGCAGAGCGTCGGTGCGACCGCACTCGGATTTCGGAAGTACGCGTCCCACGTCGACCTTCCGGAGGACGTCGTCGATGCGGTTGAGAGCTCCCGGATCGACGTCGTCGGCGTGATCGCCGCACGCGCTCACGCGGGGCGACACGCATGCGGGATCGAGGACTCGCTCACGGAGGGGATCGCGTGGCTCGGTCATGTCCCGCCCATGAGCGATCTGGAGATCCCCGATCGCCATCTCGGCTTACACATGGGGTCGGAGGCGCCGCTTTCGGACGAGACGCTGGGCGAAGCGGCGGCGACGATCGATGGAGCGAGGATCGCCGAACTCGCAACCCCCGTCCCGCGCTCGGCCCCGGAAGAACCTCACATCGAATCGCACCGATCGAAGAGATCTCCCGACCGAGGGACCGATGAGGATCGGCCGACGATCGCCGTTGCCTCCGACGAGGATCGGCCGACGATCGCCGTTGCCTCCGACGAGGCGTTCCGGTTCCGCTATCCGGCGACGACCGAACGACTCCGCGAGTTCGCGACGATCGTCACGTTCGCCCCCATCGACGGAGACGATCTTCCGGCGTGTGACGCGGTCTACCTGCCGGGTGGCTATCCCGAAAATCACGCGGAAGCGCTCTCGTCGTCCCCCGCGCTCGAGACGTTGGCGACGCGGGCCCCCGACGGACTTCCGATCCTCGGCGAGTGCGGCGGGCTGATGGCACTCGTGGAGTCGCTGACGACGACCGATGGAGAAACACACGAAATGGCCGGCATCCTGCCGGGAAGCGTCCGAATGCGCGACCGATACCAGGCCCTCGATCACGTCGAACTCGTCGCGATCGAAGACGGCGTGACGGCGGCCGCGGGCGACCGACACCGCGGCCACGAGTTCCACTACTCGGAGCATTCGTTCCCGGAACACGGTTCGTTCGACGTCGAGTCCGACGCCACGTTCGCGTTCGAGATGACCCGTGGCGACGGGATAGATGGCGGACACGACGGCCTCCGGGAGCACCGCACCGTGGGAACCTACTCACACCGCCACCCGGCAAGCGGGGCGTTCGACCGGCTCATCGAGGCCGCCGAGGCGTACGCAACCGGCCCCTAACGAAGGGTAGGGCGCAACCGACCCAAGCGAGAGCTGGGCGCCCACATCCGGAGGCAAAGCTTTACCATTGGGCTCGCAATCGGCGGACATGCTTCACGCGCAGGGTCCGCTCCTCACTCTCGACCTGACGGAGAGAACCGCGACACGAACGCAGATCGACGACATCCTGGAACGATTCATCGGCGGCCGGGGCGTGGCGACGGCGCTCGCACACGACCGGATCCCGTTCGACGCGGATCCGTTCGGCCCCGAAAACCGAGCGTATCTCGCGACGGGGCCGCTCCAGCTGTCGAGAACCTCCTTCACCGGACGCATGTCGATGACCGCCCTCTCCCCGCTTACGGACGGGCTGGTCTCGACGAACGCCGGCGGATACCTCTCCCGTGAGTTCGCCGGCACGGGAATCTCGACGCTGGAGATCGCGGGCGAAAGCGACGAGCTGCTCATCGCACACGTCACCGACGAGGGCGTCGATTTCGAGCCCGTTCCTCACCTCGCGGAGGCGACCGTCCCGGAAGTCTCGGAACACGTCGCCGAGACGCGCGGGCTCGGTCCCGAGAACTGCATCACGATCGGTCCAGCGGGCGAAAACCTCGTCCGCTTCGCTTCCGTTATGACCTACGACTCGCGCGCGTTCGGCCGCGGAGGTCTCGGCGCCGTCCTCGGCTCGAAGAACCTCAAGGCGGTCACCTTCGACGGGGACGCCCACCCGGAGATCGAGATTCCCGATCCGCCGGCGATGGACGTCCATCGCGAGGCGGCCACCTCCGACGACCGGATGAAACGACAGGGGACGACCGGCGGAACCGAGTTCATCAACGAGAACTTCTCGTTGCCGACCCGGTATTTCGACGAGTACCACTTCGAGAGCGCGGCGTCGATCGGCGGGGACGCCGTCGAGGAGAAGAAGTACAAAAAGGAGGCCTGCTCGCAGTGTGCGTACGCCTGCAAGCTCCCGACCCGGGACGAGGAGTCGGGAACCGAGACGGAGGGGCCGGAGTTCGAGACCGTCTACGCGTTCGGCTCCGCACAGGGCGTCGGCGACATCGTCGACGTGATGAAGGCGAACGAGCTGTGTGACGTCCTCGGGATGGACACCATCTCCGCGGGCGTCACGGTCGCCGCCTACCTCAAAAGCGAGGACGAGTTCGGGAACGCCGAACTCGCACGCGAGATCACGGAGCGGATCGCCTACCGGAAGGACGGCGACGACCTTGCGGACCTGCTCGCCGGGGGCGTCCACCGTGCCCACGACGACCTCGGCGTCCACGACTACACGGTGAAAGGAATGGAGTTCGCGGCACACGACGGACGCGTCCTACACGGACAGGGGCTCTCGTATGCCGTCGCCAACCGCGGCGCCGACCACATGTACGCGGGAATGCTCTCGCCGGAGTACGCCGGCGAGATCGATCCGGAGGGCACCCTCGGAAAGTCCGAACTGCTGGTCGAAAAGGAGAACCGAAACGTCATCCGTGACTCGGGCATCGTCTGTGCGTTCGCGAGCGACTACGTGACCGACGACCGGCTCGCGACCCTCCTCGGTCGCCCGTACGAGGAGCTGCTGGAGATAGGCGCCGAAACGATCGCGCGCGAGCGCCACTTCAACAACCAGCGGGGCAAGGACGTGACCGACGACCGACTTCCCTACGAGATCCCCGACGTCAGGGAGGCCGTTCAGGAGTACTACGACGAACGCGGCCTGCGCGAGGACGGCACCCTCCCGAGCGATCGGATCGAACCGGTCGCGACCGACCTCGGCGACGGCGGCGGCACGGGAGACGTCGCGTCCGCCGACGACTGAGCTCCGGGGGGCGTCGTCGTATCGGCCGCCGGTTCAAACGCAGCGATCGGCGCCGTATCCGCAGCCGATCTAACCGTCGGGACGGCCACGACCACCGCGACCGCGGATCGGCACGTCGGTACCGTTTTAGCCGTTCCCCGACGAGGAGCGGACGTGACTCAAGGATCGGTAACGGTCGCCTGCACGGTGTGCGACTTCGAACGGACGTACGATCGGCTCTCCGAGGCCCGCATCGCGTTGGCGATCCACGAGACGGAGACCGAACACGTCACCGATTGGCGGATCGACAGGCTCTCGCCCGGCGTCGAGCGAGCGGGTGACGACGCCGGCGTGTGTGGGCGTCCGGAGTGTGCCGCCACGGGCTCCCCGCTCGTCCGACGGTCGGAACGAGAACGGACTCGCTCAAAATAGCGGCCGAAGCCCGAACGCAGCGACTCGTTATCCGAATTTCCCGGTGAGGCCCTATCCGAATTTCCCGGTGAGGCCCTATCCGAACTTCCCGGTGAGGCTCTATCCGAACTTCCCGGTGATGTAGTCTTCGACCCGCTGATTCTCCGGATTCTCGAATATCCGGTCGGTGTCGCCGAACTCGACCAGCTGCCCGCCGGTGAGGAAGACGGCGGTCTTATCCGAGATGCGCGCGGCCTGCTGCATGTTGTGGGTGACGATGACGACCGTGTACTGCTCGGCGAGCTCGTCGATCAGGTCCTCGACTTTCGCCGTCGCCACCGGGTCAAGCGCGGAGGCCGGCTCATCCATGAGGATCACTTCGGGGTCGGGCGCGATGGCACGAGCGATACAGAGCCGCTGCTGTTGTCCACCGGACAGGTCGAGCCCCGAGGAGTCGAGCTGGTCTTTCACCTCGCTCCACAGCGCCGCCCCTTTAAGTGCTTCCTCGACCCGGGCGTCCACGCCGCCGTCGTAGCCTTGGATCTGCAGGCCGTACGCAACGTTGTCGTAGATGGATTTCGGAAACGGGTTCGGCTTCTGAAACACCATCCCGATCTTTCGCCGCAGCGCCACCGGGTCCACGTCGTCGTCGTAGACGTTCTTTCCGCGGAAGCGAAGCTCGCCGTCCACCCTCGCGGCGTCGACCATGTCGTTCATCCGATTGAGACACCGGAGAAACGTCGATTTTCCACAGCCAGAGGGGCCGATGATGGCGGTCACCTCCCGTTCGGGGAGCCGGACGTTCACCGGCTGTAACGCCTGAACGTCACCGTAGTGCACGGTGAGATCCTTCGCCTCGATGACGGTCTCCGCGTCGGGGATCCGTTGGATCGAGGGGGTGGTCTCCCCGGCCACCGACTCGGCGGTGCCGGGAGCAGCGTCGGGGTTCGATTCGCCGGTAGGGGTGTCGCTATCGGACATGAATTATCGAGTCTCGTACTTGTTTCGGATGAGGATGGCCGTCACGTTCATCAACAGCAACACGGTGAGAAGCACGACGATCCCCGCGGCGGCGACGTGCTGGAAGTCACCCTCGGGCAGTCGCGCCCAGTCGAAGATCTGCATCGGCATCGCGGCGAAGGGACCGAAGAAGTCGGGAACCGGAACGCCGCCCACGTCACGAACCGGCGCGACGAACATCGATGTCGCCGCGCCGACCATGATGAGCGGCGCGGTCTCGCCGATCGCCCGCGACAGTGAGAGGATGGTTCCGGTCATGATCCCGGGCAGCGCCGCGGGGAGAACGACGTCGCGAACGACCTCCCAGTCGGTCGCGCCGACGCCGTAGGCGGCCTGCCGTTGGGAGTCGGGCACCGCACGCAGCGCCTCCTGCGAGGAGACGATGACGATGGGCAAGATGAGAAGCGTCAGCGTCAACGCGCCCGCCAGGAGGCTCTCGCCGAAGCCGGCAACGCGGACGAACACCGCCAGTCCGAGCAGCCCGTAGACGATCGAGGGAACGCCAGCGAGGTTGGCGATGTTCGCCTCGATGAAGCTCTTGAATCGGGTCTCAGCCGCGTACTCTTCGAGGTAGATCGCTGCGCCGACGCCGATGAACATCGTGAAGACCGCGGTCAGCGCGATGAGAAGGACGGACCCGACGAGCGCCGGATAGATGCCCGCACCTCGTCCGTCCGGATAGTAGTTCTCGATGAACCGCGAGGGCGGATAGGTGAGGAAATCGAGTGTGACCCACCCCCACGCCTCGTAGATCACGTCGCCGACGAGCGCGACCAGCGCGACGATGCCGACGAGCGTGGACGCAAAGCAGATCCCGACGAACACGCGACCGATCCGCTGTTTACGCTCGATGTCATTCCCGACCGTCGCGAACGGGTTCGTCCCGCTCGTCATCTCGCCGCCATCGGTGCGGACGCCATCCGACTCGCCGTCGGTGCGGACGCCATCCGACTCGCCATCGGTGCGGACGCCATCCGACTCGCCGTCGGGACTCACGTCCGGCTTCGGCGTCGTCCCGTCGCCTACGCGCCCCGTCATCGGTACGCCTCCCGATAGCGACCCTTGATCCACAGGCTCAACAGGTTCATCGCGAGCGTCATCACGAACAGCAGCAGGCCGACCGCAAAGAGGCTCTGATAGCCGATCGAACCGACGGAGACGTCGCTGATCCCGATCTGGACCATGTACGCGGTCATCGTCTGGATCGGCTCGAGCGGGTTGAGCGTCACGTTCGGCTGCATCCCGACCGCGAGCGTCACCGCCATCGTCTCGCCGATCGCCCGCGAGATCGCGAGGATGTACGAGGCCAAAACGCCTGACAGCGACGCGGGCACGACCACGTCCGTCGAGACCTCGAACTTCGTCGCGCCAAGGCCGTAGGCCGCGTTTCGAAGGTCGTCAGGCACCGCCGACATCGCGTCCTCCGACAGCGAGGAGACCATCGGGATGATCATGATCCCGACGACGATCGCGCCGGCCGCCGCGTTGAACGTCCCCGTCTGCGGGAAGAACTGCTGGATGAGCGGGGTGATGAACGAGAGCGCGAAGAAGCCGTAGACGATCGTCGGGATGCCGGCGAGCACCTCGAGAGTGGGTTTCACGACTTTCCGGACGCGACGATCCGCGTACTCGGAGAGGTAGATCGCCGTCGCGGTGCCGATCGGGAGCGCGATGAGCGCGGATCCGACGACGATGATCATCGTGCCCCACAACAGCGGGAGGACGCCGTACGATCGCGGCCGGATGATGGGTGACCACTCCGTGCCGAAGAGGAACTCACGCACCGTGACCTGAGCGCCCAGCCCCGAGCGCGCGGCGGCCCACGCCTCCGCCGGACTCCCCGAGAGGAGGCCGCCGACGATTCCCGAAAAGAGCCCGAAGAGCGTCTCCTCGCGGAAGAACCCGAGCGCTCCGTCGACGAGAACGACGATGATACCGAACGTGGTCAGGACGGTGATCAACGCACAGGTGAAAAAGACCGCACGGACCGCGAGGTTCTTGCCGGCAGGAACGCTCGAACCGGCTCGCGAGAGGTCGATCGCCTCGTTCGCGTCACTCATCCGCGCCTCCCGTTCCGATCGTCCGGCCAACCATGCTCCCCGTTCCGATCGTCCGGCCAACCATGCTCCCCGTTCCGATCGTCCGGCCAACCATGCTCCCCGTTCCGATCGTCCGCCACATCATATTCCCTCCGTCGCTTCGTCCAGCCGCCGTCGACTCTCCTCGACGGTCTCATCGGGAATCGCGTAGTAGCCGACCTTGCGGGCGGCCCACTGCGTCCAGACGAGCGTTTCGCCCTCTTCGACGACCGAGTCGTCCGCCGCGTCGTCGATCTCCTCGAAGAAGAACTCGGCATACGCACGGAACTCCGGCCGGCCGAGTTCGGGGACGCTCACGTAGACGTACATCGGTCGGGAGAGCGGCGTGTATTCGCCGCTCTCGATCGTCTCGCGGGTCGGCAACACGCCGCCGTTGTCGTCGTCGATCGCGACGAGCTTCAGCTCGTCCTCGTTTTCATAAAAGTAGCCCGCGCCGCCGAATCCGAGCGCGTGGCGGTTCCCGCGAACGCCCCGAACGATGACGTTGGTGTCGGCGCTCGCGGAGTAGTCCGAGCGGATGTTCCCGTACTCGCCGTTGATCGCCTGGGTGAAGTAGTCGAACGTTCCGGAGGCGGAATCGCGCCCGTAGAGATCGATCTCCTCGTCGCCCCATGGCTCGTCCGCCCACTCCTCGCGGAGGTCCCCCCACGTCTTGACGTCCGAGCCGGAGCGCCAGAGCCGACTGAGCTCCGTGACGGTCAGGGTGTCACACCAGTGGTTCTCCGGGTGGACCCAGATCGCGATCCCGTCGAGGGCGGCCTCGAGCTCGAGGTAGTCGACGCCGTTCTCGCCGCAGAGAGCCTCCTCCTCCGGAAGAATGGCGCGGCTCGCGTTCTGCACGTCGGTATCGCCGCTACAGAAGCGCTGAAAACCCGCGCCGGTCCCCGACCCACGAACCGGGATCCTGACCCGGTTGTTTCGCCACTGAAACTCCTCGGCCACCGCGGCCCCGTGTGGCAACAGGGTGTTGCTCCCGTCGACGACGATCCGTCCCTCCAGCCGACGCTCGCCCACGTCGCCGCGGACGAGACAGCCGGAGAGGGTGGCGACGGCCCCACCCGCCGCCGCCAGATACGCCCGCCGCCCGAGCCCGCCCCGGGCCCAACCGGTGGTGTCACTCACCATCATTACGTTTCAGGGATACCGGGTCCTAAATACCCTACTATAATTGCTATATAGATCTACATACTGCTATATCCTGATGGACTTGTAAACGGGTTTTTCGCCAAATATACGCTTCAAAAGTCCATATGGAGCCGATTCATGGAATATTGTATCGAGCTTTGAAGTATATATTTTGCACAGACTTAACATATGTGCGCCCCGAAAGGCTGGATATGGAGACGCGAAAGGTCCAGGTCACCGGCGGCTCGACGTACACCGTCTCGATCCCGAAGTCGTGGGCGACGGAGAACGACGTCGGGGCGGGCAGCGAGGTCGAGTTCTATCCGGACGGTGACTCGTTGGTCCTCATCCCGCGGACGGACGACGAGCGAACCCGCGGCACCATCGACATCTCGCAGCTGCGCGGACAGGAGCTCACGCGCGCCGTGACGACGATGTACGTCAGCGGGTTCGACGTGATCGAGCTGGAGGCGTCGGAGATCACCGCCGAGCAGCGCTCGACCATCCGCGAGGCGGTCCAGAGCCTCGTCGGATTGGAGGTGCTGGAAGAGACCCGATCCCGCGTCGTGATCCGGGACCTCCTCGACTCCTCGGAGCTCTCCATTCACAACGCGGTCACGCGGATGCGGCTGATCTCGCTGTCGATGCTCGAGGACGCCATCACCGCGCTCGCGGAGCTCGACCACGACCTCGCCCGCGACGTGATCGGCCGGGACGACGACCTCGACCGGCTCTGGCTGGTCGTCTCACGCATCTTTCGTGCCACGCTTCGGACGCCGAAGGCGGCCGAGGAGCTCGGTCTTCCCCGTGAGGAGTGTTTCGACTATCACTCCAGCGCGCGCCAGCTGGAGCGCGTCGGCGACCACGCGACGAAGATCGCCCACCTCACGCTCAACATCGACGAGCCGCTTCCCGCGGACGTCATCGACGCCATCCACGAGCTTCACGAGGACGCCGTCGAGGTGATCGACGCCGGCATGGATGCCCTCTTCGAGGACGACAGCGACGTCGCCAGCCGCAAGGCCAACGCCGCCCGCGCCGGCGTTCGGGAGATAGACGAGCGCGTGCGTGCGATCGACGAGCTATTGCGAGACCTGGACCCGGCCCGTGCCCAACTGCTCGGGCTCGTCGTCGACTCCGTGCTCCGGTCGGCCGACTACGGCGGCAACATCGCCGAAACCGCGCTTCAGAAGGCCGCGCCGACCCCCTGACGGCTCACCGGGAGACCTCCGCCTCGCTCCGACGTTGAAGCGATCGTCCCCGTCGTGACGAGCTTTTTGTACGCCCCGGTCGTCGATCCGTCCATGCCGGAGATATCCCTCGGCGTCCCGAAGGGCGTCGTCGAGTCGCTGCCGGAGGAGGACGACACCGTCGAACGGGACATGCGTCGAGCCATCGCCGGGATACGGACGCGCCTGAACGACGAGATCGAGGGGATGGACCCCGCGGAAGCCGCCCCCGTCGTCGTCGACGCCATGGAGCACTTGGAGGAGCAGGCCGAGACCTACCACGAGTTCGTGCCGGAGCTTCGCGCGTGGGGACAGTCGCCCATCTACGCCATCGCCTGGCGGAACCTCTACGTCGAGCTCATCGGACAGCTGTACGATCACGACTGGCTCGCCGACGAGGTCGACCGGGAGCGCGCCTACCGGATCGTCGACGACGGGATCCGCCTGTCCGACTTGTAGTTCGGGAGCGACTCGGCTCCGGCGTGGCTCGACCCCCAGGATCTCACCACGCCGACTCGAGGATCCCACGAACCTCCGGCGTCGAGATCGTTAGATCCGACGGGGCGTGCGGCGAGCCGCTCCAAGTATGCTCCGTCCAGCCGTCGTCGTCCGCCGGGATCGACGGGCTCGGCGGCGCGTCGGTGAGTAAGAAGTTCTCCGCGGCCGTCGTTGCGACGTCATCGAGGATCGATCGTTCGACGCCCTCGACGTCACGGATGCGCGCCGGAAGGCCGAGATCGGCTCGAATTCCGCGTATCGCATCGACGACGTCCCCGGCCGGGTCGGCGTCGTCCGTTTCCACGCCGAGCGCGTCCGCGAGCAGGTTCCGGCGACCGTCCACCGCCTCGAAGAGCCACTCGAGTGCGTCGTCCGCGACGACCGCGTGGCCGACGCCGAGCTGCACGCCCGCGTGAACCCGAAGCGAGTGGCCGATGGCGTGAAGCAGCGAGAACGTCGTTCCCGTCGACCGAGTCGTCCCGTACTGTGCGAGGATGACTCCCTGCAGCACGCGCTCGAGGTCCCATTCGGCCGGTCCCGTGCCTTCGGCAAGCGTCGGCAGCCCGTCGGCTAAAAGCGAGAGCCCGCGCACTGCCGTCGCATCCGTCACCGGCGTTCGGGCGCTCGTATAGAGCGTTTCGACCCCCTTGTTGAAGCCGTTCATCGCGGAGTTGGCCAGTATCCCTCGCGGGGTCGTCTCGACCAGCTCCGGATCGTAGACGGCGAGGACGGGCATCAGCCGTGGATCGCCGACGCCGCCGCCGACCAGTTCGTCGGTCCCCCCCGACTCGTCGTCCGCGCTGACGCCCGCGAGCATCGAGAGGCTCCCGCCGGCAAGCGTCGTCGGCACCGCCACCACAGGGAGGGGATCGTCGGAGATGGCGATCGTTCCCGTCGAGATCAGCTCCCCGTGGAGCTCCTCGGGGGTGCGGTCCGACGCGAGGACGGCGGCCGTCACGCGCGCGACGTCGAGGCTGCTCGCTCCGCCAGCCCCGACGAGAACGTCCACGTCGTGTTCGCGAGCTCGATCCGCACAGTCGATCGCCGTTCGCAGCCGCTTTTTCGGCGTCGTCGCGGCGGCAACGCCGGCGAGTCGGTCTCCGAGCCCCTCGCGGATCGGATCGATGACGGCCGAACGCGTTCCGACCGTCCTGCCCGTGACGACGAGCGCCCGATCACAGCCGAGTTCTTCGAGTTCCTCGCCGAGCGTTCCGACGGATCCCGTGCCGTATCGGATGACCGGTGAGGTGTACGCAAATCGAAACGAGCCGACGTGTTCCATACGACACGGTTCTATCGATGGGAACATAGATGTTGATGCTGGCAGCGTTGAGCGCGAGGTCGTCGTTTCGACCGCGGTGACGTCCCGAAGAAACGGCGTCGGGCGACGTCGACGGAGCACATCCGTCGGTTCGACGGGAAGCACCCGTCATACCACATCCCCGAACCGCTCCCGAGGAACCGCCACGAACGTCGGGATCACCGGCGGTGGCCGTTTTTAAGACCCTTCGCATCCACCCGTGGGTATGGAACTGGAGCTGCGGTTCTTCGCGACGTTTCGCGAGGCAGCCGGGAGGAAGACGGTGCCGTACGAGGTCCCGGACGGGGCGACCGTTGGTGACGTCCTGCGCGATCTGGAGGCCACGTACGACGGTCTCTCCGGTCGGCTGGTCGTCGACGGCGAGCTGGCACCGCAGATCAACGTCCTGAAAAACGGCCGGGAGGTCCTTCATCTCGACGGGCTGGAGACGACGCTCGAGGACGGCGACAGACTCTCCGTGTTCCCGCCGGTCGCGGGCGGCCATGCCTGATCCCGACCCGGAGCCGGACGGTGAACGGTCGGCCAATGAGCCGCCGACCGAGGCGGGCTGGATCCGCGAGGAACGGGCCTACCGCGGCATCTCACGGCGCCTCGCGGCCCACTATCTCCAAAACGTCGGCGGCACGCTCGTGGACGCGGACGACCCCGCGGAGGCGACCCGCGTGGACGGGGACGGTTGGAGAGCGGGACTCAGCGCGGAGCGCGTGAACGTGGCGGGGTCCATCACGCTCACCGAGGTGACGGTTTCGTTCGCCGGAGAGCCGGCCGTCATCGAGGAGCTGATCCCGAAGGTCAAACGAAAGGCCATGCGGGCCGGCGGGTGAACGGACGACGATGGCGGACGACCGAGACACGACCGACCGGAACCACCCCATCGACGGCACGCCGCTGTTAAAAGCGGGTGCGCTCGCGAGCGTGCCTGCGGACCGGCTACCGGACCTGCTCGTCCGGGTGCAGGCGGACCTCGGACCACGCCTGTCGGAGTACCGGCGTCGATACGAACGGATCGACGCCACGGCCGAGCGGGAGACCTTCCTCGTCGAGCCCGACCACTGGGAGGAAGTGGGCGACCGGGTCGGGCTCTCGGACCGCGAACGCGACGCGGTCGCCCGCGCCCACGAGGCCGCCGTCGAACGGATCGGCTCGTCGACGCACCGACGCGAGGAGTTCGAGACGGCCCTCGAGATCCGCTCCGGCGTCGTGATCGGCGTGAACCCCGACCGCTAACGACCGACGCGTTTTTGCGCGCGCCCCTGCTCGTCGCCGCATGCGACTCGCTCGCCTGCTTACCCCCGAGGGACCGGTGGCCGGACGCTGCGTGGACGGAACGATCGTCGCGGACGACGGCCGATACGAGGTCGGTCGCGACGGACGGCTCCTCCCGCCGTGTGACCCGAGCGCGCTCTACTGCGTCGGCCGAAACTACGTCGAAACGCTGGAGCAGATGGAATACGAGCGACCCGAGGAACCCGACTTCTTCATCAAACCGCCCGCCAGCCTGCTCGCTCACGAGCAGTCGATCCGCCACCCGGCGTGGACCGACGAGCTGACCTACGCCGGCGAGTTGGTCGCGGTGATCGACGAACGATGTCGCGCCGTCAAGCCCGACGACGTCCCCGACGTCGTCCGCGGCTACACGTTGCTCAACGACGTCGACGCGTTGGACCAGCAGGGAAGAACGGCACGGAAGGCGTTCGACGGCTCCGCGCCGCTGGGCCCGTGGATCGAGACCGACGTCGAGCCGACGAACCTCTCGATGGAAACGATCGTCTCCGGCGAGCGCCGACAGGACGCGAACACCGAGTTGATGCTCTTTGATCCCTTCGAGATCGTCTCGTACCTTTCGCGACGATTCACGCTCGAACCCGGCGACTGCGTCGCCTTCGGCAGCCCCGCGAACCCCGGAACGATCGAGCCGGGCGACCGCGTGGAGATAACCTACGAGGGCGTGGGGACGCTCGTCAACGACGTCATCGACCCCGACGGACCGCCTGCTGCTCCCCGTAGGTGAGGGTGCGCCAGAGCCACTCGACGGGGCCGTATCGAAAGCGGCGCAGCCAGAGCACGGACGCCGGGATCTGGACGGCCCAGATCGCGAGGACGACCCCGGCCAGTTCGACGCGGCTCAGGTGGCCGAAGAGCCCGAGCCCGTGGCCGTAGAAGACGGACGTCGCGAGGACCGTCTGGAGCAGATAGTTCGTGAACGCCGTCCGCCCCACGGCGGCCATCGAGGCGACGAGGGGTCCCCGCGGGACGCGCCGACAGCCGAGGTAGACCAACCCGAGGTAGCTCCCCGCCAGCGGGAGGCTTCCCCAGTAGTTGAACTGTCGCCAGTATAGCGCGGCGCCTGCGCTCCATTCGTTGGCCTCGATGTAGACGATGCCGACGAGGATGGGGACGACGCCGACGAGGAAGCCGACGGCGGCCAACCGACGGTAGAACCGGTCGGAGCGCTCGTTCGTGAGCACGCCCGTCTCGTACAGCGCCATCCCGAACAGCATCACCCCGGTCACACGCCAGAACGTGGCGCCGACGAACCCTGCCGTCTGTCGCTCGAACGCCGCCGGAACCCGGTGGTCGAGCTGATCGACCCACCCGCCGCGGTACGCCTCCACCTCCGCCCGGATCGCCGCCTCGGCCGGCCGCCACTGGTCGGCGATCAGCTCCGGTGGGACGACCGCCCCGGCCGAGACCTCCAACAGCGACGGCGCCGCGATCAGCACCGTGCCGACCGCGAGCTTTGCCTGCGGCGCCCAACCGCGAGCGTAGACGATCCATAGCGCACAGAGGGCGTAGGCGACGAGGATGTCGCCGTACCAGAGCAGATACGCGTGTCCCAGACCGATCAGGAGCAGCCAGAACGTGCGCCGGTAGTGGAGCCGGAGCGGCGGCTCGCCGTCGACGGCCTTCCGTTCGAAAAAGAGCATGACGCCGGCGCCGAAGAGCAGCGAGAACAGCGTGATGAACTTCAACTCGGCGAACACGTGGCCGACCAGCCACACTGCGTAGTTCGCTCCGGCGAAGTCGCCGTAGACGGTCGGGTTCAGCAGCGTCGCCTCCGGCATCCCGAAGACGCGCACGTTGATGATCAGGATCCCAAGCACCGCGACGCCCCGGAGCACGTCGAGACTGACGATCCGCTCCGCGGGCGACGTGGGCGCAACCGACGTGGTCGACGAGTCAGATCGGGCGCGCCGGTTCCCCTCCGTGGAGAACCGGTCGCCCGGGGCGGACGGCTCGTCCGTGGAGAACCGGCCGCCCGGGGTGGACGGCTCGTCCGAGGTGGAGGGAGTCACTTATCATCCCAACCGAGGTCATGCACGGGTGAATAGCTTCGGTCCGCGGATGATGACGCCATCGGTCCACGGAAGCGACGTCGGCGGATCGTGTGACGACGACGCCGTCCCGACTCAATCGAGCCGCACGGCGCGGCCCTGCTCCGAGGACCGGTAGATCGCGTCGATGACGCGCTGGACGGCGAGCGCCTCCTCGACGGTGTTGATCGTCGGCCCTTCGCCGGCCGCGACGGCCTCGAGGAAGACCTCCTGTTCGGCGCCGTGGCTGTCGGTCTCGCGGGTCTCCACGGTCGTGTCCGCGAGGTGGTGACCACCGCCGCGTGCGGCCTCATGGATCGTCAACTCGTCGTTGCCCCGGTCGAAGGTCGCGCCGGCGTCGGTGCCGCGGACGATGTACTCGTCGTTCGTCGGCCGGTTCGTCGCCCAAGCGACCTCCAGCGAGACGGTTCGACCCTCGGCGTCACGGATGAACGCGGACGCGGAGTCGTCGACGTCAAACCCCTCGGGGCCGTTGTCGTCGTTGCCCCACATGTGGACGAACGTGTAGTCGTCGCGTCCGCCGAACTCCGAGCGCGTCTCCCCGGAGACTTCGACGATCTCGGGATGGTCGAGGAAGTAGAGGGCGAGGTCGATGGCGTGGACGCCGATGTCGATGAGCGCGCCGCCGCCGGCGACGTGGTCGGACGTGAACCACGAGCCGCGGCCGGGGATGCCCCGACGGCGGACGTAGTTCGCCTCAACGTGGGTCGTCTCGCCGAACCGACCCTCGTCCTGGTAGTGTTTGATCACCTGCACCGGGTTCGCGAAGCGGTTGTTGAACCCGACCATACAGAAGCCGTCGGCCTCGTCGGCCGCCGCCGCGATCCGCTCCGCGCTCTCCAGCGAGTGGGCGAGCGGCTTCTCCAACAGCACGTCGAGATCGGCCTCCAACGCCGAGACGGCGTGCTCCTCGTGGAATCGGTTCGGCGTCGTGATCAACACTGCATCGCAGTCGTCGTAGAGGTCGGCTTCGTCCGCGTAGGCGTGAACCCCGAACTTCTCGTGGAACCGTCGTCGTGCGTCGGCGTCGATGTCCATCCCGCCGACGAGCTCGGCGCCCCGATCGACGAGCCGGGAGGCGTGATGGTGGCCGATGGCGCCGAGTCCGACGATGCCGACGGCGACCTCGTTCGCATTACTCATGATCCACGATTAACAACAGCAGTTGTTAAGACTCACGTTCCGCGAGTACCTGCCCGCCGAGCCGCTCGGCCTCCCGTTAGCGGTCGCATCGACCGACGCGAGGACCGAGTTGGAGGGTGATGACGCCGTCACCCGTCAGTCGTCACCGAACTCCCGCGTCATCCACTCGCTGGCCTGCGGCTCGGCCGGATCGGTCATGACCTCGACGAGCGCCGGGCCGTCGCGTTCGAGCGCGTCAGCGACCGCCTCGCCGACGGCGTCGCCGTCGGCAACCCGCTCCGCCGCGACGCCCATGCCGTTCGCGATCGCGACGAGGTCGAGCCCGGTCCCCTCCCAGCCGTAGGCGCTCGGCTCGAAGCCGTAGGTCCGTTCGGCCTCCTCGCTGATGATCGCGTAGTCGTCGTTGTTCAACGCCACGACGGTCACGTCGATCCCCTCGGACGCGAGCGTATGCAGCTCGTGAACGCACATCATGAGCCCGCCGTCACCGGTCAGCGCGACGACGTCGCGATCGGGGTTCGCGAGCTTCGCGCCCATCGCGGAGGGGAGTCCGGTTCCCATCGTCGCCCACGATCCGGGATTCACGTACGACTCGGGACCCGTTGCCGCGAAGGAGACGAGCGTCCAGAGCCGGAACCCGCCCGCGTCCGCCGTGACGACGGCGTCGTTCGGGACCGCCTCACGAACCGAACGAAGCACCTCTACGGAGCGTAGCGGCGTCCCGGGATCGTCCGCGGTCGACAACGATTCGAATCGCTCGCGGTCGGCATCACGGACGGACGCGGCGCGCTCGGCGCCGGCCTCTCCGCCGGCCCCATCAGCCGCGTCGCCCGGCAGCGTCTCGGCGAGGGACGCGAGGAACCGATCCGCGTCGGCGACGATTCCCAGTTCCGTCTCGTAGCCGAAGCCGACGTCGTCGGCGTCGAGCGTCGCGTGAATCAGGGTTTCGGGGAGCTCGACGGACCACGTCGCCGTCGAGACGGCGTCGAGGTCGGAGCCGACGACGAGCCCGACGTCGGCCGCGGCGAGCAGTTCCCGGAGGTCGGTGCTCGCGCCGCCACAGAGGACGCCCGCCGAGAGCGGATGCGTCTCCGGGAGCGTCCCCTTCCCCTTATACGTCGTGACGACGGGCGCGTCGAGGGCCTCGGCGACCGCCTCGAGCCGCTCGCTCGCGCCGGAGCGACGAACGCCGCCGCCAGCAAGCACCACCGGGGCTTCCGCGTCGGCGAGGAGCGCGGCCGCCCTTTCGACTGCCTCGGCGGCCGCGTCAGGAACGGCTCCAAGGGACCGTTCCGGCGGCGTCGCCTGCGGCGTCCGGCTCGCGAGGACGTCCTTCGGGATGCCGACCCGGACCGGCCCCTGTGGTGCCTCCCGGGCGACGCGGATCGCGTCGGCGACCGCGGCGACGGCGCCCGCGGGTGACTCGACGAGCACGTTCTCCTTGACGACGTTGTCGTAGGTGTCCGGCGGCGTCTCGTGGATGCCGTCCCCGCCGCGGACGTCGCGTTCGGTCTCGACGGCGAGGTGGACGAGCGGGACGGCATCGTTGAGCGCGTTCTTCAGCCCGTTCATCGCGTTCATGTCGCCGGGGCCGGGAACGACGACCGTCGCGGCCATCTCGCCGGGCGCGCTCGACTCGGCGTATCCCCACGCCTGGTGGGTCACTGCCGTCTCGTGGCGTGCGACGACGAACCGGGCGTCCCGGTCCGCCAGCGCCCGATTGAGCGGCAGGGTCTGTTTGCCCGGGATCCCGAACGCGACGTCGATCCCGTGCTCGAGCAGGCAGTCGACGACCGCCTCGCCGACGGTCGGCACGGCTTCTCCGCCGTCCGTGGCGACGACATCGCCCGTACATCCGCTCTCGTCCACGTGACCTCGGTCCCGATCCGCACAGCCCGCGTGATCTCCCGTATGCATGTGATCCGGCGACGAAGCGGGCGGTAAAAGCTCTGGCGTCGGGCGACGGATCCGCCGGTTCGCTTCGAGACGGGGTTCGCTTCGCTCCGGAACGGGTTTCGCTTCGAGACGGGTTTCGCTTCGCTCCGGAACGTCCCCTCACTCAGAGACGGTCGTCTCGCGAACCTTGACGCCCTTGCGCGCGAGATGACGCATCCGTCGCTGGGCGAACTCCTCCTCCGCGGAGCCGCGGGTGGCGAGCACATGGACGAGTGCGGAGCCCGACGGGCGCATGGTCCGCCCGGCACGCTGTGATCCCTGCCGTCGTGACCCGCCGAGCCCGGACGCGACGATCGCCAGCTCGGCGTTCGGGAGGTCGATCCCCTCGTCAGCGACGCGGGAGACCACGAGCGTGTCGAGGGAATCGTCGTCCACCCCATCGGACCTGTCGGCGCCTCCGAACGCCTCGGTACCTTCGGGCGCGTCGGCTCCCGTTCCACCGGCACGAAATCGCGCAAAGAGCCGGTTTCTCTCGTGGTGCGGGGTCTCACCGCTGACGAACGGAACGTCAAGCGCCTCCGCGATGGCCTCACCCTGGTCGAGGTACTCGACGAAGACGAGCGCCTTCTTGTCCCGATGGGCCGCGAGCAGGTGTCTCGTCTCCTCGATCTTCGCGGGGTTCTCGGCGGCGAGCCGTCGGCGCTCCCGACCGTCCGCGCTCACGTAGGCGTTCCGAGCCATCTCGTCGCGCCACGGGACATAGCGGATCTCCACCTCCGGCTCCGCGACGAAGCCCGCCTCGAAGAGGGCGTCCCAGTCGGCGCCGATCGGCGGGCCGATCAGGGTGTATATCTCCTCCTCGCTGCCCGTCTCGCGGACGGGCGTCGCGGAGAGCCCGAGGCGATGTTTTGCCTGCAGCTCCGCGGAACGGGAGAAGACCGGTCCGGTGATATGATGTGCCTCATCGAAGCAGATCAGCCCCCAGTGACGCGAGTCGAAGAGGCTCCGGTGACGATCCATCCCGGCCGTCTGGTAGGTCGTGATGGTGATCGGTCGGATCTCCTTGACGCCGCCGTGATACTCGCCGACGTCCCCGGGGTCGACCGTCGTGTGCTCGATCAGCTCCTCGCGCCACTGCCCCGCGAGTTCACGCGAAGGAACGAGTATCAGCGTCTCGCCGCCCACGGCCGCGATGGCGGCGAGCGCGGCGACCGTCTTGCCGGAGCCCGGCGGGCCGACGAACACGCCCGAGCCGTTCTCGAGGAACGCGTCGAGCCAGCTTTGCTGGTAGTCCCGCAGCTCGGCGGTCAGTTCGAGGTCGACCGGATCGCCGGTCTCCAGATCGCGGTCGTCGACGACCGGATAGCCCGCGTCGTAGAGCGCACGCTTGATCCCGGCGACCGCGTCCTCGTTGACCCACGCCTCCGTCTCGGAGATCGGCGCGCGGAGATGCTCCGCCTCGAGGTGCTCGTCGGCGACGTTTCCCATCAGGCTCTCGGAGGCGGCCTCGAGGACGACGTAGCCGTCCTCGTGGGTGTACAGCCGGAAGCGATGCGCCCGGCGCCACTGGTCCTCGATCCACCCTTCCAACCCCTCATACCGCCGGCCGAGCACGGAGCGCACCCGCGCGATCAGATCCCCGGCGTCGTCGAACGGGGCCGCCCAGACGTCCTCCCTCCGGATCCGGTAGAGGTAGCCGCGCGTTCCCGGATCGGTTCCGGTCGTGTCGACGAGGTGTGCGAACCCCGAGAGCCGCGCCCGCGTGAACTGCGTCGGCCGGTCGACGACGATCTCGCGGCGATTCGGGAAGGTGACGACGCGCTCGCGACGGGCCAGCCGCCCCCAGTCGCTCGGATAGAAGACGACCGGGTCGTTCTCGACGTCCACCCGCTCGACCGTCCCGCGCTCGACGAGCGCGTCCAGCGCGTCGCGTGCGGCCGCCTGGGTCGTTCCGAGACGTCTCGCCACCTCGCTCGCGGTCGCGAGCGGCCGCTTCTCGGACTCGAGCGCGTCGTGAAAGCGGTCGAGATCGAGATCGAACGTCTCGGGCTCGTCCGCACCGTCCTCCGACATCGTGCCGAACTCGGGGCCGGACGGACATATGGGTGGCGTCCCCGCCTCGCGTTTCGAACGTGAACGAATCGCAGCGTCCGCCCCACGGCCGGATCACGGCGTTTCTCCGCGATCGAATCGTGGTTTATAACAGTCTCCCGTCCTTGGGTCGGAACATGTCGAGGGGGGGACCACAGCGGCTCGCATCCGTCGGCGGGATGCGGGCGGTCGCGTACGCGATCCTCGTCGGCGGAGCCGCGTACCTCGTCGCCTTCGTCTACGGTCCCGACGACCCAGCGGCTCGAGTGGCCGCCGCGGCGCTCCTTGCGGTCGGCTACGTCGGCGTCGCTCACGCGGTCGGAACCATGCAGAGACGCCAAGCCGCACGCTGAGGCCGTTAGCACCCGTCTCAAACGTTCTCATCGATCCTCTCCGATCTCCTCCTGCACGCGTGCGTGAAACTCCTGTAAAACCGCGGACTGGTCCTCCGCGAGCACGACGTCGGAATCGACGAGCGTCGCCAACCCGAACGAGAGCGGCGACGGCGAGTCGACGGCGTGGTTCGCGACGGCGACCTCCCCCGCCGCGATCCGTTCGACGACCGACCGGATCCCCTCGACGTCGAGCCGATCCTCCAACAGCTCGCGATACGTCTCCTCCATGACGGCGAACTCCTCCAGGTCCTCGGCGAAGGAGAGCAGCATCTCCGCGGAGACCTGCTGTTCGGCGGCGCTCTTCTCGTAGCCCTTGTACCGCTTTAAGATCATGAGCGAGCGACCGGCGTCGATCCGGAAGTAGCGTTTCAACAGGTCGGTATCCGCGAGCGCCTCCCGGAGGTCCCCGCGAACGGTCTCCGGATCCAGATCGCGGAGGATCGCCGCGACGTCCACCTTGCGGTTGAGCGGCAGCGCGAGGCTGAAACCGTTATCCGCGACCGCGACCGCGACGTTGGCATCCGTGCGGTCCGCACATGCGGCTGCGACGAGCCGGGAGAGCCCGTCGTTGAACCGGCGACCGTAGTAGGTGTGGACGTAGAACCGGCGTTTGTACGCGGACCGGTCCAGCTCCTCCTCGACGACGATCCGGTCCGGCGTGGCGACGGATGTCTCGCCGGCGTAGCGGACCTGCTCGTCGTAGATCCGCCCGAGCGCCCGAACCGCGTTGCCGTCGAGCGGTAGCTCCCGCAGCCATGCGCGCACCGCGGGCGGCCCGCCGTCCGCGAGCCGGTCGAGGACGTCGGCTTGAAACGCGAGCACCTCGCGACCGAGATCGAAGGAGAGCGGGAGCCGCTCGGCGTACCACGAGGGGACGTTGGGTCGCTCGCTCGTTCGGTCGACGTACACCTTCGAGCCGCGACGGTACCGGAACGCGAACCGCTCGCCGCCGAGCGCGAAGACGTCGCCGGACTCGATCGTGTCGAGATAGGTCTCATCGAGGGTGCCCACCCACTCGTCGTCCCGCGTGAACACGTCACAGGTGAACGAGTCGGGGATCGTCCCGACGTTGGTCATGTAGATGACCCGCGCGAGCCGGCCACGCTTCCCGACGAGCGTCTCGCCGACCGGGAACCCCTCGTGGTGGTGCTCGCCGCCGGGCGGATCGTTTCCGTCACGCCACACCTTCGCGTAGACGTTCTTCTCCTCCAGCCCGTCGTAATCGGCGGTGAGGTAGCGCATGAGCGTCTCGTACCGCTCGTCGTCGAACTCGCGGTACGGGTACGCCCGCCGGAGCGTCTCGCGGATCTCCCGGTCGGGCCGGATCCGCGCGATTGCCATCCCGTAGACGTGTTGGGCGGCGACGTCGTAGGCGCCCTCGGGCGGGAAGACGCGATCGATGAACCCCTGCTCCGCACAGGCCAACATCGTCGCGCACTCGACGAGCTCGTCGCGGTCGAGCGCGAAGACGCGCCCCTCGACCGTCTCGCCGGGGCTGTGGCCGGCGCGGCCGACGCGCTGGAGCAGGGCCGCGACCGACTTCGGGGAGCCGACCTGCACCACCAAGTCGAGATGCGGCATGTCGATGCCGAGCTCGAGGCTCGTCGAGGTCGTCACGACGTCGAGCTCGCCGCTTTTTAACCCCTCCTCGACGCGGGTTCGCTGCCGCTCGGAGAGGCTCCCGTGGTGACAGCCGGAGTTCGTCTCGTCGTAGTCGTCTCGTTCACGGAGGTCACGAAGGACGCGCTCGGCACCCGACCGCGAGTTGGTGAAGACGAGGACGTTCTCGTGGTCGCGTATCAGCTCGTCGAGCGCGTCATAAAAGCGATCCGTGACCACGGAGCGTGGCGTGTGGATCAGGTCCGCGGCGGGGGTGCGCAGCTCCAGGTCGAACTCCCGGACGAACCGCGTGTCGACCAGCTCACACGGACGCGGCTCGAATCCGTCGGGGTCGCCGACGGCGCCCGAGACGCGCTCGCGACCGACGAGGAACTCGGCGATCTCCTGAAGCGGTTCGACGGTCGCCGAACAGCCGATGCGGGTCGGTGACCCCTCCGTCAGCTCCTCCAGCCGCTCCAAGGAGACGGCAAGATGCGTGCCGCGTTTGCCGGACGCGAGCGCGTGGATCTCGTCGACGACGACGTACCGCACGGTCCGGAGGTGTTCGCGAAACTTCGGGGCGTTCAACAGGATAGCGAGCGTCTCGGGGGTCGTGTTGAGCACGTGCGGCGGCTCCTCCAGCATCGCCCGTCGCTCCGCCGAACCCGTGTCCCCGTGGCGGATCGCCTGCCGGACGCTCGTCTCGTGGCCGTCCGCGGCGAGCCGCTCCGCGATCCCCGAAAGCGGCGCCGCGAGGTTGCGCTCGATGTCGTTGGCGAGCGACTTGAGCGGGGAGACGTACAGACAGTGGACGCCCTCCGCCAATCCGCCCTCCTGTTCCCGTTCGAAGAGGTCGTCGAGGACCGCAGTGAAGGCGGCGAGCGTCTTTCCGCTGCCGGTCGGGGAGGCGACGAGACAGTTGTTCCCGGCGTCGACGTGCGGGATCGCCTCCCGCTGTGGCGGCGTGAAGAAGCCGCCGTTCTCCGCGACGTACGGCGCGAACGTCTCGACCCACCATCGACGGACGGGTGGCGAGAGCGTATCGAGGACGTCGGCGTCCTCGATACGCACGGCGTCGGGGTCGAAGGGGAGATCACGCTTCGCCGCGGCGTCCCGAAGCAGATCGCGTCCGATCTCCTCGGGGCACGCGTCGGGCGTCGGTTCGTTCACGGGATCGCTCGGGGCGCCACGGGAAAAGCGGTTGTGGCGATCGCGACTGCGAGGAGGAGTGTCGACGAGTTGAACCAGCCGCTTTATCCGATCGGGTGCCGATCGGCCGGCACATGAGCTCGCCGGAGACGATCGACCGACGGATCGACCGCAACCTCTTCATCACGATCTCGGGCCCGCCGGGCTGTGGCGCGACGACGCTCACCGAGGGGCTGGCGACGATTCTCGACTGCGGGTACGTATCCGGCGGGGAGCTCTTCCGTGAGATCGCGGCCGAACGCGACATGAGCCTCTCACAGCTGATCGCGAAGGCGGGCGAGACCGAGGAGATCGATCGCGCGCTCGACCGGCGTCTCCGGCGGATCGCCGAGAAGTGGGGCGCCGCGAACAAGGCGTTCATTCTCGAGTCCCGGCTGGCGGGCTGGATCGCGGGCAACCGCGCGGACCTCCGGATCTGGCTCGACGCGCCGGAGGACGCGAGGGCGACGCGAACCGTTGCCCGCGAGGAGATGACCTCGGAGATGCAGGTCCGTGAGGTGATAGAGGCCAAACGCTACGAGTCCTACTACGGGATCGACCTCGACGATCGGTGGATCTACGACCTCGTGATCAACACCGGTCGATGGAGCCCGGACGCCACGCTTGACCTCGCCGCGACCGCGATCGAACGCTACGACGTCACGGCGGACGAGGGCGCGTTCGCGACCCCGGAATTCGAGGTGTAAACGGCTCGGAGGCGACCCCGGCATTCGAGGTGTAAACGGCTCGGAAGCGACCCCGGAAGCGATCCGTCCGTCCGTCCCGGTCGGGACTCCCTCCCGCTCAGTCGGTCAGCTCCTCGATCAACGTCTCCAGGTCGTACGTCGCCGGCGCACGCGACTCGTCGCGCAGCGTGGCGATCGTGAACGTCGAGTTGGTTCGTTCGACGCCGTCGATCTCCTCGAACTCACTGATGAGCCGCTCGACCGTGTCCGACGAGGAGAGCCGCGCGATGACGACGAAGTCCGTCTCGCCCATCGTGAAGAACGCCTCCGTCACGCCCTCGACCGCGAGGAGTCGGTCGGCGAACTCGTCGTATGGGCCCTCGTAGTCGGCGAGCACCTCGACGATGACGGTGACGCCCAGCCCGAGCGCCTCGTGGTTGAAGTCGTACAGGTCGTTCTCGATGACCCCTGCGTCCTTCAGGTTGTTCAACCGATAGTGGATCGTCGACACCGGGATCCCCGTCTCCTCGTGGAGCCGCTCCGGGCTGCCCGTCCCGAGATCGGCGATCGCCTTGAGGAGTCGCACGTCGCGTTCGTCCATGTGTTCCCAGTACGTGTACGACTCGTATATATGACTCCCGACACGCTCGGAGATATCTTCAACGAGTAGGCGGTCTTCGAGAGCGAAATCGAACGACATTCATATGTGTGGTTTCTCACCCAGATAAACCGAAATATTAGGAGATTAGTTTAAGTATAACGAGATATTCAATACGAACATCGAATGAACGCTCAAAGCTTGCTCTCCTCTCCCACTGGCGTCGCCGGCGCCTTCCTGCTGCTCGCCACGCTCTGGGGAACCTCCTTCGTCGCCATCGAGGCCGGCCTCGCGTACTTCCCGCCGCTTCTGTTCGCGGCCGTCCGCTACGTAATCGCCGGCGTGGTCGTCATGGCGTACGCGGTCATCGTCGCCGACCGCTGGGTTCCGCACGGGCGCGACGAGTGGCTGGGGGTCGGGATCGCCGGCACGTTCGTCATCGCGGCCTATCACGGCCTGTTGTACGTCGGGGAGCTGTACATCTCCGGCGCGGTCGCCGCGGTCGTCGTCAGCCTCGCGCCCGTCCTGACCGCCGCCTTCGCCGCGGCGTTGCTTCCGAACGAACGGCTCGGGCCCCTCGAGGTCGCCGGCTTCGCGTTCGGGCTGCTCGGCGTCGTGATCATCGCCGACCCGGGCGGCGTCGGCCCGCTCGCGGACGACGGCGGAACGCTCTCGCCCGAGCTTCTCGGGGTTCTCCTCACCTTCCTCGCCGCCGTCGCGTTCTCGATCGGGGCCGTCCTCCTGCGGCCGCTTCGGACGAGCCTCCCGATCGCCGCGTTACAGGGCTGGGCGATGGTGCTCGGCGCCGCGATGCTGTTCGTCGGCGCCGGCGTCCTCGGCGAGTCGCCGACCGGCATCGTCTGGAACGCGACCTCGATCGTGTCGCTCGCGTACCTCACGGTGCTTTCGGGCGTGGTCGCGTTCCTGATCTACTTCGCGCTGTTGGACGCGGTGGGGCCGACCCAGCTGCACCTCGTGGGGTACGTTGAACCGATCGTCGCCGCCGTCGGGAGCTGGGTCCTGCTCGGGCACCTCATCGAGGCGGAGGCGGTCCTCGGGTTCGTCGCCATTCTCGTGGGCTTCGCCGCGCTCGAACGGCGCGAGATCGCCGCGTACGTAACGACTCGCTATGGGTTCGGTGGTTGATGATCCCCATCACCCGCCGCTCCGCCCGCGGCGTCACCTCGCAGACCGGCCCGCAACGCCCTTAAGAGCGCGACGCCCACGCGGTGACGTGACCGTCATCGACCGGCTTCGTCGTCCCGCCTACATCGGGGCGAACCGCTGTTGGCCCTGTACCGCGATCAACCTCGTCGTCGTCGTGCTGCTTGCCGGCGTCGCGGGACTCCTCTTCGCCCCGCTTGGGCCGCTCGTCCTACTTGGCGGCGGCGTGCTCGTCTACCTCCGCGGCTACGTCGTCCCCGGTACCCCCGAGTTCGCCCCGCGGATCGTCGCCCACCTCCCCTTCGACGTCGGTCCGTCGAAACACGTCGAGAGCGACTCCATCGCGGAGTCCGTCGATCCCGAGCGGCTGTTGGGCACTCTCGTCGAAGCCGAGGTAATGGAGGAGCGCGGCGATGAGCTTCGTCTCACGGAGCCATATCGGGAGGCGTTCGAGGCCCGGATGACCGACCTTCGTGCGCTCTCCGAGCCGGCACTCGCGGAGCGAGCCGCGTCGGTCGCCGCCGGCAACCCCACGGGCGAGGTACACGGAAACCGGATCCTGCTCGACGGAGACCGCGACGTCTGGCTCTCGCGAGCGGTCGCCATCGCGGAAACCGCCGCCGTCGGGACCCTCGCCGAGTTCGACGTGCCGGCCGAGCTGCGGGCGCCAGCCGCCGAGCCGCTACGAACGTTCGTGCGCACGTGTCCTGTCTGTGCCGGAGACGTCTCCGAAACGACGCTGAAAAACTGCTGTGGCGGCCCGGGGACGTCCCACCGAAAGCCCCATCGCCCGGTGTTAGCCTGTGAGGAGTGTTCGACGGTCATCCACGAGTTCGACGTGGAGTGAGCGTCCACTCGACGTTTTTGATGCGAGCGCTCACTCGACCGCCTGGGTGACTCCCGCGCGCAGGTCCCGTCCGAAGTAGTGGCCCACGAGCGCCAACAGCAGGCCGATCCCGCCGCCGACCGCGAGGAGGACGAACCCCCACTCCTGGACGTACTGCAGACCGATGGGAAGGAAACCGATCCCGAGTACGTTCAACAGCGCGCTTCCCGCACCGATCCCGGCACCGGCGACGCCCGTCTCGACGTACTTCGATCTCGAGAGAACGAGTCCGACGAGGAACGCGCCGAAAAGCACGCCCACCGCGTGGCCGACCGTGCCGCCGACGAGCGGGATCATGCCGCCGAGAAGGACGCCGAGTCCGATCGCGAGCAACGCGACGCCGAACCCCTTCAGCGAGAACCAACGGCCGTCGACGCCGATCCGGCCGACGTCGCCGTCGCCGCTCGATGACGGGCCGGACGCGACCTCGTCGCGGTCCGGATCGACGGCCCCACCCCCGTCGTCCGAAAGGTCGTCGTCGAGGAGGTCATCGAGGTCGTCCAGCGGATCGCCCTCGGACGCCTCGCGTTCCTTGGAGGGTTGCATGCTGCATGATTCCGGCCGTGAGGCCTTGTGTCTTGTGTCGTCGGGTGCTCTCCGTCGCCGCGCCGCCACGTCGCCGCCCCTACGTCGCCACGGGATCACAGAGGAACAAGAGGGAAGCCCACGGCTTCAGTCGTGGGTCACTGACTCGACCTCCCGAAAACACGCCCACGGACGAAGCGGGGAACCGCGTCGGAACGACGAGGCGTTCACCGGAAAGGAGGTGTCCCGTCCGCTATCGGGCCGCGAGCCACGCGGCGAAGTCGTCGGTCAGGAAGTCGACGTATTCGACGACGCCGAGGTACAGCGAGATGAAGACGACGGCGATGATCGGGATCCGGACGATCCAGATCCACGCCGTTCCGAGGCGGCCCAGATCGCCGATCCCCTTCTCGAGTTCGTCGCGAGCGAGCTCGGGGACGACCCAGCCGACGAAGACGGACAACAACAACGCACCGAGAACGAGCAGGACGTCGTCGGCGAACTTATCGAGCAGGTCGAGGAACACGAGGTCGATCGTGACGGGGATCCCCAAAAGGAAGATCGCCACGCCGATGCTCGCCGCTGCCGGCACGCGGTCGAGATCCCGCTCGTCGATGAGATAGGACGTGACGACCTCGAGGATGCTGATCGCCGACGAGAGCGCCGCGATCCCGACCATCCCGAAGAACACGACGCCGATGAACCGTCCGGCCGGAATCTCGGTGAACGCGACGGTGAGGCTGACGAATATCTCGCCGGCCCCGCCGTCGCCGGGCGAGAGCCCGGCCGCGAAGAGGAACGGGAAGACGACGAACCCGACGACCACGGCGATGAGCGTGTCGAGCCCGACGATGACGCCCGCGTCCTCCGCGAGGTTCCGGTCCTCGCCGAGATAGGAGGCGTAGGTGATCATCACGCCCATCCCGAGCGAGAGGGTGAAGAATGCCTGTCCGGCCGCCGCGGGCAGGATGCTCGTCCAGTTCTCGAGGATGACGCCGAAGTCGGGGGAGAGATAGTACGCGTACGCCTCCGTGGAGGCATCGAGGGTGAATCCGTATGCTGCGAGTCCAACGAGGAGGACGACGATCGCGGGTACCATGACTTTCACGGCGATCTCGATGCCGCTGCGAACGCCGGCGGCGATGATGCCGATGACGATCGCCATGAAGATCGCGTGGAACAACAGCGAGTCGAGTCCGGTCGCCACGCTCCCGAAGAGCGCTCCTGCCGCTTCGGGGCTGGCGGCGCCCGCGGCGTAGCCGTCGGTGATCCCGATGAGCGTGTATCGCAGGAACCAGCCGGCGACGACGCTGTAATACGAGAGGATGACGAACCCCGTGATCACGAAGAGCCAGCCGACGTGGTTCCAGAGCCCGCTTCCGAGTTCACGTAGCGCGCCGACCGGGTTCAGCTTCGTTCGCCGGCCGATCACGAACTCGACGAGGATGGCCGGGAAGCCGATCAGTGCGATGAAAAGCAGGTAGACGAGTAGAAACGCGGATCCACCCTCCTGTCCGGTGACGAACGGGAACCGCCAGATGTTCCCGAGGCCTACCGCGCTTCCCACCGCGGCGAGGATGAATCCGACGCGCGTCGCCCAAGTCTCACGTACCATCGTATGTCGGCGGCCGCCCGCGCGGAACAAAAGGATGTCTTTTCATCGCCGATCCGCCGGCGATTCCCCTTTGAACGATCCTGTAGATCCTGCGGTCTGGCGACGCTCTCGGACGGCATCACCGACCGAGCGGGTACGACGGGTGGCAGCCGTCGGCCGACCGTGAATTTAATACTGGAACGGCAACCTCACCGGATATGGAACGAGTAGACGTCGCGATCGTGGGCGGCGGCCCGGGCGGCACCGCTGCGGCGCACGCGGCCGCTGACGCCGGCGTTGACGCGGTCGTCCTCGAGAAGGGCGTCCCACGTGAGGATCGCGCGGAGCTCGGACCGGACTCGACGGACGCCGCCGGGATCCTCGATTACTGGGTCGACATCATGGACATCCATCCGGACGAGTTCGACGACGGCGTCCTCCAATGCGAGCTGAACCGCGCGGAGTTCCGCGGTCCCGACGAGGAAGCGATCCTGTACGACACGGGGATCGACTCCTCGTACGATCGGTTCGGCTACACCTTCCACCGAGCCCGATTCGACGACTGGATGCGCGAACGCGCGGAGAGCGCGGGGGCCGAGTACCGCGTGGGCGTCTCCGTCCGGGACGTCGAGACCAACACGTCGGCCTCCCCCGGAGACGCGACGCCGCGACACGTGGTCGAACTCGCCTCGGGCGACGAGATCGGCGCCGACTTCGTGGTGCTCGCGGACGGTCCCCAGCGAACCGTGACGAACCGGGTTCTCGACCGGTTTTTACCCGACGGTTCGGCGGCTTCAAAACGGCTCGCCTCCCACGACGCCAACCACATCGCCTATCAGGAGCATCGTCGCGTCCCCGAAGAGGTCTACGAGGAGGTCAACGACGCCCTCGTCTTCTGGTGGGGCGTGATGCCCGGCGAGACCGCGTATCCATGGATCTTCCCGAACGAGGACCGTGTCTGCCGGATCGGGCTGACGATGCCCATCGGCCTCGACGTCGACGAGTTCGACGTTGAAGCCTATCGGCTCCTCTCCGCCGACGACGAGTCGATCCCGACGGGCGCGGAATACATCCGACGACTGCTCGAATGGCAGTACGGCGACGAGTACGACGTCGACGAGGACTTTCCGATCGTCGAGGAGGCCGGAAAGCGCAGCGGGACGGAGACCTACCCGATCTCCTCAACCCGTCCGATCGACTCGCCGATCGAGGCCGGAATCGCGGTCGTCGGCGGAGCCATGGGAACGACCTCCGCCTTCCACGAAGGGGGCGATCACGTCGCCGTCAGGACCGGTGCGATCGCCGGCGAGTTGGCTGCACGCGGCGACATGGCCGCGTACAACCGACGCTGGAAGGAGGCCATCGGTGACGAGATCGTTCGCAACGTGACGATGGCCGACGCGGTTTCGGGCTACGACCCGGACGACTGGAACCGGATCATCGGCGCGGCCGACGCGATGCTCGCCGCCGAGGTCGGCGACGGCCTGCTCTCACAGCCGTATCGTTCGGGCTGGGAGTCGGCGAAGCTGTTGGCAACGTATCGATGGCGGAAGCGGAAGACGAAGCGGAACTACGTCGGAATCGACGAGAACGAGTACGTCTACTGACAGGGTCTGCCCGGACCGCGACCCGTCACCTCCACCGGGCGCGCCCTTCACCGAACGACGGGCGCATGGAGCTCGATCGGCTCCGTCGGGACGCCCGCGACGTCGACGGGCTCGACCTCGTGGGTCGGCCATCGACTGGTCTTCGTGAGCGTCTCGAGCCGGTCGGCGGCGACTAGGTGGGTGTCCTCACTTTTCGTGCCCTGTACCGTCGGATTCCACGCGTATCCCATCGGCTCGTGGACGGGGTCCGTCGCGTCCGGGGTGGCGATCCATTCGCGTCCGGCATAGCCCGCGGCCCCGCCCTGATGGTGGCGCCGCCATTCGTTCGGGAATCCGACCGCATCGTAGGCCTCGCGGATCGCCGCGAAGACGTCGCCGGCGGTTCCGGATTCGTTGCCGTTCCCGAGCGTGCCCGTCGCGGCCGCACGTGTGGCGGCGATCGCAGTGGCCTCGACTTCGGCTGCGGCGCGATGGCGACGTTCGAACCACTCGGGCGCGTCGAAGGCGACGGTTCGGGTGAGGGATGCGTATAGCCCGCCGCGTTCGGCGGTGATCGACACCAGCGCGTAGTCGCCGAGTTCGGCGTCGCTCGGGGTGTAGTGGCGATAGGACCGGGCGCGCTCCGCGCCGCCGACGAGTAGCACGGGCGTGTTAACGTCCCGCGATGCCAGCGAGATCTCGATCCCCGCCGCCACCTCGTACTCCGGATCCTCGGGCTCGAGGTTCCGACAGACGGTCTCGAGCGCGGCCGCGGCCTCCCGACCCAGCTCCCGGTAGCGCTCGACGTCGTCGTTCGTGAGCGGCTGTCGGAGACGAGCCGGGTCGAGCGACTCGAAGCCCGGAACGGGGAAGTCGGCGGCCGCCGGAGTCGGGGACCGTTCGGCGACCGCGTCGGCGAGCGAGTTCTCGTACCACGGAAACGACTCCACCGAGACGGCGTCGGCGAGCTCCTCGTCGACGAGCCGATCGGCCTCTATGGAGTCGGTCACCACGCGGAACTCGCCGTCGTAGCCGGCGGCGGCGACGCCGACGTCGGCGTCGTCGTCGACGACGTTGTCGCCGCCGACGAGCCATGCGAAGCCGTTCGGCCGGGCGAACCAGACCGCTTCGAGGCTCCGCCTCTCGAGATAGTCATTCAGCCGCTCGGCACGGACGGAGAGGTCGACCATATCGGGCCTAGCGTGGGGAACGCATAAAAACGGTCGAAATCGAGCGGTCGACGGGCGCCGGTGTGATCCGTCGCTATATATCGATGACGAAATCGCGGTGCGGGAGCCCGATCCGAAAGGTTCAATTACGTCGCCCGGGAATCACCAGTTGCGCCAGAAAGCTCCGTCGGGTTGGTAGTCTAGTCCGGTTATGACACCTCCTTGACATGGAGGAGGCCGGCAGTTCAAATCTGCCCCAACCCACTTTCTCCCACCGACTTCGGCCGTAGCGGAACGCTCGGTCGGGAACCATGTCGCCGACGGTCGACATCGTCCCGCCCGACCACCCGAGTGTTCTCCCTGACTGACGGATCGCACCGATGTTCCGAGCGATGTCACCCGATACTCGGGTCACCCACGACACGATCCGGGCGGGCGTCACCGCTCGAGGAGCCAGCCGGAGAGGTCCCGACGGAACCGGAAGCGGGTCACTCCGTCTCGCGGATCGCGACGAACCTGAGACGACGGTAATCGGCGGTCCAAGTCTCCTCCCGTTCGTCGAACCGCTCCTCACGAAGCCGATCCGCGACGGCGTCGATGACGGCCGGCCGCTCCGGCTCGGGTGCCGGCGACAACAGCTCGTCGCCGAAGGCCGCAAGCCAGTTTGTGAGCCCGGCCGCGTCGCCGTCGAGCGTCGTCGGCCGGTCGAAAAGCGTCGCGTACCGGACCTCGAAGCCCGCCGATTCGAGCCGCGTTGCGTGCTCGCTGATCGTCGGGAAGTACCAGGGATTTCGGCTTTCGTAGCCGCGAGCCTCCAGCTCAGCCCGAGTCGCCTCGACGATCGCCGCAACGTTGCCGGCGCCGCCGAGTTCGGCGACGAACCGACCGCCCGGCCGAAGGACCGACGCGATCGCCGATAGCGCCCGATCCTGGTCGCGGATCCAGTGTAGTGCCGCGTTCGAGAAGACGGCATCAAACGGCGCTTCGGGAACCGAACCGTCGGATGCGTCGAGTTCCCGGGCGTCGACGCATCGAAAGGCGAGGTCGGGATGCGCCCGCCGTGCCGCGTCGATCATCTCCGCTGAAGCGTCGACGCCGACGACGTTCGCACCGTAGTCGGCGATCTCCGCCGTGAGATGACCGGTTCCGCAGCCGACGTCCAAGACCCGTTCGTCCGACTCGGGATCCAGAAGCGAGACGACGTCGGATCCGTACGCCGTGACGAACGAGACGTCGGCGTCATATGACGCGGCATCCCAACGATTCCGCTCCGAACCGTCCTCGTCGTTCATGACCGCCCCTGGTGCGTGGCCGACGTAATTCGGTCCCCGGCGAAGTCATCCCTTCGGGTCGGCGCGTCGAGCGATCGCATTGCACGGCATGATAAACGTTGTCGGGAACGCTTATGTCTTCCTATGACAAAGTGTACCACGCACAGTATGTTCGAACGATTCTCGAGCGGCTACTATCTGGGGGAACTGTACGTGGAACCCCATGACGGCGACCGTGCCGTCATTCACCGGGCTGACCACGAACACGTCAACGAGCAACTCTACGCGGACGGCGAGGGAGTCGAACGGCTCGACGCCCCGCTCGTCATGAAACTCGGGCAGGGACACATCCCGGTCGGCGGCGACGACGGCGTCCCGAGCGGGACGCTCGCGGTTCCGCGAACGCTCGCGGACGACGACCTCCCCGGGCCCAGAAACGTCCTGCTTGCCGACGCCGACCGTGCGGAGCGGATCCTCAGGTGGGAGGGCTGGGAGCCGTTCGCGAACGCTTAAAAGTCGTCCTCGAAGACGAACGTCCCGTCGCGCTGGACGACCTCGCCGTCGACCTCGATGA
>LFFM01000249.1_pt1 | contig 36121 bp, 28 predicted proteins | sample 643131 | NCBI WGS metagenome assembly LFFM01 (sample SAMN03777445, study PRJNA286221) | soda lake metagenome | biome: soda lake; feature: Kulunda steppe; material: water; isolation source: sample Tc-Br brine of Tanatar trona crystallizer | place: Russia: Kulunda steppe | collected 2011-07
TTTATGGGTTTTGATTCAGTAAAAGAAAAACGAAGCTGGTCTCAAGAGCAAATATCACTGTTAAAGATTGTAGGTGAGATTATAGTTAATACCTTTGTCATAAAAGAAAGAGAAAATAAATTAGAAGAAGCTAAACAAGAGGCTGAAGTAGCTAATAAAGCAAAGAGTGGTTTTCTAGCTAATATGAGCCATGAAATTCGAACACCTTTAAATGCTATAGTCGGTTTAAGCCATATAGCTAAATCTAAATCTGAAAATAATGTAGTGAAGAATAATATTGATAAGATAAGACGTGCCTCAAACGATCTATTAAATATAGTAAATGATATCTTAGATTACTCAAAAATCGAAGCAAATAGTTTGAAGTTAGAGAAGACTGATTTTTATATTTATAGGATAATTAATGATATTGTAGGGATGTTTGAGTATAAAGCTAATAATAAAAATTTAAACTTAAAAACTATTATTGATGATAATGTTCCAATGTATGTAGAAGGAGATCCTTTTAGGTTAAAACAGGTATTAATTAACTTAGTAAGTAATGCGATAAAGTTTACTGAGACAGGAGAAGTAATTATTAAAATCAACTTATTAAAAAGGACTGAAGAAAGAGCTAAACTTCTCTTTGCCATTGAAGATACTGGAATAGGGATACCTGCTGATAAACAGGAGCAATTATTTAAAGAGTTTAGTCAAGCTGATGTTTCGACAAGTAGAAAGTTTGGTGGAAGTGGTTTAGGGCTTTCAATTAGTCAGAAACTAGTAGAGCTAATGGGAGGTGAAATTTCAGTTGAAAGTGAATTAGATAAAGGCTCTACCTTTAAGTTTATACTTGATTTTAAAATTAAGACTGATTCAGATGCTGTTGAGAACTTATTAGCTAAAAAGGGGCTGAACACTTTAATTGTTGACGATGAATCAAGCTCACAAAAAGTTCTTAAAGAGTTAGTTAGTTCTTTTAATTATCGATATAAAGTAGTAGATTCTGGAGAAGAGGCAATTAAAGAGCTTAAAGAGAAAAATCAAACTGATAAAGCTGATGCTTATGATTTAATCTTATTAGATTATAATCTGCCCGAGCTTGATGGTTTAGAAATAGCTAGCTGGATTAAAACAGAAGAAGAGTTAAAAAAGATACCAGTTGTAATTATGGTTACAGGTTCTGAAATAGAGCAGATTAAAAGTAAAGCTAAAGAGATTCCTTTAGAAGATATTTTAGCTAAACCTGTTAATCAGTCAACTTTATTTGATACTATGATTAAGGTTTTTGGTAAAGAAAAATATTTATTTCCGTTAGCAAATGATACTGATAATAATATTACTAGTGAAAATTTAGTCAGTGCTGATGTTTTGCTTGTTGAAGATAATAGCATTAATCAAGAGATTGCGGTTGAAATTTTAAAAGGTGCTGGAGCAGATATAGATTTAGCTGAAAATGGAGAGATCGCGGTTAAAAAATCTAAGAATAAAGAGTATGATTTAATTTTAATGGATTTGCAAATGCCTTTATTAGATGGTTATCAAGCAACAAAAATGATCAGAAAATCTTCTAAAAATGAAATGACTCCTATTATTGCTATAACAGCTCATGCTATGAATAAAGATAAGGAAAGATGTTTAAAAGTTGGGATGAATGATTATATAACAAAACCTTTTATTCCGCAGGTCTTGTTATCTAAGTTAGAAAAATTTTTAAAAGATGCTAAACCAACAGAAGTCAAAGCTAGAGCTTTTAATCCAGAAAAAGGATTCGAATTAAAGGAAGATTTATCTGCTTTAGATCTGGATTTGGCTTTAAAGAGAGTAAACTACAATAGAGAGCTATATTTAGAGATTATAGATAATTTTTTAGAGAATAGCAAAGAATTATTAACTAATATTAATTTAGCTTTAGCAGAAAATGAATTAGATTTATTTAAAGAAAGTATTCATACCTTAAAAGGGGTAGCGGGAAATATTGCTGCAATTAAGTTGATGAAGTTATGTCAAGAAGCTGAAAAGTTAGCAGAGCATGATGATTTAACTCTAGCTGTTAAAGAATTGGAGGAAGAGTTAATAAGAGTTAGAGAAGATATTAATAGGCTACTTAAAAAGTATAATCGTTTAGACGAAAAGAGTGAGACTTCTTCAGAAAAAGCCTTTGATAGCAAGAAACTTTTAAGTATATTAGAGATCCTAGCAGATAAATTAGCTAATAATAACTTTGTGGAGCAAGATTTTTTAACAGAAATAGAAGAGACCTTATCTAATAAAGAAGAGCTTAGAGAAGAGTTTGTAAAGTTAAAAAAAGAGGTTAATAATTTCAATTATAAAGAGGCTAGTATAATCTTAGCTAGATTAAAGAGAAAAATAGAGAACTATTAATTATTAAATGAGTCGTTATAAATATATATTCCATACTTTTTCTTTTCTGAAACTGACTATAAGCAGTTAAAAAAGAGTTTATTGGATAAATTTTTAAAAAAATGGGTTGTAAAATCTTTACAAAAATATTATAGTAGAAGATGTATGATGATTTATTCTTTATTGGAGGCAGTGTCAATCCAGGAGGTGGAATGCCAATGGTGACTCTTTCTGGGCAGCAAGTTAGTGATTTTATTACTAAGAAATAACAAATTTTAAAATTTGTTATATTATTGTGAGAAGGAGAGTTGTGATGGATCAGAAAAAGTTGGTGGGGTTATTGTCTATGTTGGTATTAGTTGTGGTTTTAGCAGTTGTAATGACTACAGGTGAAGAACAGCCTGAAGAAGAGCCTGTAGTTACAGAAGAAATGCTTGAAGAAGAAATTGAAGTAGAGGAAGTTTCTCAAGAAGAGAATCAAGTTGAAGGAGAGAAGGAAGAGAAAGAAAATGAAGTTGACGAAGATGATGAAAAGGAGGAGGATGAAGAAAACAGTTTAGCGGATATAGAGAATGAAGTTAAAGAAGATTACCAGGTCTATATCGTTGTCTATGGTGATACATTAAGCCATATTGCTGTAGATCATAGAATGTGGTGGCCTGAATTAGCTGAGTTTAATGAGCTAGAAAATCCTGATCTTATTTTCCCAGATGACGAAATAAAAATACCAGCAAGGTAGTGGCTTAAAAAGTGGAAAACTCCATCTGAATTTTAAATTCAGATGGAGTTTTCTCTTAGTTAAATTATAAATTTTCAACTTAAAGAAGGAGAGAGATGAAAACTTTATTCTTTCTTAAGGATAAAACTGAGATGATAAATTAAAGAAGTAAAGGAATAGAAAGGAGAAAAAATTTTGCTGAACCAAAGTATATTTGTAGCAGTAAAAAGAGATATGTTATTTAAAACAGCTATTTTTTTAATATTTGCTGCTATATTATTAAGTTTATTTATTTTTAAGATTAGCTTTACTGCATTATTTATATTTGCTTTAGCCTCAGTCCTAATCATTTTATCTTATCTTAAAAACTTGCATCAAAGTAATAAATATGGCTTTAAAGTAGAGCTATTATATAAAATAATTCTTGTTATAATTATTTTAGGAGTAATCTCTTTTATTGTTGTAGAAGCTATATTAGTCTTTAATCTACATCAAGCTGATACAGAAGTTGTAACAGATTATTTGCTGATTCTTGGTGGGGGAGTCAGAGGAGAAACTCCTTCGGCTATTTTGCAGGATAGATTAGATAAGTCTGTAGGATATTTAAAGAGTAATCCAGAGGTTAAGGTGATAGTCTCAGGTGGTTTAGGCAGACGGGCTGAGATAACAGAAGCAGAAGCTATGAAAAGATTTTTAGTGGAGCAAGGAATAGAAGCTGAGAGAATTATCAAAGAAGAGCAAGCTACGAGTACTCATCAGAATATTAAATATACTAAAGAAATCTTAACAGAAATCAACTCGGATTATGAGATTAATTTATTAAGCAGTGATTTTCATATTTATAGAGCTGAAAAGATTGCTCAAGCCTATCAGTTAAAAACTCATTCCTTAAGAGCGGATACAGACTTCTTTGTTTTGTTGAATTATTTAATTAGAGAATATTTTGCTTTGCTAAAAACATTAGTTGTTGATATTTAAATAAGGGCCAAGATGTGAAAAGCTCACATTTTGGCTCTTGTTTTATTAAAATAGGGGTAAAGCTCAAAAAATACTTGACATCGTAATGTTATGAAGCTATAATATATTCAATACTTAACATAAACTTGACATTAAAACTAATTTGAGGAGTGAGTAGTGATGGAAAATAATCAGACAGTAGAGTATGCACTAGAGGATAAGCCGGAATTATTAAAAACATTTTTATTAGGGTTTCAACATATGTTAGCAATGTTTGTCGGAATTATAACACCGCCGTTAATCATTTCAGGAATAGTAGGATTGAATGCGGCAGAGACAGGATTTTTTATTAGTATGTCATTAATTGTTTCAGGAATAACTTCTTATGTCCAGGCTAAAAAAGTTGGCCCAGTAGGTTCAGGATTATTAGCAGTTCAAGGAACCAGTTTTACTTTTGTGCCGATGGCGATTGCCGCCGGGCAGACTGGTGGAATGGCTTTAATATTTGGTATGGCTTTAATAGCTTCGCCAGTAGAGATAATTATTAGTCGTTTTATCAAGCAGGCGAAAAAGTTGTTTCCGCCAATTGTGACTGGAACAGTTGTTATTTTAATTGGACTATATTTAGTAGATGTTGGCTTAACAGATTTTGCTGGTGGTAATGGAGCAGAGAATTTTGGTAGTATTCAAAATTTATTACTAGGCTCTTTTGTATTATTAACAATTATAATTGCTAATCGTTTTGGGAAAGGCTTAATTAGAGTTGGTGCAATTGCAATTGGATTAGTAGCAGGATATATTGCAGCAATACCTTTAGGATTAATTGATTTTTCTGCAGTGGCAGATGCAAGTTGGGTTACGATACCAATGCCATTAGAATACGGCTTATCATTTGAGCTGAGTCATCTTTTACCTTGGGTTTTAGCATATTTTATAACAACTATTGAATCAGTTGGTGATTTAACTGCTGTAGCTAAAGCTTCTGGTGAATCAGTAAAAGGGCAAAAACATATAGATCGTTTAAGTGGCGGTATATTAGCTGATGGACTAGGTAGTGCCTTTGGAGCAATCTTTAATACAATGCCTAATACTACTTTTAGTCAGAATATCGGTGTGATTCAAATAACTAAAGTCGGTAGTAAAGTAGTAGGAGTTGCTACTGCTATTATCTTAGTAGTTTTAGGCCTATTACCTAAAATTGGAGCATTAGTTAGTGTAATGCCAGCACCAGTATTAGGTGGAGCCACAATAGCTATGTTTGGAATGATTGCTGCTTCGGGAATTAAAATAGTTGCTAGTAATGGTTTAAATGATCGAAATTTATTTATTTTGGCTATTTCTCTAGCCTTTGGTGTTGGAGTTAATATGGTGCCTGAAGTAACAGAGCAGCTACCAGAATTATTGGCTACTTTATTATCCGATGGTGTTACCTTAGGAGCTTTAATAGCAATATCTCTTAATTTATTATTACCGAAAAATATTGAGAGTACAGCACCAGCAGCAGAAACTGCATAAACTACTTAAGCTTATAGAGAATATTCTCTATAAGCTTATTTTTATAAGTTGCTAGTTTGAAAGGTGGAAATAATATGTCAGATACTAAAATAAACTTAAAAATTAATGGAGAAAAGATTTCAATTAAAGCAAAAGATAAAAAGCTAACATTATTAGAATATTTAAGAGATGAATTAAAATTATTGGCTACTAAAAATGGTTGTGCTCAGGGCCATTGTGGCAGTTGTACTGTAATTATTGATGGGCAAGCTCAAAGGGCCTGTTTATGGAGGTTAGAGTTAGTAGAGGGTAGTGAAATAGAGACAATTGAAAATTTAAGCTCTAATAATAAATTACATCCAATACAGATTGCCTTTGTTGAAAGCGGTGCTATTCAATGTGGCTTTTGTACGCCGGGAATGGTGATGGCTGCTAAAGCCTTACTTGATAAGAATCCTAAACCCTCTAAAGCAGAGATTAAAGCTGCTTTAAAGAATAATCTTTGCCGCTGTACTGGTTATACAAAGATTATAGAGGCGATTAATTTAGCAGCGAAGTATATGAAAACTAAACAAGAGTTTAAGCTAGATGACTTTAGACAGGGTATTGGGAGAAGGACTATTAGAAATGATGCCTTAGAAAAAGTAAGTGGAAAGGATATCTATGTTGATGATCTATATCGCGAAGGAATGCTATATGGTAGTTTACACTTAAGTAGTAGTCCCCATGCAAAGATTAAGAAGATAGATATTGATCAGGCTCTAGCAGTAGAGGGAGTAGTTAAGGTAATAACTGCTGAAGATATTCCTGGGGCTAAAGATTTTGGCTTAATTATTAATCATCAGCCTGTATTAGCTTATGATAAGGTTCGCTATATTGGAGAGCCAATAGCAGTTGTGCTAGCTGAGAGTAAAACTGCAGCAGAGAAAGGGGCTCAAGAAATAGTAGTAGAATACGAGGAGCTAGAAAAATATTATCAACCTGAAGCTGCTTTAGCTGATAATTCAACTCAAATCCATCAAGCTGGTAATCTATTAGCAACTAAAAAGATTAGTAAAGGGGATTATGAAGCTGGATTTGCTGAAGCTGATATAGTGGTTGAAGATACTTATCAGACTCCTTTTGTAGAACATGCTTATTTAGAGCCGGAAGGTGTATTAGCAGAGGAGATAAATGAGCAAATTGTAGTCTGGACACCTAGCCAAGACTCTTATAAGTATCAAAAGATGATAGCTAATACTCTTGATTTAAATGTTGATAAAATTAGAGTGATTAATACATCTACCGGTGGAGCATTTGGAGGACGAGAAGAACCGACTGTACAGATTCAAGCTGCTTTAGCAGCCCGATTAACTCAGCGAGCAGTTAAGATAGTATTAACACGAGAAGAATCGATTCGGATGTCGACTAAAAGACATGCTGCTTATCTTGATTATAAGTTGGCTGCCACTAAAGAAGGAGAAATATTAGCGGCAAAGGTCAGTGGTTATCTTGATACAGGAGCTTATGCCTCTGCCGGAGAGCCAGTAGCTTTAAGGGCGGCTTCTTTTGCTTTAGGGCCTTATGAAATCCCTAATGTAGAAGTAGAGATTAAATCGGTTTATAGCAATAACATTCCAGCTGGTGCCTTTCGTGGTTTTGGCTCACCACAAGTAGCTTTTGCTGCTGAGAGCCAAATGGATAAGTTAGCAACAAAACTTGAAATTGATCCATTAGAGTTGCGGTTAAAGAATGCTTTAACTGAAGGCAAAGCAACTATTACTGGAGAAATTTTAGGAGCTGGTAATGGCTTTAAGGAATGTCTGTTAGAGCTAAAATTAGCTTTAGAGAAAGAAAAAATAAATAAACAGGATGAAAATAAAAGTTTTGGCTGGGGAATAGCAGGAGCTTGTAAGAATGTAGGTTTAGGCTCAGGAATTTGTGAAGATACAGAAGCTATAATTGAATTAGAGTCAGATGGTAGCTTTACTTTATACGTTGGCTGTGTTGATAGTGGGCAAGGCTCAGATACAGCAATGGCTCAAATAGCGGCTGAAACTTTAGGCGTTGATTATCAGAGGATAAATGTTATAGCTAGTGATACCGCTAAAACCCCTGATGTTGGGGTGACTACAGGTTCGCGTATGATATTTTTATCTGGTAATGCAGTTAAAGGTGCAGCAGAGAAGCTTAAAGATAAGTTATTATTAGAAGCAGCGAATCAGACTAATCATCAAGGAGAGCAGTTAGAGTTAACAGATGATCTGATAGAAGAGCTGTCTAAAGATAATAATTTTAAAGTGAAGTATAAATATCAGCCACCTGAAACTACTTCTTTAGAAGAGAAAAAGATTACTGAGATAAGTGATGAAAAAAGATTACATTTTGCCTACTGTTATGCAGCTCATGCTGTTTTAGTCGAGATAGATAACTCCAGTGGGCAACTAGAAGTATTAAAGGTTTTAGCGGCTCATGATACTGGTCGAGTGATTAATCTCCAAGGAATAGAGGGCCAAATTGAAGGTGGAGTAGTAATGGGGCTGGGCTATGCTTTAAGTGAGGAGTTTTACTTAGAGGATGGCTGGCCAGTACAGAATAATTTGGCCCGGTTAGGATTATTAAAGGCTGATGATATTCCTGCAATAGAATCAATCTTAATTGAAGAAGAACATCCCGATGGTCCTTATCAGGCTAAAGGAATGTCAGAATTGCCAGTCACACCTGTAGCACCTGCACTAACTAATGCTATTAATAATGCAGTAGGAGTTAGGCTAAATGAAATTCCAATTAATTCAACTTTACAAGAGATTTTAAGTAAAGATTCAAATAATTGATAGAAGGGAAGATTAATTATGGCTATTGATCTAAGTGTAGAATTATTTAATATAAGATTTAATAATCCTGTTATGCCAGCGGCTGGACCACCAGTAAGAGATGCTAAGACTGCTTTGTTAGCAAAAGAAGGTGGTGCGGCAGCGATTGTGACTAAAACAATTTCTACTAAAGGGGCCAAAGTACCAAGACCTTGTATAACTGGAGTTAAAAATGGTCTACTAAATTCAGAGCTCTGGTCAGAAAAAGAGCCTGAAAAATGGTTTGAGCTTGAGTATCCAGAGATTAAAAAGTTGGATATACCGTTAGTAATTGGACTTGGTTATTCAGGAGATGAGATAAAAAAGTTAGCACCACAGGCGGCAGAATATGCAGATCTTTTAGAGTTATCAACCCATTATTTAGGAGATGATACTTCTCCAGTTATTGAAGCAGTTAAAGCGGCTAAAGAAGTGGTCGATATACCAGTTTTAGTTAAGTTAAGTCCCCAAGTAGATATAGAAAAGTTTGCTAAGGTAGCCCAAGAAGCTGGAGCAGATGGGATAGTATTGATTAACTCCTTTGGCCCCTGTTTAGATATTGATATAGAGACTGGCGGGGCCAAGTTAGGTAATACTAATGGCTATGGCTGGTTATCAGGAAAGGCGATCTTTCCTTTGGCTTTACGCTGTGTGTTTGAGGCATGTCAAAGTGTTGATCTGCCAGTGATTGCAGTAGGAGGAATTTCCACAGGAGAAGATGCAGTAAAGATGATTATGGCAGGAGCTGAAGCAGTGCAAGTCTGTACTGCTGCTATGTTAGAAGGACCAAAGGTTTATCAAAAGATAGCTGATGAAATCAAGGATTTTATGGTAGAGAATGGCTATAATTCTCTGGCTGAGTTTAGAGGTTTGGCCCAGGATAAATTAGTAGCAGAAAAGAAATTTAAAAAATTAGTCCCTGGATTAGAGTCTGGATGTATTAAATGTGGGATTTGTGAAATGCGTTGCCCTTATCAGGCAATTGAGTTAAAAGATGAATTAGTGATTGATGAAAATAAATGTTTTGGTTGTGGTTTATGCATTAGTCTCTGTCCTAAGGATGCTTTAGCTTTTAGCGAGGAGAGTGAGTAAAATGGCTAAGAAATTAATAAAGAATGCCAAAAAAATAATTACAATGGATCAGCAAGAGACTGAGTTAGAAGATGGCTCGATTTTGATTGAGGCTGGTGAGATAGTCGAAATAGGTCAAGATTTAGAGATTGAAAAGAAAGAGGTAGATGAAGTAATAGATGCAAAAGATAAGTATGTTTTTCCGGGCTTGATCAATACTCATCATCATTTTTATCAGACCTTAACTCGTTGTATTAAGCAGGTGCAGAATGTAGAACTATTTGATTGGCTAAAATACCTTTATCCAATCTGGGCCAACCTAGATGAAGAGGCAGTCTATATTAGTACAAAACTGGCCTTAGCTGAGCTATTAAAGACAGGCTGTACAACTAGTTTAGATCATCATTATGTCTTTCCGCAATCGGCTAGTAGCTTATTAATTGATCGTCAATTTGAAGCGGCAGCAGATATTGGGGCTCGCTTTCATGCTTCACGAGGTAGTATGTCATTAAGTGTAGAGGATGGTGGCTTGCCGCCAGCTAGTGTAGTGCAAGCAGAAGCAGAAATTTTAGCCGATAGTGAGCACTTAATTAATAAATATCATCAGCAAGAAAAGTTGGCAATGAGGCAGATAGTCTTAGCACCATGTTCGCCTTTTTCAGTGACTGAAGAGATTATGGTAGAAACGGTAGAGTTGGCCCGGGAGTATGGGATTAGCTGTCATACTCATTTGGCTGAAACGAAAGATGAGACAGATTATTGTCAAGAAAAGGTTGGATTACGGCCCTTAGAATTTATGGCAGAGCTAGATTGGTTAGGCGAAGATATATTCTTTGCTCATGGGGTTCATTTTACAGAGGATGAACTTGATCTCTTAGCTGAGACTAATACTGGTGTAGCTCATTGTCCAGTCTCGAATCAGAAATTAGCTTCAGGAATAGCAAGAGTTCCTGAAATGTTAGCTAAAGATATCAGAGTTGGCTTAGCTGTCGATGGTAGTGCCAGTAATGATTCTTCTAATATGCTTGCTGAGTTAAAGGCAGCCTTTTTATTACATCGAGTTAGCTCAGGAATTAAGGCGGTTTCAGCCCGAGATATATTAAAGTTGGCTACAAAAGGTAGTGCTCAACTGCTTAATCGTAGTGATATAGGTAGCTTAGAAGTTGGCAAAGCAGCCGATTTATTTATGGTAGATAGTAATCGTTTAGGCTTTGCAGGAACTCATGACCCAGTATCTGCGCTAATTACTTGTGGCAGTAGCCAAGTAGTTGATTTAACTATGGTAAATGGTGAAGTAGTAGTTAAATCAGGGAGATTAGTTAATCTTGATGAAGAAAAACTTAGCTATAAAGCAGGAGAAATAGCAGATAAGTTACTGGCTAAATAATAAGTGAGGTGTAAAGATGAAGCTAATTAAAGGAGCAAAGGTTATAACTTTAAACCAGGCTGGTGAAGTCATTAATCAAGGTGCAGTATTAGTTGATGGAGCTTTGATTAAAGCGGTAGGAGATTATCAAGAGTTAAAGAGTGAGTATAAGAAAGAAATAGAAGAAACAATAGATCTTAGCGGTAAAATCATCATGCCGGGCATGATAAATACTCATCTTCATTTTTATAGCGCTTTTGCTCGGGGGATAAGCTTAAATACTGAGCCAGCTAAAGATTTAAGTGATATCTTAAAGAATCTTTGGTGGCGCTTAGATAAAAAGTTAGACCAGAAAATGATCTATTATAGTGCATTAGTTACGATAATTGAGGCAATAAAGAATGGAACTACAACAGTCTTTGATCATCATGCTAGTCCAAATGCAATTAAAGGCTCATTAACTGAGATAGCTAAAGCAGTTAAGGAGACAGGAATTAGAGCTAATTTATCCTATGAAGTTTCAAATCGTGATGGGACAAAAAAGGCTGAAGCAGGGATAGAAGAGAATTTACGATTTATAAATTATTGTAGGCAAGAAAATAACGATCGTTTATCAGCTACTATAGGCTTACATGCTTTATTTACTTTAAAAGATGAAACCTTAGCAAAAGTTGCTAAGAATTTAGTAGATACTGAGACTGGGATTCATATTCATCTAGGAGAAGGAGAAATAGATCAAAGGACTGCACAGAAGAAATATGATTTAAGTTTAATGGAACGCTTAGAAAAATTTTCACTCTGCAATCAAAAATTGATTGCTGCTCATGGGGTTCATTTAACTGAAAAAGATTATGACTTACTGGCAGAATATGATGCAAATTTGATTCATAATCCTCAGTCCAATATGAATAATGCTGTTGGTTATGCCAAAGCAATCAAGATGCTAGAAGAAGGGATACTGGTTGGATTAGGAACTGATGGTATGACTACAGACCAGTTCTCCGCTCTTAAAGTGGCAGATTTATTGCATAAACATAATCTATCTAATCCTAATGCTGGTGGGGCTAAGATTTATCAAATGGCTTTTGAAAATAACCAAACTATAGCTAATAAATTTTTTACAACTGATTTAGGTAGTTTAGCCGAAGGAAAAGCAGCTGATTTAATTGCCCTAGATTATAAGCCAACTACTCCCTTAACAGCAGAGAATTATTATGCTCATATTTTAAGTGGAATGAGTGGAGCAATGGTTGATTTAACTATGATTGCTGGAGAGGTATTAATGAAAGATAGAGAGATTATAGGCTTAGACAGTAAAGAAATCTATCAGCAGGCTAGGCTGCAAGCAGAAAGATTATGGAATAGATTTTAAAGAGAGGTGTTAAAAGATGGAGACTAAATTAGATTATTATTATCCTGAAACTGTCGAGGCGGCTATTGAAAAAGGAGCTCAAAATGGGAAGAGTAATTATTTCGCTGGTGGAACAGATTTAATGGTTAAGTATAAAAACCGCTTAGATGAACTAGGAATTATTATAGATATAACTGGATTAGAGGAATTAAAAAAGATTGAACAGAATGGTAATCAGATAAGTATTGGTGCTTTGGTGACGCATCAAGATATTTTCGATTCAGCCTTAATCGCTAAATACTTGCCAAGTCTACAACAGGCGGCAGCTGAAGTCGGCTCGCCACAGATTAGACATCGGGGTACAATAGGAGGTAATATTGCTAATGCTTCACCAGCAGCTGATTTAGTTCCAGTCTTAATTGCAGTTGGGGCAGAGATTAAATGTCAAGGGCCAAACTCTAGTAACTGCTCATTATTAGAAGAGATATTTCTAGCTCCAGGTCAGACTAGTTTAGAACAGGGGGAGTTGATTACTGAAATTAAAGTTGATATTCCCCAAGAAAATGAAGTAATAGCCTTTAATAAACTAGGGAAAAGAAAGGCATTGGCAATTTCAGTAGTTAATTTGGCCCTTTATTTAAAGTTAGATAGCCAAAAAAGAGTTGAAAAAGCTCGAATCTGTTATGGTTCTGTAGCTCCAACTCCGCTAAGAATTAAAGAGGCTGAGCAGTATTTAACAAGAAAAAAAATAAGTCATGAAACTATAAATGAACTGAAGAAGATAGTCAAAGCAGAGGTTAAGCCGATAACTGATATCCGTTCTACAGCCAATTATCGCTCTAATTTATCAGCAGAAATGTTAGAGCAATCCTTGGCAGAAGTTTCTGCTCAACTGGAGGTGAGTCTATAAAATGGAATCTATACCGATAAAGTTAATTGTAAATCAAAAGAAGTATAGTCTATTTGTTAGTCCTAAGTTGCGATTGATAGATTTATTGCGTGATCAGCTTGGTCTAACTGGGAGTAAAGAAGGCTGTGGTGAGGGAGAGTGTGGTGCTTGTACAGTGATTATGGATGGCGAGACTGTACTATCATGTATGGTGCTAGCCGCTCAAGCTAATGGGAGTAAGATATTAACTATTGAAGGTTTGGGAGAGGCAGGCAATTTAACTCCACTGCAAAAATCATTTATTGAACATGGAGCAGTACAGTGTGGTTTTTGTACTCCCGCTATGATTCTATCAGCTAAAGCCTTATTAGATAAGAATCCTAATCCAAGTGAGGCTGAAATTAAAGAGGCAATATCAGGTAATATCTGTCGTTGCACCGGTTATAAAAAGATAATAAATGCAATCAAATCAGTGGCTAACAGTAAGGAGGTAAGTTAAATGAGGCAAGAAATTGTAGGAGATAATATTAATAAAGTTGATGCTATAGATAAAGTAACAGGTCAAGCAGTCTTTGCTACTGATTATTACTTTGATGAAATGTTATACCTTAAGATTTTACGTGCTCCTCATCCGCATGCTTTAATTAAAGCTTTAGATACTTCTAAGGCAGAGAAGTTAGCAGGGGTGGAAATGGTTATTACTGCTGATGACTTTCCAGAACTAAAAAAGTTCGGTCTAATTAAAGAAGATCAAGAGGTATTTGTTACAGAAAAGACTAGATTTATGGGGGATCCTTTAGCTTTAGTAGTTGCAGAGAACAAAGAGATAGCTAGCAAGGCCTTAGATTTGATTGAAGTTGATTATGAGCCATTAGAGATTATAGAGGATCCAAAGCGGGCTTTAGAAGATGGGGTAGTAAAGATTCATGATGATGGCAATCTTTTATGTAGCCATAAGTTAGAAAAGGGTGATATAGAAGCTGGTTTTGCTGCAGCTGATCTAATAATCAAGAATCAATTTAAGAGTCAGTGTATTGAGCAACTGCCTTTACAACCCGAGGCAGGAGTAGCTAAATATGATGAGCAGACAGGTGTTTATACCATCTGGGCAGCGACACAATGGCTACATGATAGTCAGGCTGATATTGCAAGTTCCTTAGGAGTTAGTCAGGATCGGGTTGAGTTAATTCAGCCTGCAATTGGCGGAGCATTTGGTAAACGTGAAGATCTATCAGTCCAGATTTATTTAGCACTAGCGGCTAAATTGACTGGCAAAGCTGTAAAATTGACTTATACGAGAGAGGAATCGATGATAGCTCAATCAAAGCGACATCCAATTACCTTTGATTTCAAGACTGGGGTGAGAAAAGATGGTTATTTAACTGCTTGGCAGGCAGAGATAGTAGGTGATGCAGGGGCTTATGCTTCTAGTAGTCCAGCAGTTGTACACCAAGCCTTATACCATTGTACAGGGCCGTATAATGTAGCCAATGTCAAGGGCCAATCCTATGCTGTGTATACTAATAATACCTATTCAGGAGCTATGCGTGGCTTTGGTGCTACTCAGGCGGCCTTTGCTTATGAATCACAAATGGATTCAATAGCTAAGGAATTAGGGTTTGACCCAATAGAGTTAAAATTAAAGAATGCCTATGAGATTGGCTCGACAACTCCTAATGGGCAGAGATTAGATTCTAGTGTAGGTTTAAAAGAGACGATAAAGCAGGCTAAAAAAGCCAGCAATTATAATAATCTTAAATCAAATGATGAGAAAGAGGTTAAAAAACGTGGTACTGGAGTTGCTAGCATCTTTTTTGGCAATGCCTACGGAGAGGGATTTCCCGATCATTCAATCTGTGAGCTTAAATTAAAGGATGATGGCACTATAGCAGTTAAGACTGCTGCAGCAGATGTAGGTCAGGGAGTATTAACAGTTGTAACTCAGATAGTAGCCCAGACCTTAAATGTAGCGGTCGAAGATATTAAATTAGCAGAGGGTAATACTGCTAAAATGAAGAATGCGGGTTCTACATCAGCCAGTAGACAGACTATTTTTTCGGGTAATGCAGCTAAAATTGCTGCTGAAGACTTATTAGGCAAGATAAATCACTTAGTCTTTTTAGAATTGGGACTAAACTATCCAGAATTTGAGCTAAAAGCGGGTAAAATAATTGCTGAGGATAGAGTTGTAACTTTTAAGGGATTAGTAAAATTAGCTAAAGCAAGAGATTTTAAATTAGAGAGTGAAGGCTGCTATTTTCCTAAAACCTATGCCCCGACTGAATCAGGTTTCTCTAAATTAAATTATGTAAGTTATTCATTTAATACACAGATAGCTGAGGTTGAAGTTAATACTAAGACTGGAGAGGTTGATGTATTAAAGATCACTGCAGCTCCTGATGTAGGTAAAGCAATCCATCCGCAAAATGTAGAAGGTCAGAGTGAGGGTGGTACGATGATGGGGCTTGGTATGGCCTTGATGGAAGAGCAAATAATTGAAAAAGGCATAACTAAAAATCCTAATCTAAGTGGATATTTAGTACCTACTGCTAAAGATATGCCTGAATTAGAGACAGTAATTGTAGAAAGTGGTGGTGGGGCTGGCCCTTATGGGGCAAAAGGAATTGGAGAACCGGCAATGCTACCAACTGCTCCGGCAATTATTAATGCTATTGAAGATGCTGTTGGAGTTAGAATTAAAGAATTACCAGCTACACCGGAGAAGATATTGGCTGCATTAGAGAAAAAGAAATAGAAATGCTGTTAAGAAAAAGAAGGTGAGAAGATGCTAAAAGATTTATTACCCTATGCAAGAGGAGATAAAGAGGCAGATTTAATCTTTAGAAATGCTCGAATAGTTGATTTATTTAATGGTGAGCTAGTAGAAGCTGATTTAGCTATAGCAAAGGGAAGAATTATTGGTTATGGAGATTACTCAGCTAAAGAGAGTATAGATTTAGCTGGTCGGATATTGGCCCCTGGTTTTATTGATGGCCACCTTCATCTTGAGAGTAGTATGGTAAGAGTTGGTGAATTTGCTTCTCAGGTGATAGCAACTGGGACTACGACTGTTTTTGCTGACCCCCATGAGATAGCTAATGTAGCTGGGGTCAATGGATTAGAATATATCCTAGCAGCTGGGAAAGAACAGCCTTGGAACTTCTTTTTATTAATCCCATCTGCTGTTCCTACTACCTCTTATGAATCTCATGGTGCAGTAATAGATGCTAATGAAGTAAAGAGATTACTAGCAACAGATGATTTTTTTGGTTTAGGAGAAGTAATGAATTATCCTGGGGTGATTAATGGTGAAGAAGAAATCTGGGATAAATTAATAGCAGCTAAAGAGTATTTTAAAGATGGACATGCACCAGGATTAGCTGGCAAGGAATTAAATGCCTATTTACTAGGTGGAATTAAGGCTGATCATGAAGTGACTACTGTAGCTGAGGCAAAAGAGAAGATTAGAGCAGGAATGTATATTATGATTCGCGAAGGTAGTGTTACTAAAGATTTAAATAATTTAATCAAAGCTGTTAATCATAAAAATTTATCTAGATTCTTATTTGCTACTGATGATCGCCATCCTGATGATTTAATTGAAGAAGGACATATAAATTATTTAATTAAGCAATCAATTCAGGCTGGCATTGAGCCAATTGCTGCAGTTAAAATGGCTACTCTCAATGCTGCCCAGGCTTTAGGTCTGGATGATTTAGGTGCTATTGCACCGGGCTATAAAGCAGATTTAGTAGTAATTGATAACTGGCAAGACTTTAATATAGATTCAGTATTTAAATCAGGTCAATTAGTTGCTAAAAAAGCCAAGGCTTTATTTGAAAGCAAAAAGGTTATAGCTGATTACCCAGAGCTTAAAAAAACAGTTAATATTGCTGGTTTAAAAAAGAGTGATTTTATATTACCGGCCGGAAATAAATATAGAAGTATTTGCTTAAGAGAAGATAAGATAATAACTGATCAAGAAGTTATAGAGCTAAGCTCAAAAGATAGAATAGCTGAGCTTAAAGAGCAAGATTTAGCTAAATTAGCAGTAGTAGAGCGGCATAATGCTACTGGAAATGTTGGCTTAGGCTTATTAAAAGGATTGGGACTTAAAAAAGGAGCTATTGCAACTTCGATTGCTCATGATTCACATCAAATTATTACTGCTGGTTTAAAGAAAGAAGATATTTTTTTAGCAGTTAAAAAGCTAGAAAGGATGCAGGGAGGGATAGTGGTGGTTGCAGATGAAGAGGTACTCTGTAGTTTATCATTATCAATTGCAGGATTAATCTCTGAAGCAAAAATAGATAAAGTAGCTAATGATTTGGCTCTTTTGAAAAGAGAAGTTAAACAATTGGGAGTAAAAAGAAATAATCCATTTATGACGCTAGCTTTTATGGCATTAGTAGTAATCCCAAAGTTGAAATTAACTGATAAAGGATTATTTGATGTAGAAAAATTTAGCCCAATAGATTTAGTAATTGAGTAGAGAAGATGATAAGATGAGGTGATGTTTGTGGATTTATTAAATGCATTAGAGGTAGAAGATAATAGAATAATTTCTGCAGTAGGTGCTGGTGGTAAAAGTAGTCTGATTTATTATTTGGCCCAAGAGTTAAAAGAAAAGGAGACAGTTATAGTAACTACTACAACTAAAATTTATTATCCTGATTTAGCAATAGTAGATAGTCTATTAATTAATGATGATTTTAGAGCTTTAGAGGCTAGATTACACTTTTTATTATCTAATAATAAGTGTAACTCTATAATCGTTCTCGGGCAAAAAGTAGTTGGAGATAAGATAATAGGACTACCTTGTCAGTGGATTGATCGTTTAGCTGAAAATAGAAATTTAAAGCGAATTCTAATTGAAGCGGATGGAGCGAAACGAATGAGCTTTAAGGTTCCAGCTAGTAATGAACCAGTGATAGCAGACTCAACGGAGCTTATATTATTGTTGCTAGGAGTTTCAGTGATTGGCAAAGCTGTTGGCCCGGCTAATATCTTTCGCTTTCAAAAATTAAAAGAGCTCTTTGCTAAGTTACCAGACAAGATAGATGCTAAACTTATCGCTGAAGCATTAGCAGCAGAAGATTCATATGGTCGATTAAAAAGAGATAATAATCAGCAAGTTATTCCGGTGATAAATCAAATTGATGACAATTCTTATTATCAGGTTGGCTTAAAGATAGCTAAATTATTATTAGCTAAGGGCTTTGATAAGGTTATTTTAAGTTCATTAAAGCCAGAGCCTAAACTACTTGGAGTAGTAGGATGATTGCTGCAGTGGTTTTAGCAGCGGGGTTGGCAACTCGTTTTGGTAGTTGCAAACAGCTTTTAAGGTTAGGAGCTGATTTTAAGGCTGGTTATTTAGTTGAAGTAGTAGTTAATCGCCTGTTAAGCTCTCAAATAGAAGAAATAGTAGTAGTTACTGGTAATCAGTATGAAAAAATATCAGATGTTTTAGCTGATAAAGCGGTGGAATTAAGCTTTAATCCTGATTATAAACTGGGGTTAAGTAGTTCAATTAAGCAAGGAATTAAAGAGGTTGAAGATTTAAAGCAGTTAGCAGGGGTATTATTTACTCCTGCTGACATGCCCCATCTAACTTCTTCTGTAATTGATGATTTGCTAAATGATTTTCGCAAGAATAGTTCAAGTATAGTAGTTCCTGAATACCAGGGCCAAAGAGGAAATCCAGTTATATTTCCTAAATCATTACTAGCAGAATTAAAGCAGGTTAAAAGAGATAAAGGTGGCAGAGAAATAATTAAGCAGAATCCAGATTTAGTAAGACGAGTAGAAGTTGCTTCAGATGAGGTCATCTTTGATATTGATACTAAAAAAGATTATCAAAAATTCTTAGAGCGAATAAATGAGGGATGATGATGAAAGAGAAGATGAAGGTTTTAATTAGAGGAGCAGGAGATTTAGCTAGTGGAGTGGCCTATCGACTTTATCAAGCCGGATTTAAAATAGTAATGACTGAAGTTGCTAATCCTTTAGCAGTGCGGAGAAAAGTAGCCTTTTCAGAAGCGGTTTATCAAGAGCAAGTAGAGATTGAAGGAGTTATAGCTCAAAAGGCTAATAATACTCAAGAGGTTGAAAAAATTATAGCTGATGATAAGATAGCAGTAACTGTTGATCCGAAAGCTAAAATAAAAAAAGAATTAGATTTTGCTATTTTAATCGATGCAATTATGGCCAAAAAGAATTTAGGAACTGCGATAAATGATGCTCCAGTAGTAATAGGACTAGGGCCAGGCTTTGTAGCAGCTAAAGATGTTGATTATGTAATTGAGACTAAGCGTGGTCATAGATTAGGTAGAGTAATTAGAAAGGGGAGAGCTGAAAAAAATACTGGCCTCCCAGGAGAAATAGCAGGAGTAAGTAAAAAGAGGGTTATTAAAGCTAATAATGCTGGTGAATTTAAGACCGAGCATCAAATTGGAGACCGGATTGTTAAAGGAGAGAGTTTTGGCTATATTAATAAGCAAATAATAAAGGCTGAAATTTCTGGAGTGATTAGGGGTATTTTAAGAAGTGGAGTAGAGGTTAAAACTGGAACTAAGCTGGGTGATATTGATCCTAGAGATAACAAGGCTAATTCTGCACTTATTTCTGATAAGGCTTTAGCTATAGCCGGCGGTGTTCTAGAAGCAATACTTGCTTCAACTACAAACTCTAAAGAAAAAAAGGGGGGTAAGTGTTGAATATATATCAAAAGCTTGTGACTGAAATAGAAAGAGAAAATTCAGCTAAATTAATTACTATTTTAGAATCTGAAAAGGGTGAACTCTTGGGCAAAAAGATTTTGATCAATCAGCAAGAAGAAGAGTTTTCTCAATTAGAGGATAATAAATTAGAAGAAGAAATAATTAAACAGGCTTTAACTGTAGAGTCTGAAATTGAGCTTGTAAAGGAGTTAGATAGAGTTGAATTTTTAGTAGAGAATTATTTGCCCAGCTCTAAGTTAGTTATTTTTGGTGGAGGTCATATTACCTTAGCTCTAAGTCAAATAGTAGCAGGACTTAATCTAGAGCAGATTATAGTCGATGATCGAGTATCTTTTGCTAATCAAGAGCGTTTTCCCACTGCTGAAAAAATAATCTGTAAAGATTATGCTAGTAGTTTAAAAGAGCTCGAAATTAATCCGCAAGACTTTGTAGTGGTTGCTACACGTGGTCATAGATATGATCATCAAGTACTAAAATCGCTTTTAGTTAAGCCTCCTTTTTATATAGGAATGGTCAGTAGTAAATCTAGGGTTAAGAGATTATTTAAGCAATTAAAGGAGCAAAGCTTTGCTCAAGCTGATTTAGATCTAATCTCTTCACCAGTTGGTCTTGATTTAGGAGCTCAGACTCCTTGGGAGATTGGAATTAGTATTGCTGCTGAATTAGTAAAAATTTACAATCAAGAGTTAATTAGAACTAATCAGCAAGAGCTAGATATTTTAACGGAGTTAGTTAAACAGGATAACCTTCCTGCTGCTTTAGTGACGATTCTAGCTACTAAAGGTTCTACGCCAAGAAAGGCAGGAAGTAAGATGTTAGTTAGAGCTGATGGTAGTATTGTAGGAACTATTGGTGGAGGCTGTAATGAGGCAGAGGCAAAAAAGAAAGCCTTAATAGCAATTGATAATCAAGAATCAGCAGTCTATCAACTTGATTTAACATCTGATTTAGCTGCAGAAGAAGGGATGGCCTGTGGCGGAATAATGGATATATTTATTGAGCCAATTTATTAGAAAAACTATAAACAGGGGAGTGAGACTAATGAGTTTAGAAATAACTTTAGATAATTTAATTAAAAGTTGCCAAGAGATAGTAAGAATACCTGGGGAGTCAGGTGAAGAGAAAGAGGTAGCTCTATACTTTAAAAAATTAATGGAAGAGTTGGGGTTTGATAGAGTTTGGATTGATGATGTTGGCAATGTAATTGGGATGATTGAGGGAGAAGGAGAAGAAAATATATTACTGGAGGGACATCTAGATACAGTTGGAGTGGAGAATGAAGAGTTGTGGGAGTTTGGCCCATATAGTGGAGAGATTGCTGAAGGGAAGCTATATGGACGTGGGACTTCAGATATGCGCTCGGCTGTTGTAGCTATGGCTTTTGCTGCTGCTGAGTTGGCTAAAAAGAAAGAGCAGTTACAGGGTAATATTATAGTAGCAGGAACTGTACAAGAAGAGATTTTTGAAGGTGTAGCTCAAGGTAGAATTTTGGATGAGCTTGATATAGATTTAGTAGTTATAGGTGAGGCTACTAGTTTGAATTTAGCAATTGGTCAGCGGGGTAGAGCAGAAATTAAGTTGATTACTTATGGTGAAAGTGCTCATTCTTCTAGCCCAGAAGCTGGGGTGAATGCTGTAAAGTTAATGCTTAAATTATTAACAGAAATAGAAGAACTTAAACAACCAGAAGATGAATTTTTAGGGACTGGGATTTTAGAGTTGACTGATATTCACTCGAATCCTTATCCGGGGAGGTCTGTATTACCTGAGAAATGTTTGGTAACTTTTGATCGGAGATTATTAGCAGGAGAGACTAAAGATTCTGTTTTAGCTCCTATTGAGGAGATAATTGATGATTTTAGGGCTCAAGATGATAATTTTAAAGCGGAGGTTAATATAGCTTATGATGAGGGAGGTTGTTATACTGGTAATAAGTTAGTGAGTGAAAAATTCTTTCCAGCTTGGGCATATAATGAGGCAGAAGAGTTTGTTCAGACTGCCTATGCTGCGTTAAAAGAAGTGGGCTTGGATAGTGAAATAGATCATTATTCTTTCTGTACAGATGGCAGTCAAAGTGCAGGAGAAAGAGGGATTGCAACGATTGGTTTTGGCCCGTCTGATGAGGAGTTGGCCCATGTAGTTGATGAATATATTGAATTAGAGCAATTGGAGGCTGCTTTTAAAGGTTATCAAGCTTTATTAGAATCTTTTCTGATGGATAGGGTGGAATAAGAAAATGAAAAAATTAATCAAAAATGGAACTGTAATTGATGGGACAGGCAATAAAAGATTTAAGTCTGATATAATTATTGAAGATGATTTAATACTTAATATAGTTGGCCCCGGAGAAGCTAATGATTTAGAATTTGCTAAAATAATTGATGCTCAAGGGCAAATAGTAGCACCAGGCTTTATTGATACTCATAGCCATTCAGATTTAAAAGTTTTACTTAATCCTTCTTTAGAACCTAAGGTTAGACAAGGGATTACTACCGAAGTTTTGGGTCAAGATGGTATCTCCATGGCACCTTTAGTTAAGAAGCATTTATCTGCTTGGCGGAAGAATTTAGCAGGACTTAATGGTGATAGCGATAAGTTGAATTGGGATTGGCAGACAACAGATGATTATTTAAGTTTGTTAGAAAAAAGAGGGACTGCTACTAATATGGCCTACTTAGTACCACATGGGAATGTGAGAATGGAGGCTGTTGGTCTCTCGGATAAGAAAATAACAGCTAAAGACTTAAAAAGAATGAAAGAAATAGTAGCTCGAGGTATGGAAGCAGGAGCTTATGGCTTATCTAGTGGCTTAATATACATGCCTTGTGCTTATGCTAAAACTGTAATTGAACTCTGTAAAGTAGTAGCTGAGTATGATGGTCTCTTTGTAGTTCATCAACGCAGCGAAGCAGATGACATTCTAGATTCTTTATCAGAGTTATTTGAAATAGCTGAAGCTAGTGGAGTTAGACTTCATATTTCTCACTTCAAGCTCTGTGGTAGAGATAATTGGGATAAGCTAGAATATGTATTGGCATTATTAGATCAAGCGAAAGCTAAAGGAATTGAACTTTCCTTTGATCAATATCCCTATCGAGCTGGGAGTACAATGCTAGGAGTTATTTTACCACCTTGGGCTCATGATGGAGGAACTGATAAATTATTGCATCGTCTAGAAGAGCCTGAACTTCGGCAAAGAATAATTAAGGATATTAAAGAAGGAATTCCAGGTTGGGATAATTTTATTGATTTTGCTGGCTTAAAAAACATCTATATTACCAGCGTGAAGACGGAAAAGAATCAAGACTGTATAGGTAAGAATTTAGTGGAGATAGCTGAGATAAAGAATAAAAATCCTTATCAAGCTGTTTTAGATCTGTTGTATGAAGAGGATAATGCGGTAGGAATGTATGATTATTATGGAAAAGAAGAACATATAATTAAGTTTATGCAACGAGAAGAACAGAATTTCTGTACTGATGGTCTGCTAGCTGGTAAGCCACATCCTAGAGTTTATGGTTCGTTCCCACGTGTTTTTGATAAATATGTTAGGGATAAAGGAGTGTTGAGTTTAGAAGAAGCAGTCTATAAATCTACTCTTAAAGCTGCAGAAGCTTTTAGAATTAAAGACAGAGGAATAATCGCTAAAGGTAAAAAAGCAGATTTAGTGATCTTTGATTCTAAAAAGATTCAATCAAAAGCTAGCTATATAAAACCAAAGCAGTATCCGATAGGAATTAAAGCAGTGATAATCAATGGTGAAGTAGTCTTAGAGCAAGGTAATAGAAATGATAAATTAACTGGAGAGGTATTACGAAAGGAGATAAAATAATGACTAAAGATATTAAATTAGAACAGAGTCAAATTTCTAGAGAGGAAGAGGATTATCAATTAGCTAAAAACTTTATTAGCAAAGCAGAAATAAAAGAGATTAAAGAGTTTCACCAAAGTTTTAAAGAATACGAAATGACTCCTATCCATGACTTAAAGAACTTAGCAACTGAAATGGGAGTAGAGAAAATTTGGGTTAAGGATGAATCATATCGTTTTGGCTTAAATGCTTTTAAGGTATTAGGAGGTTCTTATGCTATTGTTAAGTATCTAAGTCAAAAGCTTGAAATAGCAATTTCTGAATTGAGTTTTGAAAAGTTGAAGTCAAAAGAGATCAAAAAAGAATTAGGGGATATTACATTTGTGACTGCAACTGATGGGAATCATGGACGAGGTGTTGCTTGGGCAGCAGAAAATTTAGGCCAAAAATCAGTAGTTTTTATGCCTAAGGGTTCAGCAAAGACTCGGCTAGAGAATATAAAAAAGGAAGGAGCTCAAGCTGAGATAACTGACGTTAATTATGATGATACTGTTAGAATTGCTAAAGAGTATGCCAAAAATAATAATGGAGTAATAGTACAAGATACAGCTTGGGAAGGATATCAAGATATTCCAAAATGGATAATGCAAGGCTATATAACAGTTATGGTTGAAATAATGGAAGAACAGTTAATAGAAAAGCCGACTCATATAATCTTACAGGCTGGGGTAGGTGCTTTCGCTGGTTCGCTGCAGGGATATTTAACATCTCTTTGGGAGGATGAACGCCCTCAAACAATAATTGTTGAACCTCAAAAGGCTGATTGTATTTATCAATCTGCTAAGAATAAAGACGGAAAAGTATCTAATGTAAAGGGTGATTTAGATACAATCATGGCTGGTCTAGCTTGTGGTGAGCCGAATCCGATTGCTTGGCAGTTATTATATAATTATGCAGATAGTTATATATCGGCAGCTGATTATATAGCAGCACAGGGGATGAGAATTCTTGCTAATCCACTAGGAGATGATCCAAGAATAATTTCTGGAGAATCAGGTGCTGTAGGAATTGGTTTAATAGACTCTTTAGTAAGAGATGAGAGTTATAAGAGTTATCTACAGCAATTAGAGATTAATCAAGATGCTAAGATTTTAGTAATTAGTACAGAGGGGGATACTGACCCAAAGGGTTATAAAGATGTAGTATGGGATGGCAAATATCCATTACCAGAATAAAAATAAGACTAAAGACCTCATTTAAATGGGGTCTTTAGTCTTCTCCGATAACTATAACAGCAGACTTTTTGCTATCTACCCAATTATGGAGAAATTCAGCATGGCTAGTAAAGTTACGTACACACATATTAGAACGGGGGAAGGTACCTATAGTATGAAGGTATTCAATCATTCCTGGGTCTATCTTTTCTCCATTTTCTTCTTCATATTCAACTGGAACTCCATGGATATAGGCACCACCGGTAAAGCGAACAGCAAAAGGGGCATAACCTCCGATTTTTTCTACTCCAGATTTCAAATATTCAAAGCGGTCTCTTTTTTGTAATACCTTATAACTACCAAGTGTTGTTTCAAAAGAGAACTCACCTGGGATACCGGTAGTTGCTAAAGTATATGAAACAAGGTCAATATTTTCTCCTAATTCAAAGGCAGCTTGATTCTGTTGCTCTCTGTCTACTACTATTACTTGCTCTAATTGATTAAATTCATCATTAATATCTATATATTGTCTAGGAATATAGTAGTCATCTCCAAAAGTTGGAATCTCTACATGATAAAAATTATCAACCTCAGCTAAAATTCTAATTAGTATACCATCGGGAGCATAGCGATATCCAGAATCTTTATCTGGCTCTTGGTAGGCTGGGGCACTATGATAAACTCGATAGCCATATTCATCTACTGCAATATCTCCATCTTGGGGCGGAGTTCCATTATGATTTTTATAGTTAGTAACAAAATGTAGAGTACCTTCTGCTAAGTCTTCTTCTAACTGATTAATTGCTTCTATCATCTTCGTAAAACGAAATTTTCTTGCTTTTCCTTGACTTGAGTGTAGATAAGCATCTTTTATTTTTCCATTATCTGCAAATGCTATTCGATACCAAGTATCTGATTCATTTAACTCTTCTCCTACTACTCTTTGTAATAGAGAGACTTTATCTAGGTATTTTAACTCTTCTTCAATCTTATCATCTGGGACTGGAGTTTCATAAGCTTTAACTTCTTCTTTAGCTGTGATTAAAAAATAATCGAATGATATTTTATAATCTAAGTATTCTAGTTTTTTATTGATTGCTTCAGGTAATTCGCTTTCGTACTGTTCTAAAACTGTATTTTCGCTTTTAGGAGCAATTTTCTCTAGTTTATCTATAACTTCTCCCTGCTCAAGTGCTGTAATTTCTGTATCTTCGTCTTTTTCCTCTGACTCTTCAGTAATTCTAAGGTCATCATCAATGTCAAAGGCATTGATATTCTCTTCTATACCTTCTTGTTCAGATTTAGATAATCTATCTTCTTTGGCAGGATCTTCTGCTTCTTGTTGCTCTTCAGATAGTATATTTTCAATATATAGATACCCTGCTATACTAAAAATTGAGATTGAAATTAAAATAAGAAAAGTTTTTTTAATCATTACTTACCACCATTTCTAATTATTTTATTTCTTATCATATATTTTTAACTAAATATATGTATATTATTCATAATAATAATTTCAATTCACTATTTTGAAATTGAAGTAAGAACTTTAATAGTATATAATGACAATAAACGTATAAATAGCAATTAATAAGGGGGTTTATAATTATGCTAGAAGGAGGAAGTTGGTCACCATATTTAGTTGGAGTATTAATAGGGGTATTAAGTTGGGTATCTTTTTTAATTTCTCAAAAGCCTTTAGGAGCTTCTACAGCATATGCTCGCAGCTCAGGAATTATAGCTAAACTTTTTTGTGGTAGATGTATTAAGGATAAAATTTACTATCAAGAAAAAGCAAAACCAGAGATTGATTGGCAGTGGATGCTAGTCTTAGGTATGATTGTAGGTGGATTTTTATCAGCTGTATTGTATGGAGATTTTGCTTTGGAGTTAATTTCTGTTACAGAGTATGAATCGGTATTAAATTCAACTTTAATAACAAGATATTTATCAGCTCTAGTCGGTGGAATATTACTTGGCTTTGGAGCGCGCTGGGCTGATGGTTGTACTAGTGGGCATGGAATTAGTGGAGCTTTACAATTAAGTATTACAAGTTGGATTGCGGTTATTTCTTTCTTTGTTGGTGGAGTTGCTACCGCAGCACTTATCTTTTAAATTCTGTAAGAAAAAGGGGGAGAAGCTATTGCTTAAAAAGAATAATAGATTAATCCAAGGCTTATTAATCGGTATTATATTTGGATTTTTATTACAGCGAGCCGGTGTAACTCGCTATGATGTGATTATTGGACAATTATTACTTGAAGATTTTACAGTATTAAAAGTGATTATGACAGCAATTGTTGTAGGGATGATAGGTATTTATTATTTAAAAGGCAGAGGAAAAATTAAATTAGCACCTAAAAGAAGTTCACTGCTACAGGTTATTCCAGGTGGTTTAATATTTGGAGTTGGTTTTGCTATTTTAGGTTATTGTCCAGGAACAATAGCAGGAGCAATTGGACAAGGGAGTATAGATGCTTTAATACCTGGTTTGATAGGAATAATATTAGGGGCTGGGCTTTTTGCTATTTCTTATGATAAATTAAAGCCTTTCTTAGAAAAGGGGAGACTTAAAAAAGCAACCTTACCTGAAATATTAGGATTAAATCATTGGAAAGTAGTTATTCCCATTTGTATTTTTTTAGTGAGTATTCTTGTGATATTAGAGTCTCTTGGCTATTAAATAAGAAAAGATTCTATAGGTTAAAACTAAACTCAATATTATTTAATTAAACTATAGGATTAAGGCTCCTATAGTTTTTTTATTTTAACAAAGGAATTATAATATATATCTAGAAATGATATGAAAAGGGTTGTTAGTTTTTTAAAAGGAGGCATTTATTTGAAGAAAAAAATAAAGATTAGTTTAGCCTTAATTATATTTTTAAATCTGTTTTTTGTATTTGAAACTAATATTTTATTAGCCAAGCAGAGTTTAATTGAATCAGAATATCAAAAATTAAGCCAGCAATTTTATAATAATGAAGTTGAATCTAAGCAAATCAAAGATGATTTAGCTAATTTATTAGCTGAGGCTAAGAAATTAAATAAAGCAGATAAAAGTACTTATTGGCAGGGCCAAATTTATTTTTTAAAGGCAGAGATCGATGAAGATAATAGAGTTTATTATTTAGAAGAGAGTAAGAGTTTATTAGAAGAATCTATTAGTAAAGATGACCAATTTAGTGATAGCTATCGGGCTTTAGCAGATACCTATATGCGTCTGCTTGATAATAAAGGGAGAATTTTTGCAATTAGAAACGGGCCAAAGGTTATTGACTTATTAGAAGAGGCGACAGCTTTAGATGATAAAAATAAAGCTGCTTATAATGCCAAAGGGAAAGCCTATCTTGAAGCTCCTCGTATAGCTGGAGGAAGTGCTGAAAAAGCTCTTAGTTTTTTAATTAAGGCTGTAGAGTTAAATCAAAATGAAAAGCAATTAGATAGATTTTTTAATTATTATTATTTAACTGAAGTTTATTTAGAGCTTGAAGAGTATGAAAAGGCTTTAAATTATATAAAAAAAGCTTTAGAAATATTTCCTAATAATCAAGATAGTATTAATTTAAAAGATGAAATTTTACAAAGGGGTGGATTAAATGAATAGTTCAGTTTTAGCAAAACATGAAGAAAAAATGGATGCAATCCTAGGTAAGACATTTACTATTATTTATTTTTTATTCTTTGTCTTGTTTTGGCAGGTATCAGGTATTGGACTTTTAAGAAGTTCTTTTATGATCTTTTTTGGTCTATTAGCAGTTTTAATTAATGGAATTAGAAGGACTGATTATTCATATTTAAGTAAGTATGGATTTTCTATCATTTTTGCTATTACAACAGTAACTTTATTTATCTTTTTAGAGGAGAGAAATCCTGCAGTGGTGGTCTGTCCTTTCTTTTTTCTACTAGCAATTTCTACTTATTTTAGGACTAAGATAGTCTATATTTATATTACTTTAACTTTAGTTTTAAATACTGTGTTTTATTTTTTGTATACAGATATTTATTTGATAGGACATGATCTGACAGCTTACTTTTTTGTTATCCTATTATTTTTAGTATCTGGATTTTTAGTTACTCTGTTTTCGAATATGTCTAGAGATTCAATGTTGAATTCAGAAAGAAAATCCAAAAATCTAGCTAATAAAAATAGAGCATTAAATGAAATAACTAATAAAATAAATGGAGTGATAAATAATCTCTCAGCTCAAAGCCAAGAATTATCAGCAGCTAGCGAAGAAAAAGATGCTACAATAGAGACTGCTAAAAATTTAATTAATAATATTGCTTCGTCAATTCAGCAGATTTCAGCTAGTGCACAAGAAGTGGCTAGCTTTTCAGAGGAAGCTACTGCTCAATCTCAAACAGGTAAGGATAATATTAAATCTACTGTAAAAAGCATTACAGAGATAAATCAAGTGGTAGAAGAGACTGTAGAAGTAATTACTAAATTAGATGATAATTCACAAAAGATAGATGGAATAGTGGATTTGATAAATAATATTGCTGAACAGACTAATTTATTAGCCTTGAATGCATCTATAGAAGCTGCTAGAGCTGGTGAAGCTGGCCAAGGATTTGCTGTTGTTGCAGAGGAGATTAGACAATTAGCTAGTGAAACTTCTCAAGCAACTGATGAGATAGATCAATTAATTACGAATACTCAAAGACAGTCAGAAATAGGAATTAAAAAAGTAAAAGAAGTAGCAGAAAAATCAGCTGAAAGTAAAGATGTAGCTAAAAAAACAGAAGATGTCTTTGAAGAAATTCACAACTCTGTTGAACAGACATCGGCTCAGATTGAACAGACTGCAAATGCAGCTAATGAGCTATCTGAAGATAGTCAAAGTGTTAATGATTCGGTAGAAGAAATTAAGACTATGTCAGAAGAAGTTACTACTTCATCAGAAGAATTATCTGAAATGGCTGTAGAATTAAGAGAATTAGTAAAAGAGGTGAAATAAAAATATTATGTTATGGGATAAAAAGAAAGTAGTTTTATTTTTAATCTTATTATTAAGTTTAACTATCTTGCTGTTAGGTTGTAAGGAAGAAGATCAATCCATGGCAGTCTATGAGACTGATTTTAATAATGCCTCAGGCTGGTATCAAGGGAATAGAGGTTCTTATACGTTAAGCCATGAAGCTAATAAATATCAAATAGATATTGAAAAAGCTGGTTATAAGGTTTGGGAGGTAGCACCGGCATTACCAATGGGGCCAAATTATGCTGTGCAAGCCCAGATGGAAATTACAGAAGGTACTGGATATTATAGTATTATCTTTGATTATGTTGATGATGACAACTTTTATTTATTCACAGTTGATCCACATTGGGGAAGATATGGGTTGACTAAAGTAAGTTTTGGTAGTTGGCATGATGTAATTGAATGGGAAAAAGACCATCAAGCAATAAATCATTTAAGAAATCACTTAAGAGTAGTAAATGAACAGGGGGAGTTAGAATTATATATAAATGGGGAATTAGTGGATAGAGCCGAAATTGATCCAGCTAGTAAAGGCGTTAAAGCAGGTCTTGCTGCAGCAACCTTTAATGATTCTTGGTTTGCACAGGCTAATTTTGATAACTTTAGTTATAGTGGTATATCTCATGATGTTTATCAAGAGTATGAGGATGAGATAAGTAAGAAAGAATAAAAATGAAAGAAGTAATGCATTAGCTGAAGAAAGACGATATATTTCTTTACCAACACAGCCGCAATCTTATCTGATGAAAAAAAGAGATTAATGATGATATTTTATCAGCTGTCTCGCTACCGCCAAAATTAATGAGATGTCAGTTAGAGTGCTAAATTTAGCTATTTCGAGCCAACATTATTTTGTTGGCCCGGGATAGCTTTTTTAGTTTTAATCGAAGATAAGTATTCGACTAGCAACAACTAAAATACCTACTACAGCAGCTATAACTACACTTAAAACTAATTGCTCAGCAATAAAGACTCGTTGAATAACAATCCCCAATAGAGCCCAAATAATTACTAGATTATAATAAACATCTCTGTATTTCTGATAAATATAAAGCCCAACTGCAGTAGCAATAGCTATCATTGCTACAGTCCAAAGAACTTCGGGAATAATGTTAGCATAGATATTCCACTCAACAAATAAGACAGTTAGATTAGCTAAAGTAGCTACTGTAATCCAAGCAGTATAGATACTAAAGGGAAGATGAACAAAGACTCTCTCTTTTGGCTTAACTCCTCTTTGACCAATCTTTAAACGCTGATAGATAAGAATTAATGATGAAGCTAGAATAAGCATAATTAGAAAAGATAGTTCAATTTTAAGATAATGCCAGGTAAAGATCCAGGCAATATTAGCTAGTGAGGAAATAATAAATAAAATATTGATCCTGTCTAAAAGCTCTTTATTTAGCTCTCTTTTGCTTAACAAGCCTCGTGCCTGATAAAAGATAAAGCCAGCTAATAAGAGATAAATTAGTCCCCAGATTGAAAAAGTAATTCCTGCTGGAGTAAATAAATTAGGAAACATTGCAGATATTTCTCCAGTAGTTAAATCATTAATTGGTAGAGCATTTGCTAAAGCATTGACGATGATTACTGCTAGCAAAGAAATGATATTTAAAATTTGTAGCAGTTTATACTTAAGATTAATAACCATTTTTTAGCCTCCTTATACTTATAGTTTAATACTATGTTGATTATAATACAAAAATTATAATAGAAAAGATAGCGTCAATTTTTTATAGATTGAAAATTAATACACTAGAGGAACTAGGAATTAGGAACTGGGAACTAGTAAGTGCAGAGAGCAAAATCAAGTTCAAGGGACGCAGATTTTCGCGGATAAAACACAAAACCACGCTGATTAAAACCATTTATAAAAAATATTATAAAAACTATATTTTAGCTCTTGATTTTAATCTGTGTTTATCGGTTTTTATCTGCGTTCATCTGTGTCCCCTGCTTTTGAGCTTGACTTTAATTTTATCATAATTAAAACTTATTTCCACCTGTACATTTTTTAAGCTATCTTTATAGTATTAGTATAGATTAAATTAAGATTAGGGGAGATAGATTTTCACGGATAAATAGAAAATATAAAAGGGATTATTATTAATATAAAGAAGAATATGATTAAGGGTTGCAAAAAATCATTCAAATAATTAGAGGTGATATTATGAATAGAGATAGAGATTATATATTAGTAGCGGAAGATGAACCATCGATGCATCGATTGATTGCTTATAAATTAGAAGGTGAAGGTTTTAAGGTAGATGTGGCAACTGATGGAGTGACTGCTTTAGATAAATTAAAAGAGAATAATTATGGAGCAGTAATATTAGATTTGATGTTGCCACAGCTTGATGGAATGCAGGTTTTAAAAAAATTAAAAGAAGCAGAGATTAAAATACCTGTGCTAATTCTATCTGCTAAAAGTCAAGAACAAGATATATTAGCTGGCTTAGATGGTGGAGCTGAAGAGTATATCAGCAAGCCTTTTCGTCCGGCTGAATTAATTGCTCGTTTAAATAAGGTGTTGGAGAAAAATTATGCTTAATTATTTAAATCTAATTATATTAGTGATAGCTTTTATTATTTTAACTATATTTTTGTTTATTATGGGACATCACTTAATTATTTATTGGCGGGAGAAAAGATTAAACAAAAAGCAGAAAGAATGGGAGCCAGTTCTGTATCAGTATTTAGGTGATGAGATTAAATTAGAAGAGGTTGTTGAGCAGATAGAAGGTGATTTTCATAATTTATGGCACTTTTTAGAACCTTATTGCAACAACTTATCAGGAGAAGACTTTCAGAAGTTAAGATATTTTGCTATCCAGAGTGGAATGATTACTTATTTCAAACAAGAGTTAAAAGAGAAGAATAATAAGAGAAAGGTAAGAGCTGCTTTGGTATTGGGAAAGTTACAGGAGGAATCAGCTCTGCCTTTTTTAAAAGAGATGCTTGAATCTGATGAGATGGAAGTCTTAATAGCTGCTATTAAGGCTATAGCTGAAATAGGGGATCTTTCTTTAATTATTACTATTTTAAAGCGGATGTTTAATTTTACCTACTTTACTTTTGAGGGAATGATGGAGTTATTAGTCTTATTTGGTAGTGAAATCTGTAAGCCTTTAAAAGCCTTGTTGCATGAAAGAGAGGCTGGCGTGAGAGATTTTGAAGAGACATTTGGAGTTGCTGAAGAACAAGTTTTAGCTTTGATTATTGATTTATTAGGCTATTATCGTCATTTTGAAGTTATAAAGTATTTAGAAAATCTCTTAAAAGAGTCGGAAAGTGAAGAAGTAATTATTCATATTTTTAAGGCGTTGGCCCGGATGGAGATGCCAGTTGATGTAGATTTAAGCCCTTTTTTAATCAGTGAAAGTTGGGTGATAAAGAGTCAAGCTGCAAAATATATAGCTACTGTAAGGGATAAGAAATACGTAGCAGAGATAAAAAATCTACTGACAGATGATAACTGGTGGGTTAGATATCATGCAGCTAGAGCTTTATTTAATTTAGGAGAGGTAGATTTATTGGAAAGAATAGCTACTAATGATGATATTGCTGCAAATATGAGTCGGTATATTTTAAGTTTAGAAAATAAATAGTTTTATTCTTAGGGGGTAAAGGATGAGTGATTTTTTATTAGTTATAGTATATTTAGCTACCATCTATTTTTTTATAGCTAATATGACATATATTCTTTTAAATGTTACTGCTTTTATTGCAATTCGTCAAAAATGGTTTGAAACAGAGATAGCTGATTTTGATATAAGTTTTAAAAGTGAGTTTTATAAGCCATTAAGTATTATTATACCTGCTTATAATGAAGAGGAGACAATTGTATCTAATCTGCAATCGATTCTTGCCTTACAGTATCCAGAGTTTGAAGTAGTAGTAGTTAATGACGGTTCCAAAGATAGAACAATTAATAAGCTTAAAGAAGAGTTTGATTTAGTCATTTCAGATAGGGATTATCAAGATAAACTTGATGCAAAAGAAATTGTAGAAGTATATGATTCGCTAGATTATCCTAATCTAGTAGTTGTAGATAAGAAAAATGGTGGTAAGGCGGATGCTCTTAATGCAGGAATAAATGTAGCTCATTATCCTCTAGTCTGTAATATTGATGCTGATTCTTTAATTGATAGTAAAGCCTTATTAAGGTTAGTAGAGCCATTTGTCAAAGACTGGAGAGTTGTAGCTGCTGGTGGTACAGTAAGAGTTGCTAATGATTCTAAAATCAAACGAGGCGAAATCCTTGATGTTAAGTTAGCAAAGAATTCTTTAGTTAGGATGCAGGTAGTAGAATATTTGCGGGCCTTTTTATTTGGGCGAATGGGTTGGTCAATTTTAAAGAGCTTATTAATCATTTCAGGAGCATTTGGTATCTTTAGACGTAAGCAGTTAATAGATGTAGGTGGTTATAGAACTGATACTGTAGGAGAAGATATGGAGTTAGTCTTGCGTCTTAATCGGAAATTAAAAAAGCGTGATAGAGATTATAGAGTTGTATTCTTACCTGATCCTGTCTGTTGGACACAAGTGCCAGAGACTATAGCTAGTTTATCTTCACAGCGAAGGCGTTGGCAGCAGGGTTTAGGACAGAGTCTGTTGTTAAATCGAAAATTGCTATTTAATCCCAGCTATGGTTTATTGGGGATGGTTGCTATTCCTTTTTTCTTATTTATAGAGTTTTTAGGTCCGGTAATTGAATTAATAGGATATATAACTATTATTTTAACTGTGATATTAGGGATTGCTAGTTTAGAGTTAGTGCTTGGGTTTTTTCTAGCTTCGGTTTTATTAGGTGTATTATTATCTACTTTATCTTTATTATTTGAAGAATTAACTTTTCGTAAATATTCACGATTTAAAGAAGTTTTAACCTTATTTGTATATGGTATCTTAGAAAACTTTGGTTATCGACAATTACATGCTTGGTGGAGGTTAAAAGGGGTTTTTGACTTTTTTCGTAATCGAGAAGAATGGGGAGAACAGGAGAGAAAATCTTTTGAAGAATAAGAGTTATCTTGCTAGGAGTGATTATTTATGAAAAAAGCTATGTTTATTTTGCTAGTAGTTATTTTACTTTATAATGTTAATTTTGCAACAGCAGAGAGTTTAGAGGGAGAGTTAGATTATACTCTATCCTTTTTAGATGTAAATAGTGAGACTGGGACTTATACCGATGAACTATTTGTGGCAAGAAGTGAGAGAAAGAAGTATCAATCTGAATTCAAAAGAAAATTATGGACTGATTTTAGTTATCAAAGAGACAGAAAAAGTCTTGGTACAGAATTAGAATTTTCAAATACCGATTTAGATGTGTTAAGACTTGATAAATATAACTTAAACTTAGAGTTTGATGACTTATTTAATTTAGCAGGTGGAAATAAGTTAGAGCCTCAATTAGCTAATTATTTATTTAGTACTAAAGATGATAATTATGCTACAGGAGCAATAGCAGAGCTTAATTTAGAGCAGATAAAAGTTAGACCCTTTTATTTGCGCGAGCAGCAGGATCTAGAAAACTTTAGTGAAGAAGTAGAGTTTTATGGTGCTGATTCTAGCTTTGCCTTCTTTGATCAAGTTAAGGTTGATCTATCAGCATTAAGGGCAGTGCCAATTGAGCCGACAGGTAATAATCAGGTTAATAAACAGAACAATTATTCACTACAGTTGCAAACAGAAGCTGTTGATAGGTTAGAGCTTGAGCTTGATTTGGCCCGGTCTGAGGTTGATGATTCAGATTATGCCAATGATGTTGTAGGTAACTTAGCAGTCTTGGATCTGAATTTTGATTTAACTCCAGAATTGAATACTGAATTAAACTATTATTTGGTTAATGAATTATATTCTCCCGTGCGAGATACTGAATATAAAAAAGAATATGCTTTTCGAGAAAGTGATTATAAACAAGGCTTTGAGCTAAAAAGTGATTATCGCTTGCCATTAGAGCTAAGTACTGTACTTGAATTAAAATATAGTAATTTTTATCAAACAAATTCTTATGTACAAGCTTTAGAAGAATATCAAGCTGCAGATGATGATAAGATTAGAGAATATCAGCTTGGTTTGGTAACTGAGACAGGCAGAAGTTATTCTAGGTTATTCTTTACTAGAGAAAGAACTACTAATCAGACTGATACAGATGATGAAGATATTAGCGTTCCTCCGACAGATGAAGAAGAAGAGGAAGGGATAAAGGATACCTATAATCCTGGTTATAAAGATGCAACTACTGATGTAATTCATTTATATGGCAGATATAATCTTTTGTCGGCTGAGGATTATAACTTGAATTTTGATGCTCGCTATGTACATGAGAGAACAGATAATAAA